>Ga0116231_10000102_pt1 | contig 102961 bp, 88 predicted proteins | sample S1TSphgellanicum_2_FD_89695 | JGI IMG/M metagenome (GOLD analysis project Ga0116231, IMG submission 89695) | Host-associated microbial communities from peat moss isolated from Minnesota, USA - S1T2_Fd - Sphagnum magellanicum MG | ecosystem: Host-associated > Plants > Peat moss > Unclassified...
ATTCAAAAAACACAAATGTATATCGTAGGGAAGATGAAACGGGAATTTTCCATTGATATCCTTGATAATAGAAGTGCGACTATATATAATTATTTTTGCTCACACTTCCATTATTAAGAATATAGTAGTTTCCACTTAAAGGAAATAGAAAATTTACAGTAAAAGCCTTATAGCGTAAGACTCTTACCGAAGAGGGAACATCCGGTGGCTTGGCTCCTGCTATTTACCAAATCCCTTACCCTTAGAACTTGAGGGAAGACAGACACAATTTTCTAGCTGCTTGAGTAAAGTCTCAGTATCTAGATTCTGACCAATCAAGACCAACTGATTTTTACGTTGACTTTTCCACTCTGTATCATCAATAGTGAATCGTTTACCGCATAAATGGAAAATATGGCGCAAAGGACTTTCATCAAACCACATAATACCTTTGGCTCGGAAGACATTTGTGGGTAACTGGTTATCTAAGAAATATTGAAATTTACGCAGAGATATTGGTTTCTCGCTTTGGAATGAAATAGACATAAAACCATCGTTTTCTAAATGGTCGCCATGATGATGGTGATGGTGGTCATGTTCATCATGGTCATGACCACAATCATGATGGTCATGATGGTCGTGATGGTGGTGGTGGTCGTGGTGATTATTTTGTGGTGTCTCCGTACCAAAATATTTATCAGATTCAAACAGACCCACACTGAGAATTAACGGAAGTGGAACTTGCGATCGCGTCGTGTGTATAATTCGGGCGTCTTCTTTAATCAAATTAATTTTTCTTTCCACTTCCCCTAAAGTAGCTGAATCAACCAAATCTGTTTTGTTGAGTAAAATTACATCGCCATAGAAAATTTGATTAGTCGCTGCTTGAGAATTAAATAAATCTAAACTGTAATTTGCCGCATCTACTACAGTAATAATTGAGTCTAAACGAGTTAATTCTCGTAATTCCGAGCCAAGAAAAGTCATAGCTACGGGTAAAGGGTCTGCTAGTCCTGTTGTTTCCACTACTAGATAATCCAACTTTTGTTCTCGGTCTAAGACCTTATAGACCGCATCAACTAAGTCATTGTTAATGGTGCAGCAAATGCAGCCATTATTCAGTTCCACCATATTTTCATCAGTGAAAACCACTAATTCATTATCAATGCCAATTTCACCAAATTCATTGACTAATACAGCAGTTTTCACACCTTGCTGATTGGTCAAGATATGATTGAGTAAGGTAGTCTTGCCGCTACCAAGGAAACCCGTGATAATGGTTATCGGTAATCCTTGTTGAGGCGCATCCATGTTTTGAGATTCAGAAGTAACGACTGATTGCATAATCAAGTTAATGAAAAAATTCACTAAAGATTCAAAGGCTAGATATACAGTTTAACCTGCAGCACAAAATTAAAAATGTAGCGCACAGAGTCCAGAACAAACTAGCATAGGGATGCTGGACTCAAAATAATTCCCAACTCCCAACTCCTGACTCCTGACTCCTTCTTCTATTATGCCCTTAACTCTCTACAATACTCTGACTCGTCGCCAAGAACCTTTGACAACTGTTAATCCCCGCAAGGTGAGCATGTATTATTGCGGCGTCACAGTTTATGATTACTGCCATTTAGGTCATGCTAGAGCTTGTATTGTTTGGGATGTAGTCCGCCGCTACTTGGAATTTCGCGGCTATGAAGTCCGCTATATTCAGAATTTTACTGACATTGACGACAAAATTCTCAGACGAGCACTAGACGAAAATTCTACGATGGAGGCTGTGGCTGATCGCTTTATCAAAGCGTATTTTGAAGATATGTCACGGCTGGGGATCAAAGAAGCTGATGAATATCCTCGCGCTACACATACAATCAATGGTATTCAAAGATTAATTCATGATTTGGAACAGAAAGGTTTTGCTTATCCATCTGATGGCGATGTCTATTATGCGGTGAGGAATTTTGCTGATTATGGCAAATTGTCTGGACGTAAACTAGAAGATATGCAAGTTGGAAAAAGTGAACGCTTGAATTTAGCTCCATCAGACGTTCAAAAAAAGAAAGACCCCTTTGATTTTGCTCTGTGGAAAGCAGCAAAACCAGGAGAACCTGCTTGGGAATCTCCTTGGGGAAAAGGTCGTCCCGGATGGCATATTGAATGTTCCGCTATGGTGCGCGATCGCTTGGGTGAGACAATTGATATTCATGCTGGTGGAGCTGATTTGATTTTTCCCCATCATGAAAACGAAATTGCTCAATCCGAAGCAGCTACAGGTCAGCCTTTAGCTAGATACTGGTTGCATAATGGCATGGTAAAAATAGATGGAGAAAAAATGTCCAAATCTTTGGGCAATTTTATTACCATTCGCGAACTACTAGACCAAGGAGTTGACCCTATGGCTGTGCGGTTGTTTGTGTTAACAGCACAATATCGCAAACCGATAGATTTTACAGAGGAGGCGATCGCTGCTGCGACTAATGGCTGGAATACCTTGAAGGAGGCTTTGCTTTTTGGTCATACGCTAGAACCAGTCCAGGAAGAGAAGTTACTTACACCCCAAGTTGAACAGTTTCAGACGACTGTGGATAATGACTTCAATTTTGCTGGTGGGTTAACAGTTTTATTTGAATTAGCCAAAAACTTAAAGCATGAAAGGAATATTTTTGTACATGAGGGAAAAACAACTATCTCAACTGATGAGTTGCGGCAAAAATGGCAAACATTAGTCACTTTGTGCAAAGTTTTGGGTTTGGAAGCAAGTAAACCTGCTTTATTACCTGAAGATAATCCGAGCTATGGAAACTTAAGTGATGAACAGATTGAGGATTTAATTACAAAAAGGAACCAAGCACGGAAAGCCAAAAATTTTGCCCAAAGCGACCGGATTCGTTCGGAGTTACAAGCATTGGGAGTTACTTTAATTGATCACCAAGAAGGTACAAGATGGCATCGGTGTTAAGGATAAATAGGGGAGGAAAAACAACTTGCTCCCTTTGCTCCTAATCGGGTGTAGTTTATTAAAATGCAAATTGTGATATTTTATGTGGTCTGAATTAGCACAAGCGATCGCTCATCTAGATATTCCCGCTGATTGGGTAGGCATTAGAGCTGTGCAGGAAACAGCTAATGCACATCATGTGCGTGATGGTTTACCTGAAACCAACGGCAAATATTTGACACTAGGAGCCATGGTAGAAGTCATGCTGAATGGCTGTTCTGGCTATGCAGCTACCAATTCTCTGACGCCAGCATCCTTACAATCAGCGGCTCAAATAGCCTATCAACAAGCATTAGCAGCCAGCCAATGGTGGATATATAAATTTCAGACTAATACTCGCCCGCAAGTAGTAGGTGAATATAACTCACCTTTTTTAGAACCTTTAGATGTTTGGAGTGTTGGGGAAATCAATGATGTACTCCAACGTATAGCTCAAAAGCTGAAAATTAACGATAAAATTATCCACTGCTACGCCAGTATCCACACCAGTGAAAAAGAAACTTGGTTTATTAGTAGTAATGGTTCTGAAGTTTATCAAAAAATTCTCAGCCTGAGAAACACTTTTGGGGCGATCGCTAAAGATGGACCAATTGTCCAGCATCGGACTAACAACGGTTTTGCTGCAAATTCTTTCCAAGGTGGATGGGAGTTACTCAGACAAGATGAATTATGGCAACAAGTCCAACAAGTAGGAGAGCAAGCCCTAGAACTACTGACATCAGAAGAATGCCCGGACACACGAACTAATTTAGTTTTGGCTCCAGACCAGATGATGTTACAAATTCATGAAAGTGTGGGACATCCCTTAGAAATTGACCGAATTTTAGGAGATGAGCGCAACTACGCTGGTGGGAGCTTTGTCACCAAAGATGATTTTGGTCAACTTAGCTATGGTTCGTCTTTGATGAATATTACTTTTGACCCTACTATCTCAGGCGAATTTGCTAGTTATGGGTTTGATGATACTGGCGCTTTAGCGACAAAAGAATATTTAATTAAAGCAGGTGTACTCCAAAGAGGGTTAGGAGGATTGGACAGCCAAGCCAGAGCAGATGTCCCAGGAGTCGCCTGTGCGCGTGCTTGTTCATGGAATCGACCAGCAATTGATCGCATGGCTAATTTAAATTTAGAGCCAGGGGAAACTCCATCTGAGAAAATATTAGCTGGAATAGAACATGGTGTCTATATGGAATCTAATCGCTCATGGTCTATTGATGACCGCCGTTATAAATTTCAATTTGGTTGTGAGTATGCCAAATTAATTGAAAATGGTCAACTCACTAAAACTCTGCGTAATCCCAATTATCGCTCCACAACCCCAGAATTTTGGCACAACTTAATCCGTGTCGGAGATACTGCTAATTGGGAAATGTACGGTACACCTTTTTGTGGAAAAGGCGAACCTAATCAAGCAATCTGGGTGGGACATGGTTCCCCTATTTGCGTTTTTGCTGATGTAGAAGTTTTTGGTGGCTGTAGTTGATTTAATCGTAGGTCTAATCATGCTAATATAAGATTAGACTAATAGGAATATCGTCATGAAATACTAAAAGGTTAAGCAATGTTTAATCCAAGGTTAGTTTACGTACAGATTTTTTGTGCTGGGACGATTATTTTGTCATTACCAGTAGGAAAAGCAAACGCCCAGACATACGGGCGATCGTACTCACAAACAAACGCAAATCCGGCAGATTGTACTAGTTATTGGGTTGTCCCTGGAACTAATCAAAAACAATGTATCGAATTTGGAACTGTAATTAGTCCAACTTCCTCTAATGGACAAAACAACAGTAGGACTTATAGTTCCAATTCCAGTAACTATATCTATCCTGTAAAGCATTCCAGGAAATCTATATCTAATTACTCTAATAGACAACCCAGCGTTACTTACAGTACCAGTTCAACTAACTATATTTATCCTGTAAGGAATTCCAGGAGATATAAATCTAATTCTTCTCAAGGACAGCCCAGCGTTACTCATAGTACCAATTCAGGTAACTATGGTGTAAGCAATTCCAGCAGTTCAACCAGAGTTAGATATAGCACTAGCGGAAGTTCTACTAGCTATACTGTCAGAGGACATTAAGTAGAAGCAAACGCCCAAAACTACGGACAGATACACAATCAGACAAATAATTGTTCCAGTTTTTGGTATAATCCTAGAACTAGGAGTTACGAATGTCTGAATTTTGTCAATCAAACTGGAACTACAACAAATTCGTTTAATGGACAAACCAGTTATACAACAAACAGTTCTAGTCCTAATAGCTATGTCTATCCTGTAAGCAATTACACAGAGTCAACAGTTATAAAAAACAACAACATAAATACTAGTAATCGGACTAACACATTCACAATTCGTGGACACTAAATAGTAATCCTTACCGTATCTCCCGACAGATGGTAGGGAAAGTTGAAATTTAATGTTCATCTTGTGCTATAATTGAAAATGTATTCTAATTGTTAAGCAAATCAGGCGGAGCGATGTATTTCAGCTCTAGCCAATCTATATTATAAGGTTGAGTACAAATTGAAAATTCAAGCGTTAGATATCAAGGTTGGCGATCGGATTATTGCATACTGCAAAAACAAAAGGCAGATCTGCAAAGTGAAACAGATTTTAGACCCGGGTCAGACCAGTATTACACTTTCAGTTTTCACGACTGAATTTTATCGGGGTTGCTCAGTGTCATCCGTTGTTAGATTTCAAGGTGATGCTTTAGTTGAGTTGGTCAGCTAAAAACTTGGTCTAATTTTACCTGCTAACAACTCTTTTTAAATTATCGATGAAAACTCTGCATCGTGCTGATTTATATAGCTGGTCTTGTTTCAATCCTGCCAGAAATATCGATTTCAACGGGTTTGCATGGGTTCGTCCTGAAGGTAATGTCTTGATTGACCCAGTAGCGCTCTCAAACCATGATTGGCAACATTTAACCTCTCTGGGGGGAGTGGCTTGGATTGTGCTGACAAATTCAGACCATCTGCGGTCAGTTAAGGAAATTGCAGACCAGACCTATGCTCATGTGGCTGGACCTGCTGGAGAAAGGGAATCTTTTCCTTATCCATGCGATCGCTGGTTGACTGATGGTCAAGAAGTGGTTCCCGGACTGAAAGTAATGGAACTCCAAGGGTCGAAAACTCAGGGTGAATTAGCCTTGTTATTGGAAGCAACGACTTTAATCACAGGAGACTTAGTCCGAGCACCGCAAGCAGGTAGTTTACAGATTTTACCTACTGAAAAATTATTGCATCGAGAACAGGCGATCGCCTCTGTGCAGAGGTTGGCCGGATTAAAACAGGTAGAAGCAGTATTGGTTGGTGATGGTTGGTCGATTTTTCGGGATGGTAACGTTAGGTTAAAAGAACTTGCCGAAACTTTAACTCAAACCAGCCCATAGATAGATACAAAATATTTTCAACAATGATTTGATAGATTTACTCCTAACCCTAAACATTGCTGCTAGACAAATCAGTTAGCATCATGACAGCCTACGATAGTATTCTCCAAACCATAGGCAAAACCCCATTAGTCAAACTCAACTCGATTACAAATAATCTTGCTGCTACTATCTACGCCAAGCTAGAATATCTCAATCCCGGTGGTAGCAACAAGGATAGAATTGCTCTATCTATGGTCGAAGCCGCTGAAAAATCTGGACAATTACAACCAAATGGCACCATCATTGAAGCTACTGCGGGAAATACAGGAGTTGGACTAGCACTCATCGCCGCCGTGAAAAAATATCGCTGTATTTTTGTCATGCCCGACAAAATGAGTCAAGATAAAATCAACTTACTCAAAGCTTATGGTGCGGAAGTAGTCGTCACACCCACTTCGGTTCCACCCGATTCACCAGAAAGTTATAACGGTGTAGCTGAAAGATTAGCTAAAGAAATCCCCAGAGCTTACAGACCCAATCAATTTGAAAACTCCCAGAATCCCTTAGCTCACTATTGCACTACAGGTCCAGAAATTTGGGCTGATAGTCAGGGAAAAGTAGATATTTTTGTAGGGGGAATGGGAACAGGTGGCACCATTTCTGGAGTTGCTCAATATCTCAAAGAACAAAATCCCCAGATTACCATTGTGGGTGCAGACCCAGAAGGGTCGATTCTTTCAGGGGATAGTCCCAAATCATATAAAGTTGAAGGGATTGGTGAAGACTTCATTCCCAAAACATTTAATCGCCAATTAGTCGATGAGATGGTACGGATCAGCGATAAAGAATCTTTTAATATGGCGCGGCGACTAGCAAGAGAAGAGGGTCTATTAGTTGGAGGTTCTAGTGGAACAGTCGTAGCCGCAGCAATCAAATATGCAGCTAGATTAAAAGAGCCTAAATACATTGTTGTGCTTTTAGCAGATACAGGGAGAAACTACATCAATAAAATCTATTCTGATGCTTGGATGCAGGAAAATGGTTTTTGGACAGGAATCTTGACTAAAGCCACCAAAGTTGGCGAAATTCTGTCCCAAAAAACAGATTTTCCCTCACTTGTTTCTGTAACCCCCAGGGATAAATTAAGCAAAGCCACTGACTTACTACAAAAGTTAGGTATTTCTCAATTACCTGTCATTGACCAAAATCATGTTGTGGGAAGTGTGAATGAAGCTGCTTTGATGAAGTGTTTACATGATGGGATAAATTTTTCCAATCAAGAAGTTGCTGTAGTTATGGGTAAAGCTTTACCGATCCTGGATGAAGGAGTCGATATTGCGGAAGCTTACCGAGTTTTACTATCGGGGACAACAGGAATTATTGTAGTCCACGATCATGTTCCCATTGGCTTGATTACGAGAGCTGATTTAATTAGATATTGGATTCAGCAAACCTCTTGCATAAGTTAGAAAGAGTATGGAATTTGAAACTATAGCCATCCATGAAGGTCAAAAACCCGACCCACAAACTGGATCTGTTATTGTACCAATTTATTTAACTTCCACCTACGAACAAACAGCTATTGGACAACATCAGGGTTATGAATATTCTCGTACTGGTAACCCAACTCGCCAAGCTTTAGAAACTGCTTTAGCTGCGTTGGAAAAGGGAAAATTTGGCTTAGCTTTTGCTTCTGGCTTAGCTGCGACAACAACTGTATTAAGTTTACTCAAAACGGGTGACCATATAATTGCTGGTGACGACCTGTATGGTGGTACTTATCGATTGCTAGAAAGTGTAGTCAAAAATTGGGGAATAGCTACTACTTATGTTGATATTGATCATCCAGAAGAATTTTCTCAGGCTATTCAGCCTAATACTCGACTGATTTGGATAGAAACTCCTACTAATCCATTATTGAAAATAATTGATATCGCCAAAATTGCCGAACTTGTTCAGGGAAGAAATATTATCCTTGTCGTTGATAATACTTTTGCTAGTCCTTATTTTCAAACACCCTTAGACCATGGTGCTGATATTGTAGTTCATAGTACAACGAAATACTTAGGAGGACACAGTGATATTATTGGTGGTGCGGCGATCGCCAACGATCAAAAGCTATATGAGCAACTCAAATTTTATCAAAATGCCATAGGAGCAGTTCCTAGTCCATTTGATAGCTGGTTAGTGCTCAGAGGGTTAAAAACTTTGGCTGTGCGTATGCGCGAACATGAGAAAAATGCTTTATTTTTAGCTAAGTTTCTGGAAAAACATCCTCAAGTTGAACGGATTTATTATCCTGGTTTACCCAGTCATCAAGAATATCAACTAGCAAAATCCCAAATGTCTGGCTTTGGTGGGATGATTAGTTTAGAATTGGCTGGTGGCTTTGCGGAAGTAGAAAGATTCGCAGCTAGATTAAAGTTGTTTTTATTAGCGGAAAGTTTAGGAGGAGTGGAGTCATTGCTCTGTTATCCTGCTAAAATGACACATGGTTATTTACCAGAAATAGAAAGACTGAAACGAGGTATTAAAGATAATTTAGTCAGGTTATCTGTAGGAATTGAACATCATTTAGATTTGCTAGCTGATTTAAAGCAAGCGCTTTCAGAATAGTATAATAATACTCGGTAACCTCTAAGTTTTTAATCAAAAAAACATCATTCTTTAGAGGTATAGGAAAATTGTTGCATCTTGGTTAGAATAATCTTAATAATGGGAGTGTGACCAAAAATAATTATGTATAGGCGCACTTCTATTATCTAGGATATCGACGGAAAATACTCGTTTCATCATACCTGGGACATAAATTCTGACTATTTTGTTTCTATCTTTTGATCATTATATTCTTTTGAGATAAAATACAACAATCATCAAGGCTTTTATTCATAAATCATAATTCTTCTGTCTAGAATCTATGACATTTAATTTATCTGAAAATAACTCTCTAAATTGAATTTAGTTTGGATATAAATAAAACTCCGATTACCAACGAGGAATTAGAAACCTAGCTGACCAATAATTCCCAGGAAAATATTAGTCAAGTGTGTGGGATTGTGATTGATTATCTAGTATTAATATCGGAAATATGGACTTATAAAATTATGGGAGAGAACCCTATTGACTACTTGATTAATAGGAATTATTGTTTTGATTAAGTCCAGTGAATAACTTGATCAAAACCTAGATAAAACTGAGGATAAATTCTATGATGATGATGCTGGCTGAATCTATGACCACTGAAATGCAAACTTCCATTAATACTTGCATGGAATGTCAAAAAATCTGTATGGAAACCATGGCTTATTGCATCAGCAAAAGTGGTAAATCGATGGATATGAACTTGATGGGTATGTTACGTGATTGTGCAGAAATGTCTATGATGTGCATGAATATGATGATGGCTGGGTCAGAATTTATGGGTAGTACTTGTATGCTCTGTGCAGAAATTTGCGATCGCTGTTGCGCAGCTTGTGAAAAAATGAGCAACGATGCTAAGATGATGGCTTGTGCTAATGCTTGTCGTAAATGCGCAGCAGCTTGTAAATCCATGCAAACGGTAGCTGCTTAATTTTGGTTTTTGAGTATTAAAAACAATCAGCAGAAACTTCTCTGCGACCTAATTATCAAGCGCTCCGGCTCTACTAACATATAGGTTCGAGCGCTTGAATTTTTCAATTACCTTGAATAAGCTATACACTAGTTCTGCTGATTTATATCTTAGGGCAGATGAAACAACTCAAGTCTCGTTCCCAAGATTTGCGTAGTTTATTTGAGAATATCACTATTGAATATGTAGCAGAACCGCTGCAGGCTGTATCAGGAGAAGCAGAGGCGCTAGAAGTATTAAATTGGATGCAGGAAAGAGATTTCGATGTTGTGGGAGTGGAAACTGAAGCCATTATTAGTGGTTATGTGGAACGTTCTCGTTTAATCGCCATCACAGCAGGAAAATGTGGCGATCAGCAGCGAGTATTTCATCCCCAAGAACTGATTGCCCTCTCTACACCCCTGATCAAACTCTTACCCATTTTGCAAAAAACTCCTAGATTATTTGTGCTTGATTGTAATCAAGTAACAGGTATCGTTACTTGTGGTGATTTACAGAAAGCACCTGTAAGAATGCTGTTATTTGGTTTGGTTACATTATTGGAAATGAATCTTTTACGACTAGTGAGGCTTTATTATCCTCAAGACTCTTGGCGAGAAGTACTCAAGTCTGACCGATTAGAAGCTGCTCAAAAACTCTGGAGTGAGAGTCAGGAAAGGAATGAAGCTACAGATTTGTTGGATTATTTACAATTTTGCGATAAACGAGATTTGATTTTACATCAACCAGAACTAGTACAAAAATTGGGTATCAGGTCAAAGCGATTTGGGGAGAAATTACTTAAATCGGCAGAGCATTTACGCAATCGGTTAGCTCATGCGCAAGATTTAGTTAGTGGTTCTTCTTGGCACGATTTGATTTCCTTAGCTGAAGCGATGGAAAAGTTGTTAATCAGTTGTGAGGAAATTGAATAATAGTTCCCGTATAATTAGGTATCCAACCATCTACAGCGGTGAAAAATCGGATAAATTTAGCATTTAATAACGCCGAAGGACTACACCAATGTTCCACTCCATGGGGAATATGAATGTAGTCTTGTGCTTGAATTAATAGCGTTAGTTGGCGACCATCGGGGTTGATAAACCCATAGATCAATTCCCCAGCCAATACATAACTAGCTTCAGCAGCATTTTTAGTATGATAGCGTGAATAGTTATCAATCAGCATTTTTAGTCGGGAACAACCTGGATGGATATTGTGAAATTCGTACCACAAATAACCTTTTTCTGGCTGTAGGGATGCAAATATGTGCTGATGCAATTCGAGAATATAATTCTGCTCTGATTGGGCGATCGCATCTTGGTTGAGCAAGTCAGGGAAAAGTATTGATGTTCCAGGGTCATTATGTCTGAAGTCAATACCTAGAGGCTCTAACTCTCCATATATTGCGCTCGTATTACTTTCTATCCTACCGTCTTCTAAAAGTAAAATCGCCATGGCTAAAGACTAACCAAAATGCTATTGTTAATCAAATTATAATTAATTTTAACCATAAAAACCACCACATCGATAGACAAACTGGAGTTTTATAAGTCACCCTATACCCTACACCCTAACTCCACCGTGCTCACAAGTTTACAAAATCCGCTAGTCAAGCAAATCCGAAAATTACACTCCGCCAAGGAGAGACATACACAACAATTGTTCTTACTAGAAGGAACCCATTTATTGGCTGAAGCTTGCGCAGTTAATTACCCTTTGATGACACTTTGCTATACTACTCAATGGCAAATAATGCATGATAGACTATTTAACATAGCTTCTAAGCAATGCAATCGCTACGAGGTTGTTAGTGAAGAAGTTTTAGCTGCTATGGCAACAACAGTACAACCAGATGGTGTTATCGCCACGGCTAAACGGCGGGAGATTCAACCCCAGATGCCCATAAATGGTCTCACATTGGCTTTAGAAACTGTCCAAGACCCTGGAAATTTGGGGACAATCATCCGCACTGCAGTTGCATCTGGTGTATCTGGTCTATGGTTAAGCGGCGATGCTGTAGATTTAGACCATCCCAAAGTGTTGCGTGCATCTGCGGGACAATGGTTTCGCTTAAATATGGCTATAAGTGAAGATTTGCGAGCAACAGTCCAAAATTATCAACAAGCTGGAGTACAGATAGTAGCTACCTTACCTAGCGCAACTCTCACATATTGGCAAGTAGATTGGTTACAACCTAGTTTAATATTACTAGGAAATGAAGGAGCAGGATTATCTGGAGATTTAGCTGCAATGGCGGATAAACAAGTCAAAATACCCCTCAATCCAGAAGTGGAATCTTTAAATGTAGCGATCGCCGCTGCTTTAATGTTATATGAAGCCCAGAGACAATTGATTTATCAATGATTTATCTAGTGAGCCATGGGTGGTTTTTTAGTTCTTTGCGCTAAATAACGTTCAATATCCGCTACTGCATCTTCAAAATCAGCTAAATCCAGCATGTCAGTATGCTTACTTAATAAGTCGTTTATCTTGTTACGAGTAACTGGTTTAGATGGGATTTTTGCGGCAGGGGGATTTTCCTGCAAAATCCCGCCCAATTGCTCTAGAGACTCTGCAAATTCTTGAGCTGCAGTATGACGGTCTTGGCGTTTTTCTTGCTTCATAATCTTGACTTTGAGAACCAGGATTGAGTGATTTAATCGTGGATTACAGCAGAGCCGGAGATGGATCACCGACCGTTGTGCAGGTAATTAAGGACATTGAACAAGATGATTTACCGCCACCTGCTAACTGCTGGTTTAATCTGTATCAATTTTAAACATTAAAGAGACTAACTGACAATCGGAGTCGGAGATACTCCGCCTCCACAAAATAAGCTGGTTCTTAGCTTATAACAGCATTCTTTGTTCCCAAGTCATGTTTCTTGTAAAATGGCCATTGATGCAACTGATTAAACTCCAGAAAATGAAAGATTCGCGAAATTAACCATCAAACTCCACACAGAACAAATGCTGCAGTACAGTATAAGTAGTTTTCCTTGTACAACGTGTCTGTGGCGTTGATCTTATCTAGATTAGACGTTTGAACGATATTCATGAGCATTTCAACTTCCGTGCTAAGTGATTTGCTACAGTCACTACCTTATCTGCGACCCCAGTTATATTTCAAAGCTTCACTCACAGCGCTCTCCCATGCGATGGAAGACCAAGTTTTGGCAGAAACTTTAGACCGTCCTTTGATCATTGCTAGTTTTCAAAGAGAGCGTTTCTATCGCCAAGAAGCCCATCGTTATCAACGACTTGCTCAACGCAGTAATCAAATATACGTGCTATCTGCTCCAGAATCAGATTTTGTTAATAGCTCTGAGTACTATGAGAAAATAGCTTTTGAGCCAGATGATGCTTTAAGTAAAGAGTGGCATTTGATTGTTGTTGCTGATAATTATGCTACGTGTTTAGTCTGTCGGGAAAGCTTAGGCTCCATTGCTAAAAATTTGCAACTCCCAGAAAATAGTCCGGCGATGGATATGGATACAGCCAGAAGATTTGAGGGAATTTGGACATCGGAGCGGGGGGTGAGTCTGAAAGCGGCTCAATTATTGTTAGCGAGAATTTTGGTCTATAGACCTGATTTAGCCGATAAGATCGGACAGGCGCATCAACGCTTTGGTTTAGGAGAACCCCAAAAGAACTTCAGTGCTCAACCGCTGAGCGAATATGCTTGTGATATTGATACAGACCCGTTTGTACAGCGCTTAGTTACTTACCTGCAAGCAAGTCAATATAAATTACACAAAGCCTATCGGTCGATCACGGCTCAAGCGAGGAAAGAACGCTTGGTGAATTCGATTAGTACTGCAATTAGGCGATCGCTTGACCCCCACGCAGTACTCCAGGTAGCTGTAGAGGAATTGGGTCAACATTTGGGTACTTGTCGCTGTTTAATTTACCGTGCTCAAGCCATAGATACCCAAACGGTAATCGAACATGAATTTTTAAATGCGGATGTGGAATCGGTTCGGGGACAAACTTGGAATTTAGAGCATAATCCCTTAATTCGGGAAATCCTCCAAACAGGTGAGGGGATTTATTTGTCTGATACTTTCACAGATAAGCGGGTAATTGATTCATCTACACTTTCAATAGCCGTGAAAAGATTTGCCATTCGTTCTTGGCTCATAGAACCAGTGTTTTCCCAAGGACGATTGCTGGGAATAGTAGAATTGCATTACTGTCGGTCAAAACCCCATCAATGGCAACCTGGGGAAATAGACTTAGTCAAAGCGATCGTTAACCAAGTGGGAGCAGCTTTGATTCAAGCAGAAGCTTTTGCTAATTTAGAAGAACTAAATAGACAATTAGAAGCACTCGACCGGACAAGACGCAATTTGATCGCCATTACTGGACATGAACTGCGTACCCCTTTATCCACAATTCAGGTCTGTTTGGAGAGTCTGGCTAATGAACCAGATATGCCGTGGGAACTGCAACAAGTCATGCTGAGTACTGCTCTTTCTGACTCAGAACGAATGCGCAAGCTGGTTCAAGATTTTTTAACTCTCTCCAATTTGGAAAGTGGTCGAGTAGAATGGCATCCCGAATCCCTGAATTTAAATGAATGTGTAGATTTAGCACTCAGTCGTTTGCGTTCCCGAACAGCAGCCCAAAAGCCTACAGTGATCAAAACAGGTATTTCTGCGACTTTGCCCTTGGTAAAAGCTGATGGTGATTGGTTAGTAGAGGTATTAGCAAAATTATTAGACAATGCTTGTAAATTTACATCACCCCAAGGAGAGATTAACATCCAAGCTACAAGTAACAAACAGCAAATGGTTGAGGTAACGATCGCCGATACTGGTAGGGGGATAGAGCCAAATCGGCTAGAATTGATTTTTGACCGATTTTATCAAGAAGAAGGAGCAATGCGGCGCACTACAGGTGGTACTGGGTTAGGATTGGCAATTTGTCGCCAAATCGTCAATGGTTGGAGCGGAGAAATTTGGGCTGAGTCTGGGGGAAAAGACCAAGGTAGTAAGTTTCATTTTACTATTCCCATAGCTCACCAAAAAAACGATAAATTAACGATTCCCAGCCAGAAATCCTAAAAACTATTACAGTCTATAACAGGAAAGTAATATCAGCCAGTTTCCAGTGTTAGTATGCCCTAAAAACATTGAGAGACAGTTTATGACAACATTGACTGGACAAGCGCCATTATTTGGTGGTGGTACTGGTGGACTGCTGACAAAAGCAGAAGTTGAAGAAAAATATGCTATTACTTGGACAAGTCCCAAGCAGCAAGTATTTGAACTACCTACTGGTGGTTCAGCTACAATGTTGGCAGGTGAAAACTTGTTGTACATAGCTCGCAAAGAGTATGGGATTGCTCTGGGTGGTCAACTGCGGAAATTCAAAATTACCGACTACAAGATTTATCGGATTCTCCCCAGCGGCGAAACAACTTTAATTCATCCTGCTGATGGCGTGTTCCCTGAAAAAGTTAATCCAGGACGCGAGAAAGTCCGGTTTGTACCTCGGAGAATTGGACAAAACCCCAGTCCTGCACAACTCAAGTTCAGCGGTAAAGCTACTTACGACGCCTAACTAACTACAAACGGAGCAGGGTAGTTAATCCCCCCTGCTCCCCTGACCCCTGCTCCCTCCCCCCTATGACTTTCCCCGATTTTGCTCAATTTCAACAATTAGCTTCTCTTGGTAATTTTATTCCTGTATATCAAGAATGGGTAGCGGACTTAGATACGCCTGTATCCACTTGGTACAAAGTCTGCTCAGGTCAACCCTACAGCTTTCTGTTAGAATCGGTGGAGGGTGGAGAAAAGTTGGGACGCTATAGCTTAGTGGGTAGTGACCCACAGTGGATTTTGTCGGTAATGGGCGATCGCACTCTGCAAAAATATCGGGATGGTTCCGAGAAAACTTTCACCGGAGACCCATTTAAAGTTTTAGCTGAGTGTCTAGCACCATTACACCCGGTTAAATTACCCCAACTACCTTCAGGAATTGGTGGTTTATTCGGGTTTTGGGGTTATGAATTGATCAACTGGATTGAGCCTCGTGTCCCTATCCACCCACCGGATGAGCGAAATATTCCCGATGGTTTATGGATGCAAGTAGACCATTTATTTGTGTTTGACCAAATACAAAGGAAAATTTGGGCGATCGCCTATGCTGATTTACGAGATGTAGATATTAATGACGTTAAATCAATAGAAGCAGCTTATCTCCAAGCTGGCGATCGAGTGAATAAAATGGTATATCAATTATCTTTACCACTATCGCCAGAAAATACCAAACTAACTTGGACTTCGCCGAAAACAAAATTAAAAACAGGAACTGAAGAATATACCAGTAACTTCAGCCGCGCTGACTTTTGCGCCAGTGTGGAAAAAGCTAAAGAATATATCCAAGCAGGAGATATTTTCCAAGTAGTAATTTCCCAGCGTTTAGAAACAAAATACACTGGCGACCCCTTCGCACTTTATCGCTCTTTGCGCCAGATTAATCCTTCCCCTTATATGTCATTCTTTAACTTTGAAGATTGGCAAATTATCGGTTCTAGTCCAGAAGTGATGGTAAAAGCAGAACGAGATCCAGAGGGAAACATGATCGCCACAGTCCGTCCAATCGCAGGAACAAGACCTAGAGGAAAAATCCCTCAAGAAGATTTAGACTTAGCAGCAGATTTACTCCAAGATCCAAAGGAATTAGCAGAACATGTGATGTTAGTCGATTTAGGTCGTAACGATTTAGGTCGTGTTTGTGAATATGGTACTGTCAAGGTTGATGAACTGATGGTGATTGAGCGTTATTCTCATGTAATGCATATTGTCAGTAACGTAGTTGGTAAATTAGCACCAGAGAAAAGCGCATGGGATTTGTTGAAAGCTAGTTTTCCAGCAGGAACAGTTAGCGGTGCGCCTAAAATTAGAGCCATGGAAATCATTCATGAATTAGAACCGCATCGTCGTGGGGTTTATTCTGGTGTTTATGGATATTATGATTTTGAGGGACAGTTAAATACTGCTATAGCAATTCGTACAATGGTATTACATAATAATACTGTTACTGTACAAGCGGGTGCGGGTTTAGTTGCTGATTCAGAACCGGAAAAAGAGTATGAGGAGACATTGAATAAAGCTAGAGGACTTTTGGAAGCGATCCGCTGTTTGGGTTAAAATTTATTTTTCTATTCATGCCTTTACCCCGCCTAGTCACACTAATTGTTGGTCTGATAGTCATTTTGGGACTAGCCCTGTGGCTGATTGATTCCCTATCACGACTCTACTGGCAATTGTCCTATTCTCCACTTTTAGGCAACTTGTTATTAATATTATTGATTTTATTGCTTGGATGTCTAGTTGTAGCGTTTATTTACTATGTGACGATATTGCAATCTGGTGAAGCGCGATCCCGGACAAGACCAAAACGGGTGACTCCCGACCAAATCCCAGCAGCCAAGACAGATGCGGCTTCTTCTACACTCCAAGCAGTACGCCAGCAAGTCGCCCAAATCCAAGATGAAGTCACCCGTCAAGCTTTACTGAGTCGCACAAAGGAAATTGAAACTAATTTAGTCAGAGGTGAAATTCAAGTAGTAGTATTTGGCACAGGGAGCGCGGGTAAAACTTCCTTGGTGAATGCGATCATGGGGCGGATGGTGGGTCAAGTAAATGCACCAATGGGAACAACTCAGGTCGGAGAAACATACTGTTTGCGCTTAAAGGGTTTGGAACGCAAAATTTTAATCACAGACACACCAGGAATTTTAGAAGCAGGGGTAGCAGGTACAGAACGAGAGCAATTAGCCAGAGCTTTAGCTACAGAAGCCGATTTACTCTTATTTGTCGTAGATAATGATTTAAGACGTTCAGAATATGAGCCTTTGCGCAGTTTGGCTGAGATTGGTAAGCGATCGCTTTTGGTGCTGAATAAAACTGATTTATATCTAGATGTAGACCAAGAGACTATTCTGGCAAAGTTACGCCATCGGGTAGAGGGGTTTATTACCCATAATGATGTAGTAGCGATCGCCGCTAATCCGCAACCAACACAATTAGATACTGGGGAACCTTTTCAACCAGAATCAGATATTGTCCCCTTATTGAGACGTATGGCGGCAGTTTTGCGCGCTGAAGGTGAGGATTTAATAGCAGATAATATTCTCTTACAGTCTTTACGATTAGGGGAAGAAGCGCGGAAAATGATTGATGGACAGCGGCGGCGTCAAGCTGATAAGATTATAGACCGCTTTCAGTGGATTAGTGCAGGTGTGGTTTCCGTCACACCGCTTCCAGTAGTAGATTTACTGGCAACAGCGGCTGTTAATGCCCAAATGGTGGTAGAAATTGGCAGAGTGTATGGTTGTGAATTGAATCTGGACCGAGGGAAAGAACTGGCTCTTTCTTTGGCGAAAACTATTGCGGGCTTAGGCATAGTTAAGGGGACAATTGAATTACTGTCTACAGCTTTGCAGTTAAATGTGGCGACTTTTATCGCTGGTAGAGCTATTCAAGGTGTAACAGCCGCATATTTAACCCGGATTGCGGGGAAGAGTTTTATCGAATATTTCCGCCATGACCAAGATTGGGGTGACGGTGGGATGACCGAAGTTGTCCAACAGCAATTTCAAATAAATCGCCGCGACCAGTTTATGCAAAAATTTGTCACTGAAGCGATCGCTCGTGTAGTCAAACCCTTACTTTGAGAGGGATCAAGGACAGTAAATCTGGCTGTTGATTTTCTTTCCTAGACTTCCGGAAATATATAGTAGCTACGGTAAAACTATATAAGGATTTTTCTGTAACCTGCTTATGAGCCACCAGATGATCGGTAAAGTACTGCAAGGACGTTACCAAATTGTTCAAAGCCTGGGTGCAGGAGTATTTGGACAAACGTATGTAGCTTTAGATATATCTTTTCCAGAAAAACCAAGATGTGTAGTCAAACGGTTGAAGTCGAATTGCAGTTATCCATCTAGCTCATATTCTGACCACTTGAGACTGCGGTTACTCGCAGAAACTGAAACCCTGATACATCTAGGTAATCATCCCCAGATTCCTCAACTTATCAACTGTTTTGAAGAAAATCAACAGTTTTATTTAGTTCAGGAATATATTCCTGGACGAGAATTATCTGCTGAGTTACCCATTAATCCAATTTTGGGAAATCGCTGGAGTGAAGCTAATGTCGTCAGTTTTTTAGCGGATGTTTTAGGAATTATTGAGTTTGTTCACTCTCAAGGATTTATCCATTGCGATATTAAACCGGAAAATTTAATTAGACGTGCTCAGGATAGCAAATTAGTATTGATTGATTTTGGTTCGATTCAACCAATAGAATCTAATACTGACACGGAATTATCAGTTTACCAAGTTCCCTTGACTTCATTAGGTTACATTCCGCCAGAACAGTTTATTGGTCAAACAAAACCGAACAGCGATATTTATGCTCTGGGAATGATCGCTATCCAAGCTTTTACTGGATTAACACCCCTACAATTACAGATAGATCCAGAAACTAACGAAATCAAGTGGCGCTCTGAAAATACACCAGTTAATGACCATATTGCAGCTATCCTCAGCCGCATGGTTCGTTATCATCATCAGGATCGCTTTCAGACTGTGAGTGAAGTATTACAAGTAATTAAACCAATAAAATTGCTACAGCCACAGCTAGAAAGAAATATTACTCATGAGCCTAAAATTTATCCTCTAGAAAATATTCCAGAACATCAGGAGAAATCGTATCCCTTGTTAGCTGGATTGAGATTTGGCTTAACAATTAATTCTCTATTGATAGCTCTAGGAGTATATGCTTTATTTAATACGTCAATTAGGCACTCTGAAACAGAATCACTGGCTACAAAAGAATGGCAAAAACAAATACATATTCCTCAAAATAGACCTTTAGTAGCTCAACAGTCAGCAAATAAAAAAGGCTGGTCAAATATAATTGGCTCCGTTTCTCCAGATAAAGATAATGCATATTGGCAGTCTAAAATAGATAATCAAGATCAACAAGTTCCCAATAAATCAATTCAGCAACCTGAAGTTAGCATAGAAGTTAAAGCACACACCTTATTAAGCAAGGCTTATTCTAAAGCTGCTACTAGAGATTTTTCTTCTGCTTTGGAATATCTACGACAAATTCCTCCAGAGAGTTATGCTGGTACTATCGTTGAGAAAAAGTTGATTGAATACAATCAAAAACGACAACTTAGAGCAGCTTATTTTTTATATAAAGCTAACAATAAAGCATCCATAGGGGACTTAGCTAGTGCAATAAAATTGTTACAAAAAATCTCTCCTGATACTGCGATTTATCCCCATGCTCAAATTAAACTAAATGAGTATTCTCAAAATCTGAATCTACATCATAGAAATCCAGAAGTATCTATGTTGAGCAGCAAAGAGGAATTGAGAATGAAAAATATACCTATATCTTTTCATCCAGGATATTACTTGAGTGAAGTAAATGTCAAAGCAATTGGTAATTAATTCGACAACCGTTCATACATGACATTTCCCTGAGAATTATACAGAACCAGAGGCCGGTTGGCATTTTCGCTAATTACTTTTAAAACCTCTCTTAACTTGTTTAAATGATTTTGCATACTACCACTATCATGTGGATTCTGTAATGCTTGGTCATATTCAGCAGTTAAAGTGACAGTAATTTTTGTATCGTCTATTTTGAAAGTACAAAATTGGGTACCACTATTACAGGTAGAACTTAAGTCAGCACGGGCTTGTTGGATACTTCCAGCCTCAGCTGCTAACTTTGTTTGTGCTTGTACAAGAGCAGATGAGGAAGTTGTGATTAGGGATTGTGCTTGATTATAAGGTACAGTATCTTGAGGAACTTGTTTAGCAGTTTGTATAGCTTGTTGCCAAGAAGATACTGCTGCTTGTAATTGATTTTTTTGTGTTTCCTCAACCTTAGCCTGATTAGCCAAATTTAGAGCTTTCTGGTATGACTGATTCGCTAATAGTTCTTTCTGGGCGATATTATGCGCTTTGATTAGTCTGGGCTGATATTTTGTGAGCAGGGCTGTTGCTTCAACAGATTCTGAACTATTTTGGGGAATACTTTTCAAAGAATTTACTACTACCTGCCAGTCAGACTCCACCTTTTGCCATTCATTGGCAGATTTAGCCATACTTTCACTCATTTCGGCTCTTTTGGCGACTTCTTTGACTGAATCTAGTTTTTTTAGCAGTGACTCTTCCGTGAGCAACTGCTGATTAATAGCGACTAATCTTTGTCTGTAGCTGGGTAATTTTGGATGGACAAGCTGATAGAGGTCACTGCTAGGTTTGATCGCTTCCAGGGGTGTAATGGCTTGTCGCCATAAATTTTGTTGCTTTTTTAGTTCCTCCAAGCTATTTGTGGAAGATGGAGTTTTTTGTATCGCTTGAGATGCTTGCTGGAGAGCTGTTACTACCTGTTGAATTTTGGCTGATTGCTCAGAAAAAACTGTCGTCATTTCTTCTGCTTCCTGGTGATTGGGGGACCACTGAGGTATATTTTGTAAGGGGGTAATAACTTCGTCTATCTGCTGTTTAACAGATTGCAGTTCTCTTTCTGACTTAGCGTGGCGCAGCAACGAGGATAAATCAGCTTTTAGGTTTTCTGCAGTTTCTAATTCCCTACATTTGAAAATTAAACAGGAACTTGTCAAAAAGTAAGCACCTGCACCAAAGACACCTATAGTGATCATCAATACCAGGGCAGCTAAACCCAAGACAACTGGTGATGTTGGTAGTGAAGGTAGTTGAGGAAGTACGGGAAATTTTCTGGTCTTTTTCTCTCGTAAGTCTGGTCCACCTGCAAAGGGGTCGAATTTCTCTTCCGACTCCACTATTTCTGAGTCGGTTTGCAGATCGTATTCCGGTTGATGGTCATATTCATTCACATCGAAGGAATCATCATTTTGTTCTGGTGTAGAGGTAAATGGGTTATATGCGGCGATCGCCTCTTCCGGGACTGGAGAGATGACATCTGCAGGTTCAATAGGTTGAAAATCATCGCGAAAGCGCTGCTGTTGTCTGTCTTCCTCCATTAAAGCCTCTTCCTGTCCTACTGGCTGCGTTGGATGTATTGGCGGAGATAATTTGAGCGCATGTTTAGCATAGGGTAACTTTTCCCCAGTGATTCTCACAAAGCATTTTATTCCCGCAGATGGAGTATTAAGTTGCCATTGTAACGCTTGCTCCAATACGGCAAATATTTGCTCAGTATTAATTAGTGCTGGTGGGGAGTGTTGGGTTAAAATCATTAACTCCTCATTTTTGAGAACGCATTTAACCTGTAAACCCTCGACAGAGGGGAATTCTGCCAGCAATCGTTCCTCTAAAATATCGTTTAGAAGCTGGACGTCTTCCTGTTGAATAGCTACATTCATAGATCGTTACGGCTAGTTTTTGTATAATGTATAATATTTCTGACTCTTTACCTATATAGAATCAGTTTCTAACACAAGTTCCCCTTTTTTAGCAATTTTTACTTTGAAAGTAATCTTCACTGGGGATACTCTGAGCATAATTATTATTCAGGATTATTCAGGTAAAAGCGAGACAACTTCCTTAAACTAGGATAGCCTGGCTGTGTACTGCTAATATTTTGTTCATACCTTGGATTTTGATTAAATGTCAAAAATTTTATCTCCTTTCTGGGCTAAATTACTGAGTTACAATTTGGTTATAGCATTACCACTAGCGATTAATGCAACTACATTAGCTCAAATAACAAACTCCCCAAAATCAGACATTTCTCCAGTAGATGATACAGCAAAGCAGCCTAGTAATCTCAAGGTAACTTTGGATAAGCTGCGTGGTACATGGGAAGGACAAGATGCAAATTCAAGCAAACTAAATTTGACATTTACCACAGATGGGAAATTAATCATCTCTTCTAAAGGTACAGATGGGAAGCTAAAGAGCTTTTCCGTCACATATAAGATTAATCCAACTCCCAAACCCATGTATATGGATATTGTCCTTTCCCAGATACCAAAACCAGTGTTGACAATCTTCAATTTTACAGATGATGATAAATTAAAGATACAACTGGATGGTACAAATCCTGGTTTACCAAGACCTACGGATTTTTCTGACAGCGTGTCTCTATTCAATAAAAAAGTACCTGCGGCTACGGGTAACCCAAAATCAGAAAAACCATCTTTTTGACTTTATATTCACTTTTTCTTGACTTTAGCGATCGCGGATGAGTTTAGATGTTCTCATAGGTTCTCAGGCTAGCTTGATTTCCCCTGATGTTGCTTATACATCAGGGAAATTTACAGGTACTCCCCTGAAATTGGGAATTATGGCTTCTGGAAATGGCAGTAATTTCGAGGCGATCGCTCAAGCGATCGCCCAAGGAAAGCTAAATGCCCAAATTCAAGTTTTGATTTTCAACCACACATCAGCTTATGTGGCTCTTAGAGCTGCAAATTGGGGTGTGAAAGCTATATTCTTAAATCATCAAGACTACAAAAAGCGCCCAGAGTTTGACCGGGAAATTGTCCAGGTATTACAGCAGCATGATGTGGAATGGGTGATTATGGCGGGCTGGATGCGTTTAGTTACACAAGTATTGATCGATGCCTATCCTGATAAAATGATCAATATCCATCCTAGTCTTCTACCCAGTTTTAAGGGTATAGGAGCTGTAGAACAGGCAATCAAAGCTGGTGTGAAAATTACTGGTTGTACTGTTCATTTGTTGTCTTTAGAGATGGATAGTGGTCCAATTTTGATGCAGGCTGCTGTGCCAGTATTGCCAAATGATACCCCAGAAACTCTCCACGCCAGAATTCAAATCCAAGAGCATCGCATTTTACCCTTAGCGATCGCCCTATTCTGCTCAAATTGAATGCTCAGACCTTTACCCATATTTAGTAGGATACATCTATGCCAGTTGTAACTAACCCCATCAAATTTGGTACAGACGGCTGGCGGGGCGTGATTGGTGAGGAATTTACCTTTGACCGCCTAGCCTCAGTAGTACCAGTCGCCGCCCAGGTACTTTATGACAATTATTTCCCCTTGGTAAATAACCGTAAGATTATCATCGGTTATGACAGGCGGTTTATGGCGGAGGATTTCGCCGCTTTTGTAGGTCAGCTAGTTGTTGATTCTGGATTTGATGCCCTACTTAGTGAAACTTATGCGCCTACTCCAGCTTTCAGTTGGGCAGCGAAAGATTTTAACGCTTTAGGTGCATTGGTGATCACAGCTAGTCATAATCCCGGTGCATATTTAGGTTTAAAGGTCAAGAGTACTTTTGGAGGTTCTGTCCCAACAGAAGTTACCCAGTCAATAGAAGCTAAGCTATACCAAGAGGTTAGAGCTAATAATCCACCAGGTAAACAAGATACTTTTGACCCCTGGCCTAGTTATTGTCAAGGGCTGATGGCAAAAGTAGATATTCACAAAATCCGAGCAGCGATCGCGGAAAATAAATTAACATTATTTGCGGATGTCATGCATGGCGCTGCTGCTGGGGGACTATCTCGATTGTTAGGCGAACAAGTCCAGGAAATTAACAGTAACCGTGACCCTTTATTTGGAGGTGGTGCGCCAGAACCTCTACCCAAATACTTGTCTAGTCTATTTACTACTATCCAAAATCACAGAGCAAAGTCAACTGGTGGTTTAAGTGTTGGTTTGGTATTTGATGGGGATTGCGATCGCATAGCGGCGGTAGATGGATGTGGTAATTTCCTCAGTTCGCAAATATTAATTCCTATATTAATTGACCATCTCAAACTCAGACGCAATTTTACGGGTGAAATTGTCAAGACTGTGAGTGGCTCTGATTTAATTCCTTTGGTCGCCCAATTGCATAATTTACCAGTATTTGAAACAGCAGTAGGTTATAAATATATTGCGGATAGGATGTTGGCTACAGAAGTTTTGTTAGGTGGTGAGGAGTCTGGCGGGATTGGCTATGGTAGTCATATTCCCGAACGCGATGCTTTACTTTCAGCTATGTATGTCTTAGAGGCGATCGTAGATTCAGGTTTAGATTTAGGTGAGTATCATCGCCAATTACAAAAACAAACAAGTTTTGTTTCAGTCTATGACCGCATAGACTTACCCTTAGCCAATATGGAAGTGCGCGGAAGGTTATTACAACAATTACAAAACCAACCGTTAAAGGAAATCGCTGGACTGGCGGTGATTGATTGTCAAACAATTGATGGTTATAAGTTTCGCTTAGCTGATAATAGTTGGTTGATGATTCGTTTTAGTGGGACTGAACCTGTTTTGCGTCTTTACTGTGAAGCTTCTAGCTTGGATAAAGTACATCAAACTCTAGATTGGGCGAGAATTTGGGCTGAGTCAAATTAATTAATCCTCAGTTCATTTATCATTTACTGAAATCAAGAGATGTCAGGGAAAGTCCAGAATAATTGTCATTAAAAAACTTAGCAAGGGATTCTGCTTGAAATTGACTAATATTCCCTTGACCATTAACCACTTGGTTTACCAGATCAAGAGAACCAAAAACCCCAACTAAAGCAGTCGGCTCAACATCAAATTCATGCATTAAAGACGACAAAGTAGCTACAGGTGTAGATTTACCCATCGGATAATGGATTTCCTCGTATTTCTCAATCAGAAGAACCAACAACTCAAAAATCTCAATTTCAGCCTCTGTCAACTCAGAAGATATCATCGCCTCTACTACTTTTAAAGCCCTTTTATATTCATCCTCTGTTTTAATTGACTTTGGTTGATACTGAACCAATAACTCAGTATAGGTTTGTTGACTAGAAGTAGAGGTCATTTTTCCACCTTTCCTTATCGTATTCAGGATGGGTAAGAACGTATTTAACAAAAATTGTCTGGGTGGAATATCTAATATCTACAATCAAACGATAGTTATTACCTTTGATATTGAACACTGTAAAATTACCAACCGCTTCTGCCTTTGGATATCTTTTTTGAACATCTAATAAATTAGACCAATCTGCTTTAGAGGCGAAATTGTACCAGTCATTGAGAGCATGTTCAGAATCAGTATGTTGAGTCCAGAATTCCCGTAGTTTCAATTTACTGATTACGTGCATCCCTAAAGTTAGAAAGTTCTGTTATCATTAATTATAGCATTTTTTTAATCAAAAAATCTCTTTCTTTAGAGGTATGGAAACCTGGGATTGATTCTTGTTATTATATTCTTAACAATCGGAGTGTGACTAAAAATAATTATGTATAGACACACTTCTATTATTAAGAATATCGTCAGACGATTGTGTATTCATCATCCTTAAGACATAAACCTTCGTTTTTTGAATTCTTTTTGGTAAATTAAACAAGGTGAGATGGGTTAATTTGTGTAGAACTAAATTAACCCATTTTGGTTTAGTTGTGCTGATTTAAAAATTAAACAAAACCCAATTACCGACTAGCACCTTTCAAATTAGCAAGTTGGAGGTTAGCATCTTCCAGTTTAGCGCCTTTTAGATTAGCGTCGATGAGATTTGCACCTTTAAGATCCGCATGTTCGAGATTCGCTGATTCCAGATTAGCCTCTTCCAGATTAGCGTCTATAAGATTCGCAGCTAAGAGATTAGTATTGTTGAGGATAGCACCTTCTAGATCCGCCTCTACAAGATCGGCACCTATGAGATTAGCACCTGTTAGGTCAGCACCAGTCAAGTTAGCACCTGCTAAATCAGCGCTTCTGAGGTTAGCATCTGTGAGATCGCATCCAGGACATTTTTTCGTGTCTAAAAATTGGTCCAACTGTCTTTGATTAAAAGCATAACTAGGACTGCTGAACAAGGTTAGAGAGCAAACAACTACAAACACCAGGGTGAGAACAAAGGAAAAAAAGTGTTTCATGATTTGTCAAGCTAGAAAACAAACACGTAAACGCTCTAACCATGTTATTCAGGAGAGATGGAAAATTTATCTTCCTCAAGACAGTTTTTGACTATCCCACCACCTCTTCTAATAGATGACTAAAAGAAAGACGCTCGTTTTGAACATCCACAAAAATCGCATCCCCATCATTAAACTCACCCCGTAAAATGGCTTTAGCAATTTGTGTTTCTAGCTCTCGCTGAATTGCTCGCTTTAGCGGACGCGCACCAAATGTAGGATCAAATCCCACTTCGGCTAAAAACTCTAGCGCTGATGGGGAAAGTTGCAGGGACATTTTGCGATCGCCCAATCTTTTTCGCAATCTATCCACTTGTAACTCGACAATTTTCTGTAACTCTCGTTTTTGCAGACTGTGGAAAATGATCACTTCATCAATCCGATTCAGAAATTCTGGTCGGAAACTATTGCGCATTGCATCCATCACTCGACGACGCATTTCATCATAATGTGTATCGTCTCCGCCTAAATCTAGAATGTATTGTGATCCGATGTTACTGGTCATAATAATAATCGCGTTCTTAAAATCTACTGTGCGACCCTGTGCGTCAGTTACCCGTCCATCATCCAGGATTTGCAGGAAAACATTAAATACATCAGGGTGAGCTTTTTCAATTTCGTCGAAGAGAATCACAGCGTAGGGACGGCGACGAATTACTTCTGTTAATTGACCACCTTCTTCATAACCTACATATCCTGGAGGCGCACCAATTAAACGAGAAACCGTATGTTTGTCCATATATTCGGACATATCAATTCGTACTAAAGCATCCTCTGTATCAAACATGTAAGCAGCTAAAGCTTTAGCAAGCTCAGTCTTGCCTACACCTGTAGGACCGAGGAAAATAAAACTGGCGATGGGACGATTAGGGTCAGCTAGTCCAGCTCTAGAACGCTGAATTGCGTCAGCTACCGCCGTCACTGCTTCCTCTTGTCCGACGACTCGATGATGTAATTCCGATTCCAAGTGGAGTAATTTCTCTTTTTCCGATTCCACCAATTTACTGATGGGGATTCCTGTCCATTTAGAAATTATTTCCGCAATATCAGATTCTGTAACTTCTTCCCGCAAGAGGGATTTTCCAGTTCCTTGAGTTTCTGTCAGTTCACTTTCAGCTACTTCTAATTTACGGTGTAAATTAGTTAATGTGCCATATTTCAATTCTGCGGCTCGGTTTAAATCATAATTCCGTTCCGCTTGCTGAATTTCTAGATTCACTCGGTCAATTTCTTCTTTAATCGATTGAATTTTGGTGATCACATCCTTTTCAGATTGCCATTGGATACTCAGCGATCGCTGTTCTTCATTCAGGTCAGCGAGTTCTTTTTCCAATCTTTCCAAGCGCTCACGGGAAGCCAAATCACTTTCTTTGCGTAAAGAAAGTTTTTCCATTTCCAATTGCAAGATTTTGCGGTCGATTTCATCCAGTTCATCTGGCTTGGAAGTAATTTCCATTTTCAATTTAGCAGCAGCTTCATCAATCAAGTCGATCGCCTTATCGGGAAGGAAGCGATCACTAATATAGCGACTAGATAAAATAGCAGCAGCTACCAAAGAACTATCGGAAATCTTCACCCCATGATGGACTTCATACCGCTCCTTCAATCCCCGCAAAATGGAAATAGTATCTTCCACATTGGGCTGGTCTACATAAACTTGTTGGAAGCGTCTTTCCAAAGCCGCATCCTTTTCCAGATATTTACGATACTCATCCAGAGTTGTCGCGCCAATACAACGCAGTTCTCCCCGCGCCAACATTGGTTTTAGCAAGTTTCCCGCATCCATCGCCCCTTGAGTTGCGCCAGCACCGACAACAGTATGAATTTCATCGATAAACAGGACAATATTCCCACTCGATTCGGTCACTTCCTTTAAAACGGCTTTGAGTCTTTCTTCAAACTCACCCCGAAATTTAGCGCCGGCGATCAAAGCTCCCATATCTAGAGAAATCAGCTTGCGGTCTTTGAGGGATTGGGGAACATCACCAGCGACAATGCGTTGCGCTAGACCTTCAGCGATCGCCGTTTTTCCCACACCAGGCTCACCAATCAACACAGGATTATTTTTTGTCCGGCGAGAGAGAATTTGAATCGTGCGCCGGATCTCATCATCTCGCCCAATCACCGGGTCGAGTTGACCTTTACGCGCCGCTTCTGTCAGGTCGCGCCCATATTTTTCTAAGGATTGATATTTTCCTTCAGGGCTTTGGTCGGTCACTTTCTGGCTCCCACGAACTTCCTTAATAATATCTTTCAGCTTGGACTCATCCAAACTAAATTCTTTGAATAGTCCTTTACCAAAACGGTCATCTTTGGCATAAGCTAATAATAAATGTTCAATTGAAATATAATCGTCCTGGAATTCTTGACGAAATTTTTCTGCTCTGTCTAATAATGTATCTAAGCTTCTACCCAGGTAAACAGAGCTACTGCTTCCTGAGACTTTGGGTTGCTGCTGTAAAAACTGATCTGTGTACTCTAGGACTTTTGACAAACTTACACCCGCTTTGGTCAAGATGGCGTTAGCTAGTCCATCTTGTTCCAGCAGACCTTTCATCAAATGTTCGCTTTCTATTTGTTGCTGTTGACGCTGTTTGGCGACGTCAGGAGTATGGGCGATCGCTTCCCAAGCTTTTTCGGTAAATTGATTGGGGTTAGTTGGTTGCATAGTTCTTGAGAGATATTCGCTCCAAGCTAGGAAAATAATAGATCGGCGGTCTAGTATTCTCCTATAAATAATCTAAATATTCTTATATTGTAGATAGTAGAAAATTATCAGTTGGATCGGTCTCTACATCTTTTGGGAGTAGTAGTATTACCGCTTTCCCAAAAATAGCTTATTAACGTTTTGTAGATGGCTTTGTTGGGAGGTGCTACAGCCAAAATATGCAGGTAAAAATAGTTCAGGGTGAATATTCCTGCTATTCCCAATGTTTTTTCTGTAGTATACGCTTAAGCGAAGATAAGAGAGAGTGTTTCATATTCTATTACTTCCAAAGAATTAATTCCTCTAGGAAAATAGACTAGTAATACTGCCTAAGGTAAGTAACAAAAATGACTATATTGTTAAACAATCACTCAACTTCCCTATATCTTCAGCACAGTCTTGGGCGATACCTGCGATGGAGAAACACTGGCTTTCTGGCGATCGCCCAGGAGTAATATCCATCAAACAATCAGAAAATCCTCTGGGCGATCGTGTAATATTGGGTTATTGTTAATTAATCAATTCTGGGGTTGTCAGAAAAGTTAGAGAATCATGATGCAAAGTCGAATAAATATTGATCCAGATATTTGTAACGGACGACCTATTATTACCAATACTAGAATTACTGTGCAAACGATTATGGAATTTTTAGGCGCAGGCGATTCTATTGAAGTAATCCTTGAAGAATATCCTTCTCTGAAACAAGAAGATATTTATGCTTGTATCCAATTTGCGGCAAAATTTATGACTAATCACAAGGTTGGATAATTATAACATTGAGAGAACCAAATTTTATGAGACGAGACTCCATTTTTTATACTCTGTTTCAAAAATACCCAAACATACTATTTGCATTACTAGAAAATCCTCCAGCCAATGCAGCAAATTATCGCTTTGACTCAGTAGCAGTTAAAGAACCAAGGTTTGAGATCGATGGTGTATTTCTACCACCAGAAGCATCACCTCCTGGAACCATCTACTTTTGTGAATTACAAATTCAAAAAGATGATGAATTGTATGAGCGATTGTTTGCAGAGTCCATGTTATATTTTTATCGCCAAAGAAAAAGATTTAGTGATTGGCAGGCGGTAGTAATTTATCCAAGTCGTACAGTAGAACAAGAGGAGACAAGACCATACCGAGCCTTTCTGGGTTCAGACCAAGTACATCGGATATATTTAGATGAATTGGGAGAATTTAGTCAATTACCACTTGAAGTAAGTTTATTAGCCTTGACTACAATTAAAGAAGGAGAAACACCAGCAGCAGCGAAGTACTTGGTCAATCGCGCTCAACAAGAATTGGCAGAAGATAAAGCAAAACGTGTGATAATAGAGGTAGTGACAACTATACTTTCTTATCGGTTTACCCAGTTAAGTCGTGTGGAGATAGAAGCAATGCTAGGAATCACATTTGAGCAAACCCGTTTATATCATGACCTGACAACAGAAGCTGAAGCACGAGGTAGACAAGAAGGTAAGCAAGAAGGTAGACAAGAGGGGGAAGTATCTCTCATTCTACGTCTCTTAGCTAAAAAATTTGTTGGGGAAGTACCAAATCAACTAAAAGCCCAAATTGAAACCTTGTCTTTAGAACAATTAGCAGCTTTGACTGAAGTATTCTTCAATTTTAACAGTTGGAGTGATTTAGCAGCTTGGTTAGAAAGTTTGCCTGTACAAGAAAAATAAATCCCTCTCAAGCCTATAGTAATTAGATATATAATGAAGTGAGAAAAATCTCATGCATGGATTTTTCTTTGATGAAAATCTACCCTCTAAAATCCAATTCACCCCATCTCTCCCCATCATCCATGCTTCAATATTAGGTAATAGTCCGACTTTGTGTAATTTTTTCCCTTACCCAACTGCGAAACGCCTTCACTGTTTTATTTCTCCCATCGATTTTGCTCCGCTCTAATTACTGCTTCGTTTTCAATATAGAAACAATTATCTGCTTCTAAACCTTGTTTCATTAATTCGCTTTTGAACGCAGTTAAAGATTTTTTATACGCTTTAGATATATAATAGCATATTGTTGGCGAATTTGGGAGGGAGTTGATAGAATGTAAAATCTGTTGTATTTATACAACCAGTTTATGTCAAACATCTAAATGACTAGTGCTATATTAAAAAATGAAGTTAGCTTATAAGGTCAGCATTATGAAAAATTTAGTAGAAATTCAGGCAATTTTATGTCAAGTAAAGTCATTGATTCAGGAAAAGTATCATATCAGTGAATTAGGTATTTTTGGAGATTATGTAAAAGGAGAAGTGAATGAAAATAGTCAAGTTAATATATTGATAGATTATCAAGAGCCGCCAAGTTTACTAGATTTAGTAGATATGGAGTATTATTTAAGTGATTTACTCAAGATAAAAGCAGATGTTATTAGTAAAAATGGTTTAAAAGGAAAAAGAAAGGAAAAAATTCTATCTGAAGCCATTTATGTATGACAAGTCGGGAGTTTAGAGATTTCTTGCAAGACATATTAGAGGCAATTTGTGATCTGGAAAAAATAACTCATAGGGTAACCTTTGCGGAATTTTCAACTATGATAGAAATCTTCCTATCAGTAGTCAAATTAATTGAGATAATCGGGGAAGCAGTCAAAAACATTCCTGATGATATCAGGGTAAATTATCCTGAGATTCCTTGGAAAAATATCGCAGGGATGCGAGATAAATTAGTTCATGAATATTGGGCAATTGATGAACAACTAGTCTGGTAAGTTATTCAAAAAAATCATTCAAAAAAATCTCCCTCAACTAAAAGGAATAATTGTCAGTATTATTGAAAACGTTACAGAGAATGAATAATTCTTTCCCTTACCCAAGCACGAAAAGCTTTCATTGTTTTATTCCTACCATCAATTTTGCTGCGCTCTAGATACTGGGGAATCACCTCTTTCACAGAAAAACCAGCAAAATGATAACTTTCATTTACCCGCACATACTTACCAGATTCCAAGACATTAATTTCTAATTGCGTCCCGTTGAATCGCCATAATTCTTTTACTCCTAACACCTCGTAGTTATTCAGTCGGGTTCGGGAAGTAATATCTATTTCTAGTGCTAAATCTGGTGGAGGGTCTACGGTTAAATCGAGGCGCTTTTTCCCTCTAATTACTGCTTCGTTTTCAATATAGAAACAGTTATCTGCTTCTAAACCTTGTTTCATTAATTCGCTTTTGAACGTAGTTGATGCTAAACTCCTAAATTCTATATCTAGTTCTTCTAGGAGCACAGTTACCAAGTCACCAATGATAACTTTATCATCTTCATGTTCGGGTAAGGGTACCATGATTTCCAAGACTCCCTCACTGTAATTAATCCGCGAACCACGCTTTTCCCCAAGTTCTTCTAGCAGTTGTTCATACATCAGCCAACTAACATCGGTTATGACGAGTTGTTGACCTGGAGGAACGATCAGTTGTCTCACTTGAACTTGCATTTTTCTTCGCTCGCTGCATCGTTATGGATAGAAAGTTAGGAGATAAAGATTTATTATGCGCTTTAGATATATAATAGCATAATGAATAACTCTTTCCCTTACCCAAGCACAAAAAGTCTTCATTGTCTTATTTCTCCCATCAATTTTGCTACGTTCTATGTACTGGGGAATCAACTCATGTAAGTTGAAATAGGTAGATTATTCATTGAGAGATGACGAGTTCAATTACTTCTTGGGGAAGATGAATATTACCAAAACTGATAATTTTATTGATTTTTCCCACTCTTCTGATTGGCAAACAGATATTTTAGACTATGCGCATAGCTACGCCCAGAAAGTCAGACAAGACTATCAAGAGTTTTGTCAAGGAATGGGACAAGCCTACTCTAACTTGCTCAGATATTGACTCACCTCAACAGCTAACTTTTGTCCTAAATTCAGCAATTTGCGACATTGATTAGTTTCTGCTTCACTGATAATACTAGTAATCCGAGGTAATATTTGGCTGTGTAATGAGCTATAGTAGATTTCTTGCGATTTATGCAGGGAAATAGCTAGATTGAGCCGATAACTAATATCAATCAATCTTTCTAGGCTTTGAATATCTACATCAAAGCTAATATTGCTGTTATATAATAACTCTCCAACTTGATGCATGATTAGCTGCTCTAATAGCTGCTTACCTTCAGGAATATTGAGCCGACAACGCAAGTGATCTGCTTCTGTGGCGATCGCCTCTAACTCAACTAAATGATTCCCTATCAGTTGCGGTGCGGTCAAATCTTGTTCGAGCGATCGCAAAGTTGTCATACAGCGATAACCCAAAGCCACCTCCGCTGCGACTTGTAACTCTAGAGGGACTTCCAGCCCATCCCGATGAAACGCCATAATTATCCCATAATTCTCCCGATACGCTTGGGAGTATAATTGGTCGAGGCGTGTCAAAGTTTCCTGACTTAAAAGCAGCATGATCCTATGACGTTCTTCAGCAAATAGATTCTGGAGATTAAATGCTTCGTCTCCCATCATTCGCGTCATGACTAAAATAGTATGTGCTGCACTAGCTTGCTGTAGCGATAGAAATAACTTTTCCTTCAGCTGACTATAATCACGTCTTTTAGTAAAAGGTTGAATACAGCAATGAAAATCCCAACCACCTAAATGTAAAACAGCGAAGACTAAATCCTCACTCTCCCAAGTAATATCTGAGATCAGCTTCAAATGTCCTACGGAGAGGGTAAGAGTACCCATGCGTTGTAGTTGGTAATCTAATGCATTAGCGGTATAGCAGTAAAGATGTTTTTGGGAACTTGGAGAATTTGGCGGATTTTTCTGGTGGTTAAATAGAGAATTAATCGCATAATGAGCAGCAACTTGTTTAAACCCAATTTGAGCAGTTAAAACTAATTGGCGATAGATTTCTCCCCCGTGCTTAAATTGTTCAACATTACTTTCAGCTAAACTGAGCCGTTGCTGAAAGCCCTTTTCTAAATGGATACCAGCAACATCTCCCGCCAGTTCTAGCGCCCTAGCCGCATAACGTAAAATCTGTGTTCCCTCTGGACGAGAAATTTCTTCAAAAAACCAGCCACAGCTAGTAAACATTAAGAGGGAATGACGTTGCATTTCTAGTAAGCGCATCGCATCCACTTGTTCTGCAGCTGTAAGTTTACGAGTTTGATGGCGTTCCAGAAAACGGCTGACATTAGCTGGGGAGCGATCGCGAATAATTTGTATGTATTCATCTCTAGCTAACCAAGGGTCGCGAAATAACTGACTACCAGATTTCTCATATACCTTAATTAATTGATCCCGCAGCCAATTTAGAGCATCACGCAGGGGACGACGCCATCTTTGATGCCATATACCCCCTTCACCACCACAACCACAATCATCTTGCCACCTATCTACCCCATGGGCGCAACTCCAGGCTGTGACTGATTTTAATTCAACTTCCCAAGTGGGGGGATGCAAACTTAAATAGTGAGCAAAGTTAGTAACTGTCCAGCCCCGATGGGGAAATTCACTCTCAAAAGCATAGGCTAAAGTTTTTTCAGTCCCCTTTTTATGGTGTCCAAAGGTTTCTCCATCAGTCGCCACAGAAATTAGTTGTGCGGGACGATGGTCTCCGCGAATCGCCGCGCCTATACGTCCCGCAAAATGATGAGAGCTATAAACGACATCACTAAATCCCATATCGCGAGAAATAGGACCGTCGTAAAAAAATATATCAATATAGGAACCTGTAGATGATGAGTTGCTGTTGACTAGTTCCTCCGGTAAATAACAACGGTAGGGACGGGTGGGATCGATTTGACCACCACCCACTTCGTACCATTCGGGATAGGGGTCATGCTCGTGCGCTAGAGGACGACAGCGCTTGGCTTGGGATGGAGCCAAGATAATGAAACTAAATCCTTCTGCAACTACAGCTGCTAACGTGGGATAATCTACCGCTGTTTCCGCTAACCATATACCTTCGGGATCACGACCAAATCGGGATTTGAAGTCTTCTTTAGCCCAACGAATTTGGGTATACTTATCCCGTTCATTGGCTAAAGGCATGATGATGTGGTTATAGACTTGGGCGATCGCATTACCATGACCATTTAATCTTTGTGTACTTTTGGCATCTGCTGCTAATATCCGTTGGTAAACTGATATATCATAGCGTTCCAACCATGACATTAATGTTGGACCGATATTGAAGCTCATGTACTCATAGTTATTTGTGATCCCCACCACCTCACCCCGATTATTTAAAACTCTAGCAAAGGCGTTCGGACGATAGCACTCCCAATGAATACGTTCATTCCAGTCATGGAAGGGAGCAGCACTTGGTTGGCGCTCAATTGCATCCAAGTAAGGGTTTTCTCTAGGAGGTTGATAAAAATGTCCATGAACAGTTATGTATACACCATGAGCCGTTTTCACGGGATCAATATCTAGATGCTTGTTGTCAGCATCTAGGTCTGAAGACAGCGTTAAGCTAGAACTAGTCGGCAATTCAGCAGCAGAGGTCATGGTATTCTTATTCCCAAATTTATTCCCAAAGAATTACAGTCGTAGCGAAAATATCCCAGTGTATTTGTACCTTTTTACAGAGTTGTTTCCATAAAATCCGGTATAAATAATCAGCTTCTAGAAATCAAATTAAATTTTTTGCTCAAAAAAAGCCTGAATATGCAGTGAATCTGCACGATCACGAAGTTCTCTACCCCTAGCGCCAGAAATTACTAGCAATGCCATAGTACTTAATCAAGCTGGAATATCAATTACCTTAAAAGTTTGCTGAAGTTCTGATTTCATTTTACATCTCTTTTCCGGTCTCAGAGATAGTAAAATCTATAATTAGCTTAATTTAAGCTAATTGTCCAGTAGTTTCCCAGCGATTTACATTAATTTTAGGTAGAACATGTCAGTCAAAAACGTTATTTTATTTGGTTTGTTGCTATTTATACCAATTTCTGTCGCTGCTCATTTTTTAGCATGGGGAGATTTGATAGTTTTCATTACAGCTGCACTAGGAATTTTGCCTTTAGCAGCTTGGATGGGAACAGCTACAGAAGAAATTGCTGTCGTCATAGGACCAGTCTTTGGGGGATTGTTAAATGCTACTTTTGGTAATGCGACAGAGTTAATTATTGCTTTAGTAGCTCTAAAAGCTGGGTTAATTGATATAGTCAAAGCGAGCATTACAGGGTCTATTATTAGTAATTTGTTACTAGTGATGGGTTTTTCTATGTTTCTCGGTGGATTACGCTACAAGGAACAGGTTTTTCAATCAGATATAGCTCGGATGAATGCATCATCGATGAATTTAGCAGTGATTGCTATTCTCATACCTACAGCAATGAATTACACCTCTAGCGGGATTAATCAAACAGCCATACAAGATCTTTCTCTTGCTGTTGCTGTTGTCCTAATTTTGGTTTATGGTCTCACCCTGCTGTTTTCGATGAAAACCCACGCCTATTTATATGAAGCAGGCGTCGCAGATATAGAAGCAACGGAAAATGAAACTGACCACGCTGCCCAACAGCCAAATATATGGTTTTGGATGATTATACTCTTAGTCTGTACTGTTTTTGTGGCAATTGAATCAGAATTACTGGTTGATGCATTGACAGTAGCCACTTCTAGATTAGGGCTAACAGCGCTTTTTACCGGGGTAATTATAGTTCCCATTGTCGGTAATGCAGCTGAACACGCCACGGCGGTAACTGTGGCTTTAAAAAATAAGATGGACCTTTCTGTATCTGTAGCTATGGGGTCAAGTTTGCAGATCGCCTTATTCGTTGCTCCGGTGCTAGTAATAGCTGGCTGGATATTTCATCAACCAATGAGTTTAGATTTTAATCCTTTTGAATTGGTGGCTGTAGCTGTAGCTGTATTGATTGCTAATAGTATTAGTTCGGATGGTAAATCTAATTGGCTAGAAGGTACTTTATTGCTAGCTACCTATACAGTTCTGGGCTTCGCTTTCTATTTCCATCCACTTATTGAAGGTATTGGCTAGTCTTCTTGATGTCTTTCTCCGAACACACCTGCTACTGTCCTAAACCCTACCTCTAGGATGAGATAGGTTTAGGATAATTTTATCGTTTTCCTGACACCGTTTCAGCCCATAATTAATATCATAATAAAACGTCAAAGTTAGATTATTCATTTTTTTCGTCTCTCTCTACCTGCTTTATTTTTCAGAGTTACAAGTCAGGGATGCATTGAACATGAGTGAAGTTAGCCTGTTAATAACAGGTGTTTTAAGCACTAGACAACCAATACTGCTTTTCTCTCCGGAACAGCAACAACTGCATCTGGATATTGTAGAGCAGAAGTCGATCGATAAACAGACAAGTAAGTTAATACCTACGGCTCAAGTCACTCCGCCTGAATTTATTCGGACTGATCACACTTTTGCGCATCAAGACTCGTCTGCTGCATCCCAGTCGCAAGGGATAATAGAAAAAATCCCAGCTAAAAAGTTGTTTGACCCCGATAATTCTTCAGCTATCAGTAAAACCTCTCAAGATATACTCGCACTATATCAAAATGCTGGCAGTCAAACCATGCCAACTTTACATTTTGGTAGTTCAGGTATTTCTGTCAGAATCTTACAGAGGTTATTAGCTGCTAATGGCTATGGTATTCAAATTGATGGCGTTTTTGGACCCCTGACTGAGACTGCTGTTAAAGCTTTTCAAAGTCAAAGGCATTTACCCACAGATGGTGTAGCAGGTCATAAAACCTGGTGGGAGCTAACCACAGTCTAAAAAGGGCGAACGACGGGACTCGAACCCGCGGATGGTGGTACCACAAACCACTGCCTTAACCACTTGGCTACGCTCGCCATTTCTAAATCATAGCACGGATTTAGGAAAATAGTCTAGTTTTTTGCAGGAACTGACTAATTTTTTGTCTTTCTCTCTTTATTCCCAATAATTAGCCACTTCATGTATATATGAAAAATTCAATTATTATTAGGTCCATTGTAGCAGTTGGACTCACAGCATTGGGAGTAATTATGACCAAGACTAATCCCAATCAAGAGGAATATGAAGAGTACGCAGTCAAACAATTGACAAAGTATTTTAAAAACGATATGTGTCGAAAAACACCAAAATTCTTGGAAAATCTCATCCATTTTAACTGCATTAAACTAGTTGACTCTGCTAACCCCCAAATCCGGGATATAATTACTGGGACAACCGAAAGACGAAACTATATTTTTTTTAGTGTCTATCATACTGAAATAAAAGTAGGTGCTTCCATCCCTGGTTATAGACTGGAGACTCTGGGAATATTTGCCAATTTTTATACTTATACAGCCGAAAAAGAATAACAGAGCTTTTAGTAATATCTCAAAGGATAAAATTGCGATAGTAATGGGGAATAATTTAATAAAGGTAACTGAATATATCTTCCCACATCCTCCAATGAGCAATGAGCTTTTGTACTAGTTGTTTATCTCCTCAAAATCCTGATACAGCCAAATTTTGTCTAAAATGTGGTAATCATTTACTACTCAAGGAGCGTTATCGTCCACTTTATCCCTTGGGAAAGGGCGGTTTCGGGAGAACTTTGTTAGCTGTGGATGAGCATCTACCTGCACAACCTAAATGTGTTGTTAAACAATTTTGTTTTCCAGAATCAGATGAGGATGCTTATAAAAAGGCTATGGAGCTATTTCACCAAGAGGCTTTTTACCTGTATGAGCTAAAGCATAAACAGATCCCTAGTTTATTTGCCCACTTTGAACAAGAAGGACAGTTATATTTAGTCCAGGAATTTATTTTGGGAGAAACGCTGGAACAAGAATTGAAATCCCAGGGATTGTTTAAAGAGGCAAAAATTTGGCAATTGCTGCAGGATTTGTTACCAGTGTTAGAATTCATCCATTCCCACCAAGTGATTCATCGAGATATTAAGCCAGCTAATATTATGCGCAGGAGACCTGGGGGAGATTTAGTATTAATTGATTTTGGCGTTGCTAAACTGTTCAAAGACAGTAAATTATTGCGTACAGGAACAACAGTTGGTAGCCCGGAATTTATGGCTCCAGAGCAAACCAGAGGAAAGGCTCTACCCGCTAGTGACCTCTATAGTTTGGGTGTGAGTTGTATTCATTTATTGACCGGGACTTCTCCTTTTGATTTATTTGATATTACTAGCGATCGCTGGGTGTGGAGAGATTATCTCACCGCTGATAATCATGTCAAATACCATCTAGGTGCAATTCTGGACAAACTTCTACAAGATGCGTTATCCCAAAGATATCAATCGGCGATTGAAGTGCTCGACCAGATTACACAGCCAAAAAAAGACCCACCAGGAGCTGTGGTCAGACCTGCTCCACAAGTAATAGTTAACTATAAAACCAACTATAAAACCTTACAAAATCTACTCGCGCATAAAAAATGGCAACTAGCAGATCAAGAAACTTGGGACTTAATGTGTCAGATTTTATCTAAATCTCTGGGTAGCTACTTGTTTAGTAGTGATTTTGAAAACTTACCTTGTGAAGAGCTACAGAAAATTGACCAATTGTGGACGAAATATAGTGGTGGTCGTTTTGGGTTTAGCATCCAAACTGAAATTTATTTGGACTGTGATTGTGATTATGGACAATTCTGTATTGCTGTAGGTTGGAATTTATTTTATGCTGCTTCTAACAATAGGAACTTCACTTTTAATCTTTCTGCGCCCATAGGACACCTACCTGCTAATATTTGGGCGGGTGGGACTCAACCAGGTCGGTATATGAAAGCTTTAAGCCAAAAAATCAGCAATTACTATCAATCAATTTAGTGGAGATAGTATTGAATATAAGTCTAAAGTCGTAACTATCAGTAAAATATCTCTAACTTAGGGTGAATTTAATCTCATGGAAATACCCTTATAAAAGGAGTAATGAAGTTATAACACCAATTTGTTAAAGGTTAGGGTACCGGTCATGAAGAATCAAAAAATATCAAATTACACCATTCAATCCAATTTACTTGAGGAATTATTAACAGCAGAACAAGAAGTATTATCTGGTGGAGGATATCATAGACATGGCTACGACAGGTATCCTTACGATTATGGCTATGGCTATGGCGGATATCCTGTCTATCCAGCACCCGTAGTATTTTTAGTCTGAGCGTTCCCTACTCCCGATTGGCTGCGGGGGTGTTTGTTGCGCATAATTCACCTCTGTTCAACTGATTGCTCATGGCATTGAAAGTAAAAACCGCTATCGTTGTTATATGTGTTTGAGTTTTGTATTTTCAACTGCTTATGAAGCTACGCTTATATATTCTTTTGGGCTTATGCTTGAGCCTAATTCTGAGTTTTCTGCCTATTAGTCACAATGTCACCAACGCAGCCATATCAACTGCTCCCACACCACTTTCTGCACTTGCTTTTACCCAAGGGGTGAAAAAAACAGTGCTGCAAAATGGTTTAACAGTGCTGACAAAAGAAGTACATACAGCACCAGTGGTAAGTGTACAGGTTTGGTATAAAGTTGGTTCTCATAATGAAATAAGGGGAGAAAATGGCATTTCCCACCAATTAGAACATTTAATGTTTAAAGGTACACATGACCGTCCAGTACAGTTTGGGCGGTTATTTAGTGCATTAGGGAGCGATTTCAATGCTTTTACTAGTTTTGATGAAACAGCCTACTTTGGAACAGTAAGGCGGGACAAATTGGAAGCACTGCTGACATTAGAAGCAGATCGGATGGAAAATTCCCTGGTGGGTGCAGAACAACTCAAGAGCGAAAGGCGAGTTGTGATATCTGAACTCCAAGGATATGAAAATTCACCTGGATATCGTTTAGACCGAGTAGTGATGCGAGCGGCTTTTCCCAATAGTAGTTACGGTTTACCAGTGGGAGGGACAAAAGCAGACGTAGAAAAATTCACAGTTGAGCAGGTACGGAATTATTATCAAAAATACTACAATCCAGGCAATGCGACTTTAGTAGTTACTGGTGATTTTAGTACTGAACCAACCCTGAAATTTATTCAAGACACTTTTGGTAAGTTACCTCAACTAACCGAGACTGCTAACACAGTTGCTCCCCAACAAGCTACGACGGATGTAATAGCCCAGAAAGAGCCGATTGTGCTCAAACAACCAGGAAGCGCAGCATTATTACAAGAGATATATCCTATCCCAAATATTCAACATCCCGATGTGCCGGCGATTGATGTTATGGATGCTATTCTCACAGGAGGACGTAGTTCTAGGCTTTATCAAGCTTTGGTAGAATCTGGGCTAGCGACCTCAGTGGATGGTGCAGCGGCTGAACTCATGGAATCGGGTTGGTATGAAATTAGCGCCACTGCTACAAATGGTAAACAGCTAGATAAAATCTCTCAAGTACTGCAACAATCTTTGATAAAACTAGCCAGCGAACCTGTTACCTTAGGAGAATTAAATCGAGCTAAGGTACAACTCCAAACTTCATTTGTGATTAGCAATCAAGATATCACTAGTCAAGCTAGTCAATTAGGTTATAACCAAACTGTTGCTGGAGATTATCGCTACATCGAAAAATACTTAACCGCACTGGATCAAGTCAAAGCTGAAGATGTACAGAGAGTAACCAAAACTTACCTCAATCCCGAAAAACGGACTATAGGCTTTTTTGTTCCTACCCAAGCAGATGGTAAACCAGGAACTTCTAATACTGGTTCAGGACGCACTGTAGAAAATTTCAGTCCTGGTAAGCCTGTAGACCCGGCAGAATTGGCAAAATACTTACCACCCGCTAGTTCTGTTACCAATAATCACCAACAGTCTTTACCACAGCAATTTACACTAGCTAATGGTTTAAAAGTACTACTGTTACCGGATAAAAATGTTCCCTCGATTAACCTCAGCGGACAAATTGATGCTGGTAGTGAGTTTGATGGTAATCAAAAATCTGGGTTAGCTGGTTTGACAGCTGCTAACTTAATGAATGGAACGCAAACAAAAAATGCCCTGGCTTTAGCACAAGTGTTAGAAGATAGGGGAACTAGTTTAAGTTTTGCTGCTAATCGTGAAGGGGTAAGTTTTGCTGGTGAGGGGTTACCAGAAAATTTATCTATATTGCTAGAGACTCTAGCCGATGTTGTCCAACATGCGACATTTCCGCTCGATCAGTTAGAATTGAGTCGTCAGAGAGCGTTAACTAGTCTTAAAGTCCAGTTAGATGACCCTAGAGGTTTAGGAAGACGGGTATTTCAACAGACGATTTATCCTGAGAACCATCCTTTCCACAGCTTTCCTAGCGCTGAAAGTCTGAAAAGCATTACCCGTGATGATATAGTTGGCTTTTATCAAGCACATTATCGACCGGATATTACTACTCTCTCCTTAGTGGGTGATTTTGACCCAGAAAAAACCAAGGTTTTACTTAATCAAGTATTTAGCAAATGGACATCTGTGGGTAAACCACCTGTACTCCATTTACCTAACGTGGGGTTACCCGCCACTCTGACGCGGTTAAATGCCGTAATTCCGGGAAAAGTAGAAGCAGTTACTTATTTAGGTTACAACGGTATCTCTCGTAGGGACCCCCGATTCTATGCTGCATCGGTGTTGAATCACATTTTGGGAGGTGACACATTATCTAGCCGGTTGGGTACAGAAGTGCGCGATCGCCAGGGTTTGACCTATGGAATCTACAGCGCATTTGCGGCGGGGATCAATCCTGGACCATTTTTAATTTCCATGCAAACTGCTCCCCAAGATGCAGCAAAAGCGATCGCTAGTACTTTGGCTTTGCTCAAACAGCTGCGAGAGCAAGGAATAACTGAAGCAGAATTGAACACAGCGAAACGTTCCATCACCAACAGCTACCCCGTAGAGTTGGCTAATCCCAGCGAAGTAGCTAGCATTATTTTAAGTAATGCGATTCTGGGACTATCGCCCAAAGAGATTAGGGAATTTCCTGAGCACATTCAAGCGGTAAGTATGGCTCAAGTCAGGGAAGTAATTGACCAATTAATTAAACCGGAAAATTTAGTGATTGTTACAGCTGGTGCTGGAGAAACTTCTAGCAAAGGAAGTTAAATAAAAGGAGCGGAGCTTTTCTTCGGTCCGCTCCTGATTCCTAACTCCTAACTCCTATTTCCTTCTCTATGACTACACAAATAACCAACGCACCAGAAATATATCAAGGTCAGTTCGGGGAATTTACAATTACCGAGAGCGATCGCCAGAGTGTGATCATCTATAGGATGGGATTAATCGTAGCTGCTCTCAGCTTTGCTATAGCGACTATTCTCGCCTTATTCAATCCCAGCCAAGCAGCTATAGAAGTAATTACACCTCTGTATACCTGTTTTAGTTTGGCTCTAGGTGTGAGTTTACTGACAATTCACATATATATGTCCAGCTTGCATCGGATTTTGCAAATATTCTGGCTGATTGGGAGTATCACAGCGTTAATCATTGGGTATGCGGATAGTCTACCATTTGCTATGACTGTATATAACCAACCCCTGACATTGTTGGGAATTGGTTTTACCTTCGCTGCGCTGACGGGAATTTATTTCAAAGAAGCTTTTTGCTTCAATCGGTTAGAGACAAAGATATTAACGCCGATTGTCCCTGTACTTTTATTAGGACATCTAGTCAAAATCCTCCCTACCCAAGCAGAACAAGTTTTATTAGCTACTTGGGCAATTTTATTTTTCGTATTCGCTTTGCGTAAAACAGTACAAGCAATTCCGCAAGACATTGGGGATAAATCTGTATTTACCTATTTAAAAACGGCAAAAAATACCTAAATAGCGGTTAACGGTTAACCGTTAACCGTTAACAAGTCCTATTTTCCCAAGACCTGGAATAATGCTGCTCGATAAATGTTCAGCCCTTCTGCATTTAGATGGTCTCCATCACTGCTAAGACTATCCTTAAGAGCATTATTTACATAGAGTGGTGCTACAGCATCTGTTAGTACTGGTATGTGTTCTTTAGCACCAACTTGGTTGATTATATTGTTAATTTGCGTCACTTTATCTAGAGAAGCTGATACAGAGGGGTCTTTGCTAGTAGCGAGCGTTGAATAAAAAGCGGGGACAAGGTAAATCGTTTTAGTTCCCATTTTCCGAGTTAGAGAAATTGCTTCTACTAACTTTTGGCGAAATGCTTCATCAGTCATTTGATACCAAGCATCATTTCCACCAACAGCAATCACAACTTTTTGACATTTCAGGTTTTGGGGAATTAAAGCATTTAACTGGTCTACTAATGAAATTGTACTCAAACCATCAAACCCAAAATTGAAATTATTTTCACCCAGAGAATTTCCCAACTCTGCGGAAACAGAATCGCCAAATAAGCAACCGGAAAATCTTCTATCCTTAGTAGCCAGTTGAAAATATTGCAATCCTAATTGCCATATAGGTGAAGCACTGAGATTATCTTTTGGGGGTGTCTGACTAGAAAATACGTTTGACATCCCGATGAATTTAGAAGCTTTGGATACATCAAGTACTATATTCTCTGTGGGGTACTTTTCCAAAAAAGTGACTATTCCTAGTCCATCTGTAGAACTAGCTGCCAAAACAACTGCAGAGCGTAGTGCTTTGATATTATCTTGATTATCTTGAGTATTTGTCTGATTTGAGGGAAAGACGATCGCCTGGGAAATAATATTTAAAGTTTCTTTCCCTAAATCTGTATCTAATAGCTGGTCTAGAGCACCCAGATTAAGGGACAACTTTACTTGCAGAGCCCCTTCTAATAGCTTTTCTTGTTTAGGACTAAGGTAACCCAGAAAGGATTTGAGTGCATCTGTTGGTTTTTGAGTGTCTGCGTACTTGCGTAAATCAGCGATAGGGAGCGATCGCTCGAATGCACCATATTGAAAGACTATTTTTTGCGCTGCTAAACTTGGTAAAGAACTCAACCAAGTATCCAAGATTATTAACATACAGCAACTAGATAGAGATAACAGCAAACGTGAAAAATGTTTCATAACCGTAAACAGTTCTATATTGCATTTCAATCCTCAGTGTTTTGTCGTCATTAGTCAAGAGTCACATAGCTGGTATTGACAAAGGGTGGAGATGCTAAATTTTTCCGAAATTGATATTGCACATTATGAAATAACATTATAGATTATTAAATTATAGGGGAACAGTCTAATTTTTTTTGAACAAGTCCACATGTAAACTTACATAGAAAGGTTTAAACACCACATACCTAGCTTTATGTAAATTCGGTGATGGTTTCGCTTGATCATGTAAAATATCCAGATAGAATAGCAGCTATATTTGCAGATTGGATAAACATAATCTGGAAATTCAATTTTCAAGAGGTAAAAGCTAAATAAATAGTTAAATATTATTATGCAATTAAATATTAATTTAACTAATAAATTTAACTAATAAATTTAACTAATAGTAATTAGCTGTTGAAGACTATACAAATAGATGGCATTGGTAGATGTTATTATTTTCTAGCAAATTATTATTACCAGATTGATATGCAAAAAATGTTCTTGTTATCATGATCATGAGTCCGAGCGAATCTACCATAAATTCACTGTCTAAAGGGAGTTGATCTTAGCAATGCAATTAAATAAATTAGACACAAGTGGTAATATAGATGAAGACGCTGCTTGGGAAGCAATTGAGAATTCCGTTCTCTATTTTAAAGGTCGCCCTGTGGGTACTGTTGCAGCTTACGATTCTTCTGTAGAAGCACTTAATTATGACCAGTGCTTTATTCGAGATTTCGTCTCTTCTGCTTTAATTTTCCTGATTAAAGATCGAGCAGAAATAGTCCGTAATTTTTTGGAAGAAACTCTCAAGTTACAACCCAAAGAGCGGGTACTAGATGCTTACAAGCCGGGACGGGGTTTGATACCAGCTAGTTTCAAAGTTGTATTTGCTAATGGTGAAGAATATTTGGAAGCAGATTTTGGGGAACATGCGATCGCCAGAGTTACGCCAGTAGATTCCTGTTTGTGGTGGCTACTAGTATTACGCGCTTACGTAATATCGACCAAGGATTTTTCGCTAGTCCACCGACCTGAATTCCAAACTGGGATCAGGTTAATTATGGAGATTTGTTTGGCGAATCGCTTTGATATGTACCCAACACTGCTGGTTCCAGATGGAGCTTGTATGATTGACCGCCGGATGGGTATTCATGGTCATCCTCTAGAAATCCAGGTACTCTTTTTTGCAGCGTTACGTGCAGCGCGGGAACTATTAATTTGTCAAGGAAACCAGGATATTGTAGAAGCCATTGATAATCGATTACCTCTATTGTGTGGTCATATTCGTCAGCATTATTGGATAGATATTAATCGCCTGAATAAAATTTATCGGTTCAAGGGCGAAGAATATGGAAAAAAGGCGGTAAATCTGTTTAATATTTACGCCGATTCTCTCCCCTATTATGAGTTAGATAAATGGCTACCCAAAAAAGGTGGTTTTTTAGCAGGAAATGTGGGTCCTTCACAGCTAGATACGCGCTTTTTTTCTCTGGGAAACCTGATGGCGATCGTTGCCGACCTCGCCAATGAATCTCAATCTGAAGCTATTATAACTCTCGTTGAAGAAAGATGGGAAGACTTAATTGCGGATATGCCCATGAAGATCAGTTTTCCCGCTTTAGAGAATGAAGAGTATCGCGTTGTTACAGGCTGTGACCCAAAAAATATACCTTGGTCTTATCATAATGCTGGTAGTTGGCCTGTCCTGCTCTGGATTTTAGCTGCTGCTTGTGTAAAACTGAAAAAAACCCACTTGGCTAAAAGAGCGCTAGACATTGCTGCAGCACGTTTAGCCGAAGATGAATGGCCAGAATATTATGATGGTAAAAGGGGACGATTAATTGGTAAACAAGCCAGGAAATATCAAACTTGGACAATAGCTGGATTTCTCTTAGCCCAGGAATTGACGTATAATCCTTCCCTATTACCTTTAGTCAGTTTTGATGAAATACCACAAGAGCTGGTTTCCCGCGCTTGTGAGTTTGAACTTAGTAGTGTAGAACCATATTTGTCTTAATACAGTTTAATACAGTAAAGGAGGTTTACAAAGCTATGTCCGATCTCAATCGAGGAATTATGAAATTTACTGGTGCAGACTCACCAAAACTAGTAACTATTTCTACTATACTCCTTTTGGGGTCAATAGTAGCACTTATTATTTGGTCACTAAATGCCGCTTATGTACTAGACTAGGGCTAAAACTCATTTAATAACACTGGCAAAGAAGATTGCTGCTTTTGTCCAGTGTTATTGTTTTTAATCAAACTGTTAACTGTTAACTGTTAACGGTGTAAGTGAATAAATCTAAAATCCGAAATCGATAATAATAATGTTTAAGCTTTGGGGTATCATAACTATTTTAATTGCTTGTTCACTCTTGGGAGCAGTACCATTAATTGCTTGGATAACATACGCCTTGACAAATAAGCGATTAGCAAATATAGGTACAGGAAATATTAGTGTCTCCGCTGCTTTTTATCACGGTGGTAAAGTAGTAGGTATTTTAGCCGTAACTTCAGAAGCAATCAAAGGGATTGCGGCTGTAACTATCGCTCACTACTTCTTCCCCACAGAGCCAGTGTGGGAAATCATCGCCCTGATTTGCTTAGTTATCGGTAGATATGTAGCGACTAGAGGAGCAGGAACAACCAATGTTGTCTGGGGATTCATCGCCCATGATCCAATGATAGCAGCATGGGTGACTTTGCTCTCAGCGATCGGTTTCATCTTTGGGCGCTCCCGACAAACGATTAAGTTTGGGGTCTTGGTTCTATTCCCTTTATTTGTGGCTATCTTACATGCTCAGGATTTACCCAGAATCATCGCTGCTTTTAGTTTAGCTGGGTTATTAGGCTGGATTTACACCCAAATCCCTGATGATATGAGTCTGTTAACTGGAGCGATGGAGCTACCTGTAAAGCCAAACCACAATCACAAACCTAGTCACAAACCAATTGTCACTTTGGATGATGAATTGGATGTAGAGATTTTTGGCGGTAAAGCCGCTACATTATCTCAAATTAAGCGTTGGGGTTATCCGGTACCAAAAGGATGGGTGCTTTCCCCAATTCATGACCCCACTCAGTTGATTAATTTTCTCCAACCATCAGAATTATCTCCTTTAGTTGTCCGTTCCTCTGCTATTGGTGAAGATTCTGAAAAAGCTTCCGCTGCTGGACTTTACAAAACGGTTTTAAATATTACCAACAAACAGCAATTAGCAGATGCGATCGCCGCTGTGAGGGAGTCTTACAATCAACCTGCTGCTGTTCATTATCGCCAAAATCGGGGTTTGCAGGATGAAGCGATGGGGGTGCTGGTGCAACCACTAGTGCAAAGTGTATTTTCTGGTGTCGCTTTTAGCCGCGACCCCCTGGCTCAACAAGGGGAAGCAGTGGTGATTGAAGGTGTATCTGGTAATCCCATCCAAGTAGTTTCGGGAAAAGTCACTCCAGAACAATATCGGGTTTTTGTTGTGGGTGAAGAAAATCTATCTTGTATTCAGTTTGAGGGGACGGGAAAAATTCCCCAAGCCCTAATTAAGCAAGTAGCTTACTTGGCTCGGCGCTTAGAAAGACGTTACCAAGGAATTCCCCAAGATATTGAGTGGATATATGATGGACAAACGCTGTGGGTGTTACAAACCCGACCAATTACCACACTTTTGCCCATCTGGACCCGGAAAATTGCTGCTGAAGTCATTCCTGGGGTCATCCACCCCTTAACTTGGTCGATTAATCGTCCTTTGACTTGTGGAGTCTGGGGGGAGATTTTTACTTTAGTCTTAGGCGATCGCGCTCAAGGTTGGGATTTTAATCTCACAGCAACACTACATTACTCCAGAGCCTACTTTAACGCCTCTTTCATTGGTGAGATCCTGCTGAATATGGGTTTACCACCAGAGAGTTTAGACTTCTTGACTAGAGGAGTAAATATAAGTAAACCGCCTCTAGATTCAACTTGGGAGAATTTACCAGGATTAACTAAATTGCTGCAGCGGGAAATGAGTCTGGAACAAAAATTCAAACAAGATTATCGCCAAAAATTTATTCCTGGTTTGACTCAATTAGCCAATATTAACTTAGAAGAACTTTCTTCACCTCAGTTATTAAATAGGTTAGATTTAACCTTAGAATTACTCCACCAAAGTACTTATTATAGTATTCTAGCGCCTATAAGTGCAGCTTTAAGACAATCGATTTTAGGGTTAAAGGATGAGCAAATCGACCACAGTATTACACCAGAAATAGCATCATTGCGATCGCTGCGCTTATTAGCAAATGACGCCAGAGGTATTTTACCAGCAGAAATTGAGCCAGAAAAGGTATTTGAGCAATTGGCGCAAACTCCAGAAGGGACTAAGATTTTAGATGATTTTGCTGAATTGCTGCAAGATTACGCTTATTTAAGCGAAGTTGGGACTGATATTTCTGTTCCAACTTGGCGGGAACAACCGCAGCTGGTAAAGCAAATGTTTATCCAATTGCTTCAGGGAACTGAGCCATTAAATCCCAGTCAGACAGGAGAAAAAGAACGGCGTCAAGGAGGTTTTGTCCAAAGACGGATAGACTTGAAAGGGCGAGTCACAGAAGTCTATTCGCGATTATTAGCGGAATTACGCTGGACGATTTTAGCGACAGAGCATATTTGGCTGAAAATCGGTTTGTTACAAAAAACAGGAGATATATTTTTTCTGGAATTAGATGAAATTCGCCGTTTAGTAGCAGGTGGTGATTTGGCTTTAAATCAACAGTTATCTGAGCTAATATTGAATAGACGCGCTAAATATGAGCAAGATTGTCAAATTACCCAAGTTCCAGCTTTAGTTTATGGTTATAATCCACCCCATCCCATAGCTGCGCCGATTGATACCTCCAACCATATTTTACTGGGGATTCCCGCCAGTCATGGACAGGTACGAGGACGAGTTAAGATATTGCGCACTTTCTCAGAAATAAATCATAATATTGATAAACAGACTATTTTGGTAGTTCCTTATACCGACTCAGGTTGGGCAGCGATTTTAGTCCAAGCTGGGGGAATTATTGCTGAAGCTGGGGGTAAACTTTCCCATGGGGCGATCGTGGCTCGTGAATATGGTATTCCCGCAGTTATGGATATTCGTGGTGCGACATATCTTTTACAAGATGGTCAACAGGTGAAGATTGATGGGACAAAAGGAACTGTGGAACTATTAGAATTTTAGCTTATAGTCTTATCTTTTGTTAAGTTATACTTATCGTATAAATGTATTTTTATGAGCATTATTGCTACTAAGAACTTCACTGTAAGAGAATATCACCAGTTGGAAGAACTGGGATTCCTTAATCAAACGGACCATGTTGAACTTATTCAAGGTGTAATTGTCCAAATGTCACCAAAAGGGACAGCACATTCTGTTTGTGAAACACTTTTATATAAAGAGTTGCTGAGGATTTTAGGCGATCTAGCCATTGTGAGAGGACAGCAACCAATTACTATTTCTGATCACAGCGAACCTGAACCGGATTTAGCCATTGTTCAGAATATTGATGATAATTACCTTTCGGCTCACCCCAGTCCAGATGATATATTATGCTTAATTGAAATTGCTAATTCCTCTTTAAAATATGACCAAGAGGTAAAATTGTCGCTTTACGCCCAAGCAGGTATTACTGATTATTGGATATTTAATTTAATCGATAACTATTTGGAATCCTATAATCAACCTTACAAAGATTTACAAGGTAAATTTGGTTATCGCCGGAGATTGATTTTTCTCCCCAATGAATCAGTTAATTTGCCATTTTTCTTGGACCTAATTTTAGATTTATCCAAAGTGTTTCCATGATCAATACCAGTTTACAAGACTTACCACAAGAATCAGTTTCTCACAACCACGAAATCAAGAAAAAGGTGATGTTACGTTTTGGCGATTTACCTCACCTGACAAATTTCTCTCAAGCATATTTTGCGCCTGGACAAGTTTCTCCCGCACATTCTCATCAAGATATGTGTGAAGTGTTTTTTGTGGAAGTTGGTTCAGGAATAATTAGAATAGATAATCAAGAATATCCCCTATTACCTGGAGGCTGTTATGCGGTAGAAGTTGGAGAAGTTCATGAAATTGTCAATACTGGCTCTACTGAATTAATTATGACTTACTTTGGCTTACGGGTTTGAAACTATTGTTTTACTTATGATCGCTTGTCAATACGTTCTCACCCAATATCTCATCCTTAAGATAGAGGAGAGCAATAAATTTCAGAATTACTATTAAGGAAATCTTCAAACAGTCTCCTTCCCTTCTGGGGAATATTCAGGAGAAACGAGATCGTTTGATGCATATTCTCTCCCGTTCTGGCCGTGCGGCTAGGGTGGGAGAGAATTTGGCTAATTTTACTAAACTCCTGACTCCTGACTCCTGACTCCTAACGGTCATCAATTACTGCTAAAACTGCTTTGGGTAATAACTTATCTTTAAACCAAACAATCTTTCCAGGAACATCATCTAACTTTACCCCCGCCTTTTCTAAATTGAGACGTTCGGAAATTGCCAAAATCAAATCATCACGATTCGCCCGTCTGACTTGAGCAAACTTCTTCTTTAAATATTCGGGACGCCAATAACCCACAATTTCTAATAAAAATATCCGTCCATCAGGATGGACTAAACGGAAATCTGGAATCATTACACTTCCAGGAATGGGAATTAAATCAACTTCCCTTTCTAAGACCCAATCACTTTTGAGCGCATCCCATTTATCAGCAAAAGACGCTTCCAACATACTATCGTAAGGTTTTCCCGGAGAATAGTGAGATACTAAACCACATTCGGAATTGAGGGTAAAACGTCCAGTTTTCCAATTATTCGTATAGGAATCACGAGTCTGTAAAATCGCCACTAGGCTCCATTTCGTCACATGGAGTAAAGCTGGGATCAGTTTGGCGATCGCCAGTCCATATCTGGTACTGGGCTGAAACAAACTAGTTGGACCATCAATAGTAATAGTGAAACCTGTATCAGCATCACCCTCAATATAAGCCATCAACTGAAATAACTTCAAATAGCGAAATAACAGCTTATATTCCCCAGGAACATTGCGATGAGCATGTAACACCAACTGACTAGCTTTATAAAACACCCCTTGAACCTGAGACAAATTATAGCGATGGAGCAAATCAGCTGGTGTCGGTTGGTCGAAAGAAGTGAACACCTTATTCTCCGACAAATCCGCATAAAGTCCATCTCGGACTTGAAAAGGTAAAACTTCCGCATTCAATTCCTGAGAAAGTTGTTGAGCGACTTGATTCAAAGTTACCAAAGTTGACTCCCGACTAGGAACAGACCGGACACTCAAAGCAAATACCCGTTCCCTTAACATTGCTGGTTCCAGAGGACTGACCACCTCAAAATTCCCCAAGTTGTTTTTCAGGATATGGGCTAAACCCCGTTTCAAACGATAGTCTGTAGCGTCCCCCTCAAAATCGCTCAACTTACTATCCAGAACACCTTGAGTCTCTCCCAGACTCTCCTGAAAAAAAGTAATCAAGTCCTGCGCCAACTGTAAATGGTCGGCGTCAAGTTTCAGTTTTTTGGGGATGATCTCCTCCCCATTCTGTCGATGGCTGAGTAACTCCGTTGGTAACATTTGAATTTTGGTTGGAATTTTTATTGGAATTTTTATTGGAGTAATTAATTTCTAATTGTTCCGCTACCTTTAACCCACTACTAGAACCAGTTTCATAAACCACCTGTAAATTCTTTCTTCCTTCAGTTCTTCTGGCGGAAGTTCCTTCTTCGCTCGTATCTTCCGCTATCACCTCATACAAAATCGCCTGTTTATTCCCCAGATTTCCCTTACGTAACACCCTTCCCAATCGCTGGGTATATTCCCTCACTGAACCAGTACCAGATAAAATAATTGCTACACTTGCTGCTGGAACATCAACCCCTTCATTCAAAACATGAGAAGCTACTAAAGAAGTATATTCACCTTGCTTAAATTTAGTCAATATTTCATGTCTTTCCTTCACAGGAGTTTGATGGGTAATGGCTGGAATTAATAACTCTTGGGAAATCCGGTAGACTGTCGCATTATCAGCGGTGAAGACTAAAATCCTATCTGGATAATGTTGGGCTAATAAATTTGTCAGAACTCTGATTTTTCCCTCAGTTCCCAGAGCAATTTCCTTCGCTTGGCGATGAGCTAACATTGCTCTGCGTCCATCAGAGGACCGCGCACTCATTTGGACAAACATTTGCCAACCTTTGAGACTTCCCAAAGAAATCCGCGATCGCTGCAAAAAATCGTTGCGAGTTTGGATTAGTTCATTATACCTCTGACTCTCATTGAGCGACAACTTCACCTTAACTTGCACAATCTCATGTGCCGCCAAAGCCGTCCCCGCCAAATCTTCAGCCCGTTTGCGATAGACCTCCCGACCGATCAGCAACTCTAAATCCAGATGTTTTCCATCAGTCCGTTCTGGTGTCGCCGAAAGTCCTAATCGATAGGGAGCGATCGCATATTCAGCAATTACCCGATTAAAATCCGTGGGTAAATGATGACACTCATCAAAAATCAACAGAGCATACTTATTTCCCAAACTTTCAGCTTGGATAGCAGCACTATCATAGGTAGCGACCAAAATAGGGGTTCTATCCCGTGAACCACCTCCTAATAAACCCACCTCTATCTGAGGAAAAGCAGCTGTTAAATGTGCATACCACTGATGCATCAAATCCAAAGTTGGTACTACCACCAGTGTAGTCCTTGGTGTAGCTTGCATCGCCATTTGGGCTAAGTAAGTTTTACCTGCTGCTGTGGGAAGTACAACAACTCCTTGTCTTTGGGCGAGTTTCCAAGCTGCTAACGCCTCACTTTGATGGGGATAGGGGGACATTTCTAAACTGGAGATTAACTCTAGTGAATGAAATCCTTTTGCTTGGTCCAGAAACTCTGTCCCTGAAGCTTGAAATAATTCTATCAGAGAGCGATATTTTATGGCTGGAACTCGGAATTTTTCAATTCTGTCATCCCAGATCGCCAAGTCTAGCCAATCTTTACCTCTTGGGGGTGGATGTAAGATTAATGTTCCCCGGTCAAACGTCAATATGGGAATACGCCCCATTTAGCTACTCTCTCCTAAGTTTCTCGTACTTCTAGAATCAAAAGGGAAATAATTCTGCTTTAATTATTCTTAATCCAATATTAACTAAGTATACATCTATTTGAGTATTTTCATACCTCAGATAGATGTAATATAAATTCAAATGTGTTTGTGTTGAAGTATCTTTATATATCGTAGCTGGGGTATTTGATATAACAGTTTATTTAATAATTATTGCCACCTTTAACTAACTATGTAATAATTAGTTCTGAGATGGCAGCATATAAGGAGATGCGCAGGTGAAAGGAATAGGTTCGCTAATTCCAAACTATGCTGTGATGTTTTTATCCGTTATCGTCACATTGTTATTAACCCTATTATTACAACCATTATTACAACCTCATATTTTCTTATTTTTTTCTATACCAGTGATTATCAGCGCTTGGTCTGGTGGGATGAAATATGGGATTATGGCTGCTCTGTTATGTGCGATCGGAGCAAAATTTTTGCTCATGGAAACAAGATTTATACTTGTCTATAATCTACATAACATCGTCAAATTGATTCTTTATATCCTAAATTCTACCTTGATCAGTTGGTTGATTTCGGAGTTACAAAATACCAAACGTCATCTACAATTAACTATTCAAAAACAACAACAAATCGAGTCTGATTTGAGGAATTTAGCCATATCTAGTCAAGAAGACGCTTTGCGTCAACGACTGATTGTAGAAGATACCTTGCGTCAACGGGAAGAAGAAATGCGCCTAATTACAGATATAGTTCCAGCACATATATCTTATGTTGATTCGCAGCAATGCTATCGCTTTCATAATAAGAAATACAACGAGTGGTTTAGACTTGAAGAAATTAATGGTAAACACTTAAAAGAAGTGCTAGGAGAGTCAGTTTATCAGTCGATTTTACCTTACGTAGAAACAGCATTATCAGGAAAAGAAACAAGTTACGAAGCACAAGTACCGCATTCAGATGGATCAAATCATACCACAAGCGTCACCTATGTTCCCCATATTAATCAACAGGGGAAAGTGGAAGGATTTGTGGCTTTGATCCAAGATATCACAGACCGCAAACGAGCAGAAAAAGATAAGGAATTATTACTCCAATGGGAACAAGCAGCTAGGTCGCAAGCAGAAGCCGCCAACCGCACAAAAGATGAGTTTTTAGCTACTCTTTCTCATGAATTACGTACTCCGCTGAATGCGATATTAGGTTGGATACAACTCCTCAGATGTCGCAATTTTGATCAAGACACTACTAATATTGCCTTAGAAACAATTGACCGCAACAGCCGCGCTTTAGCTCAATTAATTGAGGATGTTTTGGATGTATCTCGGATTATTCAGGGTAAACTTTGTTTGAATATTCAGCCAGTAGAGCTAACAACGGTGGTCGAATCTACCGTTAATAGTATGTCTCCAGCAGCTAATGCTAAAGAAATCTCTATTGAATACGAATTAGACCCTTGTATAGGTGTAGTCATGGGGGATGTTGATCGTCTGCAGCAGGTCATGTGGAATTTACTTTCCAACGCTGTAAAATTTACACCTAAAGGAGGGAAAGTATGTATTCAAATGGAGCGGATCAATAGCTATGTACAGATTCGAGTGAGCGATACGGGAGTGGGAATTCACCCTGATTTCCTCCCTTATGTATTTGAGCGTTTCCGCCAAGCTGACGGTTCTACTACTAGAAGACATAATGGATTAGGTCTGGGTTTAGCGATTGTCCGTCATTTGGTCGAATTACATGGTGGTACTGTGGATATTGACAGCCCAGGGGTGAACAAGGGTACTGTCTTGATTGTCAACTTACCGATGAAACCTGTAGTAATTAAATCCGTTAATCATCTGATAGATGAGAAACTTGTTCCCATACAGAAAGCAGCACCAGCAATACCAGTTTTAACCGGATTAAAGTTACTTGTTGTCGATGATGAATCCGATGCTCGTCACTTACTCGCTACCTTTTTGGCAGATTATGGTGCTAGAGTACTCACCGCTGCATCATCCAAAGAAGCGATGTTATTATTAGAAGAATATAAACCTGATGTATTAATTAGTGATATTGGAATGCCAGAAGAAGATGGCTATGTCCTGATTCGTCGCATCAGATCCCTTACAGAAGCAAGGGGAGGACGAATTCCCGCTATAGCGCTGACAGCTTATGCTAGGTTGGAAGACAGGGATAAAGCATTGTTATCTGGCTTTCAACTACATTTTCCTAAGCCAATTAATCCTCTTAATTTAATTTTGGTAGTAGCTAATCTCGTCGGACGAACAGATAACGGGAGTCACAAGTAAAACTCTCTTGCTGTTAGAGAGTTCCCCCGTTCCCTGTTCCCCGTTCCCTGTTCCCTTTTACTATATAATTGTATAGACTTAAAGTTAATTTGTTTCTAGTAGTTAAAGTGTCAGATTCTTTGCCATTACGCGATCGCTATCTCGCATTAATCGATCATATTGTCGCCACTACCCTGAAAGGTAAAATTAGTTCTGTAAACCAAGTGTATCAAATGTTAACGGATGGTGTGACATCTGGTACAGGGGAAGTGTTTGAGTTGGCTTTGAGCGATCGCTTAAATGTGATGCAATTACAAGCAGACCAAGAAACAGACGAACTGAGGAAATCAAAAGCAACCCGCAGTTTAAGAGCAATCAAAACCATTCAATCACAATGGTATAAATGGCAAGAGCAAAACAGAGCTACGGAATTAGTCGCCTCTGCCATAAGGGAAATTATGGGGTCAACCAGTAGTGAAATAGTAGGGGTATTTTTACGTTTAAACGACCCCAATCGCCAAAACTCGATGAATTTGGGACAACTTCAGCAGTTAGCTCAGTCATTACAGCAATTTGCTCAACCTAACTCTGATTTAAAGCAAATAGCATTAGGAATTACCCAAGGAATATTATCTTGGCAAAAACTACAAGAAAACTTACTATCTTGGATGTATGAACAAAAAACAAATTTAGGATTTGGTGGTGTTCCAGGGGAAACAGGGCCTTGGGCTAGCTATGCTAAATTGTGCGATAGCAAGTTAACCAAAGCATTTTTCCAGATTATGTCACAGGAATTGTCAGTAGTTAAATTTGTGCAAGAATACCAAGATATCTCTCTGGGTAGTTGGATTGAGCTAGTAATTGTACTCCAGTACTTACAGAGAGGTTTAGTCAATTGGTTCGACCAACAAGCTTATGATATTCAAGCAGGTCCCAAACTATCTATTTCTACTTTTTTAACTTTTGCGGTGATTTGGAGTCAATTAGCCAGTGGGTTTCATAGCAAAGCACTGTTAGTATATAGTAACGGCTCAGCGCAAATCCTACGACAAATTCTCCGCGACTTTGCCCAACGCCCCTATTTTCCCCTGTATGGTGGGATTTTTGCTTCATTTTCTGGTAGTTCTTTGCGGGATGCTTTGGATTATTTAGACGAACCGCTACGCAGTGTAGAAGGAACTCAAGAAAAAGCCCGGATATTAACACTATTAGGATATTCTCAACGTGCTTTAGGGAAATATAGTCGCTCCCTTTCCTTTCATCAACAAGCCTTAGAGATTGCCATGTGGGCGGGCGATCGCCCCTGTGAAATTGCCAATTTGAATCATCTGAGCCGCACTTATGTCCAGGAAAAGAACTATCCCGAAGCGATCAATTTCAGTCAGAGGGCGCTGATTATGAGTAGACAAATGGGCGATCGCATAGGAGAAGCCAACGCATTAGTCAACTTGGGCTACAGTGAAGTTATGCAAGCGCAACAGTTAGAAAATATAGCAGCAGAAATTTATCAAACAGCAATTGGTTATTTAGAGCAAGGGTTAAAATTGGCGGAGAAGTTAGGCGATATTCAAAGTCAAGCTCTATGTTTTAGTAGTTTAGGAATTGCTTATCTAGTCACAGAGAATCTGACATCTGCTGTTAAATATTTAGAAGATGGGTTGAGGATAGCCCAAGTTTCTGGTGATTTATATCTTCAAGGTCGGAATTTAGCTCACTTAGCTGAAGCTTACTACCAGATGCAAAATATAGCAGACGCCATCTATACCGGTATTTTAGGGATGTATATCCTTGAACAAATTGGTTCTCGTGAATGGGGACAATCTGCGGGTTTGCTCACCATTATCCAAGGACAAGTAGGGGAAGATAAATTCCAAGTCACATTCCAGAAACATCGCCCCAAAATAATATCTATAATTGGAGTTGATGGTTATGACCATATCCCCCAATTATTAGAAAAATACAAACAAGATAATTAACTAGTCCTTTGGACAGGGAACAGGGAACAGGAAACAGGGAACAGGAAACAGGGAACAGCAAGAAAAACCTGCCCGAATTTTGCGTATAGAGCAACTAAATTTATTTATGACAAGAAATAAAAACATTTTTTTAGAGATGCGCAGTACAAGAAAAAATACGTCCTAATAATTTAATTACGGGGATTTTACTGTTCCCTGTTCCCCGTTCCCTGTTCCCTCTTAATCCCTACACCCTAATTCTCAACAATTCTGGAATCTCAGAAGGGCGTTCAGCCACAGGAACACCCGCTGCTTGGAAAGCCAATAATTTACTTTCTGCTGTACCAAAATTTGCCGATCGCCCGACAATTGTAGCTAAAGAAGTTCTAGTTTCGCTCATATGCTTGGTTGAGTTAGCGTAGCGACCGGCGACATAGGCGATAACTGGTTTATCAATAGCTTCAGCAATATATTGAGCTGCTGCTTCTTCACTCCCACCACCAGGTTGACCGACTAAAACGATCGCTTCTGTAGCATCATCTTCATCTAAAATCTGTAACCATTGGAGAAACGAGGAACCAACAACAGCATCACTCCCAATTCCCACACTAATTGATTGTCCTAAACCAGCTTTTGTCAGTTCCCATGCTACTTCATAAGTAAGAGTACTGCTGCGACTGACAATTCCTACACCACCAGGCGCATAGAATTCCTGGGGTTGAGTCCCCAAAAGAATTTTTCCCGGAACAATAATCCCAGAACTGTTAGGACCGACAACTAAAATTTCCCTACTTTCGGCTTCTCGAAATAATCGCACCATATCCAGAGGTGGTACCCCAGCTGAGATAATAATGATCTGGCGAATATTCGCAGCGATCGCTTCCAAAGCTGCGTCTAATACTTGGTAAGGATGTACTCCAATCAGAGTGATATCGATCTTGCCAAATTTGATTACTACCTCCTCTACTAAATCGAAAACTGGGAGAGCATGAATTTTTTGTCCACTAAATCCGGGATTCACAGCAGCCAATAGATTTGTCCCATAAGCTTTCATCTGCGCAATATGCGTGGGGGAAATGAATTCACTAAACCCCTGGATGATGACTTTACTGTCTAGAGTTAAGTTCATTTTTTTAACCCAGGTAACTGAGCCAGACGAGTTGCTTCCTCCACCGCTATATCTAAATTTTCCACTACTATCAGAGACTCATGGGAAATTTTCAATCCAGCCAAATACTTTCTCGTGTGATTAAATTCCGCACCACCTAAACGCACTACCAAGCGCGGTAAATAAGCATCATGTTTAGTTTTACTATCTTTAGATTCTTGCTGATGAGGTAACATAAATCTAGCAATAACTTCAGGAATTTGATCTACTTGAGGTACAGTCCCCACAAAATTAATCAGAATCACCTGCATAATTTTATTAGTAGTTAAAATATTTAGTCCCTTCTCTAGACGCTGACAAAAAGTAGTTGGTGTAATATCAGCTAGGAAAGAATGGCGGAGATTTAAACAAACGCCTGGCTCTCCACCAGCTTTGGTAACTAAGTCTAAGGTGGCGAGTAAAGAACCTGCTCCATAACTCAATATGCCAATTTTACCTAACATTTCTAAGCTATCCCAGCTACCCAAGACGCTATTCATGTAATTATTTTTGTGATTACGATGCTGACGACCAGCTACTTTTACCGCTATTTTAGCTATTTCTGGATGACGATTGATTGCTCTTTCATTGACTTTAACTTTACCGTTCAACGCCATCACCTGACCATGGGCGTTAATCGCTAGGGGATTAATTTCCACCAAGTCTAAGTCTGCTTGGATAAATAACTGGTACATTTTTTCCACCACATCGCTGATGGATTGCATTAATGTTCCCTGTATACCCATTTTTAAGACCAATCTTCTGGCGTAAAATGGAGAAAACTCCTTTTCTACAACCACATATTGCATTTTATCACCCCAGGATTCTCCATCGCTATTGGGTTCTCTACTCCCCAATAACACTGGACGACAGAGCGCAGTGTCCAAAACTACAGCTAGATATAATTTTTCTAACGCATCGTATTTAGCTTCAGCTAAAAGTACTTCTGGGAGTTCCCCCCAAATAGATAGGTTAAAAATACTTTGAGCAGCAGCGATCGCGTCAATGGTTGTTTCCACAATTCTCACACCACCAGCTTTTTCGCGATCGCTCGCATGGACTTGAGATTTGAGGACAATCGGATAACTAATTTTTAAATGTTTTAAATCTGTAGGATGGTCAATCCGTTGGGATGGTAAGACAGGAATGCCCATTTTACCAAACCATTCTTTCACTTGATATTCCAATAAATCCATCGACACACACCGATTTTATGAACAAACGCAGAGTCTTAAAGTAGCATCTTAGATGTGCTACAACACTTGAATGTCCGAGTTAAGCATGAATAGGGAAGATATCGTTACAAAGGATAAAACAGGAATTAGTTCTATAATATAACAACATCGAATCACCAAAGTATTCGCATATTCGCATATTCGCATGAAAATATCCCGCTTTTCCCTTGCGCAAGCGCTGGATAATGAAACATTCGCTGCTTGGTTTTTTCTCACACCAGCAACTATCTGCTTAGGTTTATTTGTCATTTGGCCCATCGCCTACTTATTTTATCTTAGCTTTACATCTGGTAGTTTCACAGTAGCTGGAATCCATGGGATAGGCTTAAAAAACTACCACCGCTTGCTACTTGACCCTGATTTCTGGCAAGTGATATTTAATACTCTTTATTTCACTATTGGGAGTGTAGTTCCCAGTGTAATCCTACCCTTACCCATAGCAGTATTATTAAACCAGTCCCTTGCTTGGCGAGACATTCTGCGTACCGCCTACTTCATCCCCTCCATTGTTTCCCTTGTAGCTGCTGGCTTGGGGTTTCGGTGGTTATTTCAGGACACAGGACCAATCAATCAGGTTTTGAATATATTTTTAAATATATTTCATCTCCCCCCAATTTCTTGGCTAGGAGACCCTTCTTGGGCAATGCCAGTGTTAATTGTATTCAGTATTTGGAAGCAAATTGGTTTCAATATGGTAGTGTTTTTAGCTGGATTACAGATGATTCCCCTAAGTCTTTATGAAGCTGCCGAATTAGATGGAGCCAATGATTGGCAGCAGTTTTGGCATATTACCATCCCAGGATTACGACCTACTTTAGCCTTCGTGACCATCACCACTATTATTTTTACACTGCGGAGCTTTGAAGCACCTTATGTAATTACAGGTGGTGGTCCGATGAATTCAACCAACTTACTGATTTACTACACCTATCAAGAAGCCTTTGGTCAATTTGATTTTGGTTACGCAGCTGCTGTCGCCTCTTTTTTATTAGCGATCGCCTTAGTCCTAGTCTACTTCCAACTCAAAATCAATACCGACAATGACTAGACAAAACCTAACCCGACTCCCGGGGGGGAAACTTCTCCATTTGGACTTCTGTAATATAACTCTCTACTGCTTGGGTGATAGTTTGGCGCAAATTGGTGTAGCCTTTAGCAAACGGTGGTTGTTTAGCAGTAAGTCCCAAAATATCTGAAGTGACTAAAATTTGTCCATCGCAGTCACAACCTGCGCCAATACCAATTGTGGGAATAGTTAACTTTCCGGTAATTTCTGCTGCTAGAGCATCAGGAATATGTTCGAGGACAATAGCAAACACACCAGCTGCTTCTAGAGCGATCGCCTGATGGAGAATTCTTTCCCCTGCTTCCAGACTAGTTCCCTGCTGGACTAAACCCAATTGATGGATGGATTGGGGAGTCAAACCCACATGACCCATGACGGGAATACCAGCTTGGACTAAACAAGCCGCCGTTTCCACCATCGCCGGATAACCACCTTCCAACTTTACAGCCTGTGCTCCAGTTTCTTTCAAAACCCTTCCCGCCGAGTGGATGGCTTGGGAAAAACTTTCTTGGTATGTCAAAAAGGGTAAATCAACTACAACTAGAGCATGTTTCACCCCACGACATACAGCCTTAGCATGGTGAATAATTTCCTCCAAAGTAATAGGTAATGTTGTTTTATATCCTAAAACTACCGCCATAGAATCCCCCACAAGAATGAGGTCTATACCAGCAGCGTCTAAAAGTTGGGCGATAATAAAATCCCAAGCCGTCAAAGCCACAATTTTCCGTCCCTGCTGTTTCCATTGAATAAACTGTCGGATATTAATTGCCATAACCAGCTATTTGCATTGCATTTTGCCATTTGTGGGGAAAAAGCAATTAATGCTCTCCCCCTACAAAGAAAGCTCCCTTACTTCACTCCCCGACCAAAAGCCAGATGAGGTGTTGCTTTACCTATATTAGGCATTACCCAAGCTAGTCCCTCGCTGGTTCCGACCCATAATTTATTCCCAATATCAGGTGCAATAGTCAATACATGACTAGAAGGAAGCCCAGTCACTTTGTCTAAAAGCGCCCCTGTATCTGGATTTAATCTTAACAAACCATCGTTGGTTCCCACCCAAACACTACCATCTTTAGCAAACCGGATTGATGTGACATTATGTCCCCGCAGAGGAGTTACAGACCGCAATATAATTGAAGTCTTGGGATTAATCACTAACAAACTATTTGGCATTCCCACCCAAATCAAACCTTCAGGACTAATAGCCAAACTCTGGACAGTTCCCCCTGGTAAATTTTTGATTGTCTGCATAATCAAAGCACTAGCAGTATTGACCCGCACCAACCCATCTAAAGTACCAACCCAAAGTTGTCCTTCAGCATCTAAAGTTAGAGCATTGGCGCTAACACCAGGTAAATTTTTCACCGTGGTCATGATCAAACCTCGGTCGGGACTAATTAAAGCTAAACCACTATCAGTCCCAGTCCATAAATAACCTCGTTTATCAATTAAAAGGGATAAAACTTGTCTGGAAGGAAGAAAGAAATTTTGGGCTGTAATTTGATTGGTTCGGGGATCAACTCTAGTCAACCCTTCATAATTTCCTACCCATATACGTCCTACTTTATCTTGGGCTAAAGCATTAATTGTAGTATTTGGTAGACTTACACGAGCAATAATTTTACCTGTATTTGGTTCAATCCGCGTTAGTCCTCTCCAAGAACCTACCCATAGACTACCAGTGTAATCTCCTAATAAATTACTGACACGATAATCAGTTTCTACTGAGTTTTCTATCTCCTCTCGTTTATTAGGTAAGGGATTTGACCTGGGTGGAGGTGGGACAGGCGGATAAGAAGTATGGGAATTAGCAGGATTGAGATTAGCTTTTGTAATTTCTGCTGTAGCTCGAATTGTTAAACTCGGTAAAGTCATCAATCCTAAGCAAAGAGAAATGATGCATAAATTAGTCCCTCTGTGAATTCTGGCGAGATTCATAAGTTCCTTTTTAGACAACTATCCTTAATAAAATGTAAGAAAAATAAATACATAACTATAAACTATATCAATTACAAGGATTTTTGATCCTGTGCTGGGAAATAGTGTCCCCTATTCCCTGCTATGATTGTGGGACAATATACAAATTCTGTTTTGGGCGATTTTTTTGACCTTGTACTTTAGTGTCTCAAAAGCGCACATACATGATTTGATATTAGTAAAGAGAGACTTCTTGGAAGGAAAATATGTCTTACGCTCAAACGAAAACTCAGTCAAAAACTGGGTATCAGGCCGGGGTCAAAGATTACAGACTAACTTACTACACACCAGACTACACACCTAAAGATACAGATATTCTTGCTGCGTTCCGGATGACTCCTCAACCTGGAGTTCCACCTGAAGAAGCTGGAGCCGCTGTGGCTGCTGAGTCCTCTACAGGTACTTGGACTACTGTATGGACAGATTTATTGACAGACCTAGATCGCTACAAAGGTCGTTGCTACGATATTGAGCCAGTTGCTGGTGAAGATAATCAGTACATTGCTTATGTTGCTTATCCTCTAGATTTGTTTGAGGAAGGTTCTGTTACCAATATGTTGACCTCTATTGTAGGTAACGTATTCGGTTTTAAAGCATTGAGAGCGTTACGCTTGGAAGACTTGCGGATTCCAGTTGCTTACTTGAAAACCTTCCAAGGTCCTCCACATGGGATCCAAGTTGAGCGGGACAAATTAAATAAATATGGTCGTCCTTTGTTGGGTTGTACCATCAAACCTAAGTTGGGTTTGTCGGCTAAAAACTATGGTCGTGCAGTATACGAGTGTTTGCGCGGTGGTTTGGACTTCACCAAAGACGACGAAAACATTAACTCTGCTCCTTTCCAACGTTGGCGCGATCGCTTCTTATTTGTCGCTGATGCAATTACCAAAGCCCAAGCAGAAACTGGTGAAATCAAAGGTCACTACCTCAACGTTACGGCTCCTACCTGTGAAGAAATGCTCAAACGGGCTGAGTTCGCTAAAGAACTCAAGCAGCCTATTATCATGCATGACTACTTGACCGCAGGTTTCACAGCTAATACAACTTTGGCTCACTGGTGTCGTGACAATGGTGTGCTCCTACACATCCACCGTGCTATGCACGCTGTGATTGACCGTCAAAAGAACCATGGTATTCACTTCCGCGTACTAGCTAAAACATTGCGTATGTCTGGTGGAGACCATATTCACACAGGTACAGTTGTAGGTAAGTTAGAAGGTGAACGGGGAATCACAATGGGATTCGTTGACCTCCTGCGGGAAAACTATGTAGAACAAGACAAGTCTCGCGGTATCTACTTTACCCAAGATTGGGCTTCCATGCCTGGTGTAATGGCGGTTGCTTCCGGTGGTATTCACGTATGGCACATGCCAGCATTGGTAGAAATCTTTGGTGATGACTCCGTACTACAATTCGGTGGTGGAACCTTGGGACACCCATGGGGTAATGCTCCTGGTGCTACAGCTAACCGTGTCGCTTTAGAAGCTTGTATCCAAGCTCGTAACGAAGGACGGAGCATGGCGCGTGAAGGTAATGATATCATCCGCGAAGCTGCTAAATGGAGTCCTGAGCTAGCTGTTGCTTGTGAACTTTGGAAAGAAATCAAGTTTGAATTTGAAGCAATGGATACCGTCTGATCTGAGTTAAAAGTTGACAGTTAGGAATTAAGAGTCAGAAGTTAGATTAATTCTTAACTTAATGCTCATAGTTCTTAACTTTGACGATTTAACTTTTGTGGGTTGGGGAAAGCATGAATCTGAAGCAAATTGCGAAAGACACAGCTAAGACTCTCCAAAGCTACCTGACTTATCAGGCGCTCAAGACTGTCTTATTTCAACTAGATGAAACAGATCCGCCATTATTCTTTTGGCTGCATAACTTCTCTGCTGGTAAAATCCAAGATGGAGAAGCATATCTTGAACAGCTATTTAAGGAAAAACCGGATTTGGCATTGCGGATCATGACGGTGAGAGAACATATAGCAGCAGAAGTGAGTGACTTTCTCCCAGAAATGGTGCGGACTGGCATTCAGCAAGCTAATATGCAGCAACGGCGTCAACATCTAGAGAGGATTACGCAAATGGATTTATCCCCCCCTAACTTAGAAGAAGATGTAGATAAGTAATCACACATCGACAAACCTCACCCATACCCATAACTATATACAGCTATGCAAACTTTACCAAAAGAGCGCCGTTACGAAACCCTCTCTTATCTTCCTCCTCTTTCTGACGCGCAAATCGCTAAACAGGTTCAATACATTTTGAATCAAGGTTATATCCCCGCGATCGAGTTCAATGAAGTTTCCGAGCCAACTGAACTCTATTGGACAATGTGGAAGCTACCTTTGTTCGGCGCTAAAACCACTCAAGAAGTTTTGGGTGAAGTTCAATCTTGTCGTTCTCAATTTCCTACCTCCTTTATTCGGGTTGTAGGTTTTGATAACATTAAGCAATGTCAAATCCTCAGCTTCATTGTTCACAAACCTAACAGATATTAACAAAGGAAAGGAGTCACCTAGCTAAATGGCTAGCGTAACTCCTGACTCCTGACTCCTGACTCCTCCTATATGACCTACTATATTGCTCCTGATTTTCTCGATAAACTGGCTATTCATATCACTAAAAACTTTTTAAATATTCCTGGGATTAGAGTCCCGCTGATTTTGGGAGTTCACGGAAGGAAGGGAGAAGGTAAGTCTTTTCAATGCGAATTAGTATTTGAGAAAATGGGGATCGAGGCGACTTTGATCTCCGGTGGAGAATTGGAAAGTCCAGACGCAGGTGACCCAGCCCGCTTAATTCGCTTACGTTATCGAGAAACGGCGGAATTGATCAAGGTTCGCGGTAAAATGTGTGTACTTATGATCAATGACCTGGATGCAGGTGCGGGTCGTTTTGATGAAGGAACTCAATACACTGTCAATACACAACTAGTCAATGCTACGTTGATGAATATTGCAGATAATCCCACAGATGTACAGTTACCCGGAAGTTATGACTCAACACCATTACGTCGTGTACCGATTATAGTCACAGGTAATGATTTTTCTACTCTTTATGCGCCATTAATTCGGGATGGAAGGATGGAGAAATTCTACTGGGAGCCTAGTCGCGATGATAAAGTGGGAATTGTCGGGGGGATTTTTGCTGAGGATGGACTTTCATCCCAGGCGGTAGAAGAGTTAGTTGATACTTTCCCTCACCAAGCAATTGACTTTTTTAGTGCTTTGCGATCGCGCATCTACGACGAACAAATCCGCCAGTTTATCCATCAAATCGGATTTGAAAATGTATCCCAGCGAGTGGTAAACAGTATAGAAGGTGTACCAGTTTTTCAAAAACCCAACTTTACTCTGTCTGAATTGATTAATGCTGGTCAGTTAATGGTAAATCAACAACAGCGAGTAGAAAATTCCCAATTAGTCGATGAATATAATCGTTTAAATAGAGGAAGGAGTTATCAACAACCATCACCCAGCCAATTAACTCCATCTGTAGTTATCAAACCAGTCATAGCTAACCATCATCCCTCATTAGACCCAGAGATACAGAACCAAATTCGTCAAATCCTGTCTCAAGGTCATCAAATTGGGATTGAGCATGTAGATGAACGGCGGTTTCGGATTGGATCTTGGCAAAGTTGTGGTAAAATGCAGATGGATACTGCGTCAGATGCTATTTCGGCGCTGGAATCTTGTTTAGCTGAATATAGTAGTGAATATATTCGACTAGTAGGAATAGACCCAAAAGCGAAAAGACGAGTTATAGAAACAATTATTCAACGTCCACAGCAAAAAAATAATCACCCTAATTAACCAGAACTAGTTAATAGGGGTGAGAAACAGTTTAGCTTCTGCTAATCTCCTCCGCTTTAATCCTGTTTCCACATTGCTTCCAGGATTTCTGTACTTGACAAAAGTGTCTTCAATTTGGTTCCACTGCTTATTTTGCAAAACTCTAGTAATACTCGTAAAGTTAGGTTTTCCATAAAAATAAGCGCCTAAGTTATAACTGAAACTCAATAATGCTCCCTGTTGATTCACATTCAACTCATTCCATACCGGAATTTTGGCTATAACTGGTAAATAGTTCTGTTCGAGTTGGGAAATCAGTAAATCATCTGCTTCTGCTTGGGTGATTGTTTCACCTAGTACCCATTGACTACCATCTTTTTTACAAGTGGAACCCCAGCCAACGGTGTAAGGTTTACCATTAGTTCGAGGGTCAGGGTAAACTTCTAAGTTACATCCTTCAAATTGCTTGATTAAATCAACTCCTGGAAGGGGTAGTTTTCCAGATGTACCACCGTAAAGGCTACTTATCTGAGCTACTTTTACAACAGGCTCGATTACGACTGGTTGATTTTGGAGAGCAGCGCTTAAAGCGTTCTGAGTTGTTACTCCCACAATTCCATCAGCTGGAAGACCTTGTTGTTGTTGAAATTGTTTAACTGCGATCAAAGTTTGACCGCCAAAAATACCATCTACCTCTCCTGGGTTGAAATGGAGTGAGGAGAGAATTTCTTGTAATTGTTCTACTTCTACACCTTTTGACCCTAATTTTAAGATTTCATTGGTGTCGAGACTTAGGGGACTAAACATAATTGGGAAGATCGGCTATACACTTATCAGTATATCTGACAAGGTTTCCCTTTATTCAAGCAATCTTGAATACTTAGGACGACAAGGATTACCCCAACAAACTTGTCCTGCGGGAATATTTGAAAAAACGTTACTCCGCACACCAATCACAGCATTAGCGCCAATTTCCACACCTAGACAAATAAAGCAATCTGCGGCGATCCATGCTCCATTACCAATAGTAATAGGTGCTGTTTTTAAACCAAAAGCTGGGTCTCGCAAATCATGACTACCAGTACAGAGATAGCTTTTTTGGGATATGACACAATGTTCTCCCACATGGATATGGTCAAGACTATATAAAACTACATCATCCCCAATCCAACTATAATCCCCAATTTTAATTTTCCAAGGATAAGTAAACCTGGCTGTAGGTCGAATAAGTACTCCTTTACCAATATCAGCACCGAACAGTCTTAGCAAGCTACAGCGTAAAAAACTCCAGGGTTGTGGAGTCAGAGGAAAAGCGATCGCTTGTACTAACCACCAAAGTAAAATGTACCATCCTGGCTTTCCCCGGTTAAACCATGATTGATTGTACTGGCGTAAATCGATAAAAGGAAGGTCATTAGTCATGGAACCTCAAATTACAGTTAAATAGCAGTTTGTAGTAAATAAGGTACAAAATTGAATAAAGCCTTATACCAAATGACTTCCACTCCTGTTCCCTGTTCCCCGTTCCCTGTTCCCTACTTAAATAGCAGTGCGTTTAACTTCTGGATTCAGATATTTTGGCTGAGGTTTGGAGGTGAGAGATACATTTAAAAATCCGCCACAATTGCGCAATTCATAAAGCTTGACACCTATTTGATATTCATATTGACTCAGCAACCTACCATATATATATCCAGCTTTCCCATCCAAAAATCCCAACTGGATAATGTAAAACACAATAAATCTTAATAATGGTTTACATGGTAAGCGTACCCATATTTTTTTTAAGAAGCGTTTGCGTTGTACAGGATCGCCTAGTATATTCGCACCAATAGTCCCAGCGTCATCTTTCCCGGAGATTAAATTTAAATAAACCCGTGCTTCCCAATTAGAATACCGATTATGTCTTTCTAGCCAATGGTAAATATCTCGGAAGTCTTCGTGGAGCATATCGTTTTCCAGGTAGCCAACTTTTCCCTGTAAAATTACATGTTCGTGAACTTCATTATCACCCGTATTAGGAATCTCCTCTGTGCTGAGGTTTTCATAGCGTCCTAAGCGATGCTTAAATAAGCGCAGATTCCAGTCAGGGTATTTTCCCCCATGACGAATCCATTTACCTAAGAAAAATACTCTGCGGTTGAGATAGTAGCCGTCATATTCATTTTTGTGGATAACTTCCCCAATTTCCCTCCATAATTCTGCGGGAATGCGCTCATCACAATCGACAATTAATACCCATTCGTGAGAGAAATCTATTTCATCTAGTGACCAATTTTTCTTTTTCGGCCAGCGACCATTAAATTTGAATTGTAAAACTTTTACACCATAGCTTTCCGCAATTTCCACGGTTTTATCGCTACTCTGGGAATCGACTAAAAATATCTCATCTGCTAGTTCTAGGCTCGTCAGACAAGCGTGTAAATTTCGCTCTTCGTTTTTGGCAGGAATCAGTACAGAAACGGGTATTTTTGATGACATAATTATTACTTTTTACTTCTTGTCTGTTGTCAATAGCATTCCTTTAATAGCAGCATTTAAGTAGCCAATTTGTCCATAAGCATAGACAAACTTGTCAAATCTTTCTGCTGGATCGGCAATATGTTGTAATGATTTATATAAACCACGCAAGAATCTTTCCCCTCCTCTCCCCAATTGGCTAATACCTGCTTTACCGGCAAGTTGTTCTCGATAGCATTCACTTATACCTTGCCACCAGCCCCGATTTAAAAACCAAGACCGTTTCAACCGTTCTGGGGCGACATTGTGAGCTACCGTAGCCTTTGGTAAATAGTATACCTCCCAACCACGCTGCAGAGCCAATTCAGTCATTTGCAGTTCCTCATTAGATAAGAGGTTTTTACCAACTCTGCCTAATTGAGGGTCAAATCCACCCACATCAGCCAGAAATTGGCGACGAATTGCATAATTTAGACCTCTAGGCGTTAGGCTCGGCTTTTGAATCAAGACATCCTGATCTCCCAAGTCGTAAGCTCCTAAATTTGCAGCTAGTCCAGGAGATAACCATTTTGGCGGCTGGAGTCCTGGAGGCCAGAGCAGGGTTACTTTCCCACCAGCGATCGCCAATTGGGAATTCTGCTGATAAGCCGAATATAATGTATCTAACCATTGAGGACTGGCGATCGCATCATCATCGAGATAGGCCAGAACATCAGCTTTGGCATTTTTTGCACCCGTGTTCCGCGCCACAGACAAACCAATAGTTGGTTCGTAAATATATTTGACCCGGGAATCAGCTGCTTTTTGTTGGACAACTTCTGGAGTGCGATCGCTAGAGCCATTATCCACTACAATCACTTCAAATACAGCTTCCGTATCCTGAGATAACAAGCTATCAATTGCTGCACCTAAGTAGGTATCCCGATTGTGAGTACAGATAATAGCAGAAATTTGCATATCTCCCATGGGATAAAAGTTGGTTAGTTGGGTATGTAAATAACTACTCTTGTCGGTCTTGACTGTGAAATTAGGTCTTTGAGTCACTCACCATCTGCTAACTCAGTTTAAACCATAAATTACTGAGTTACCAGTTTAGTTTTGGTCTGGATGTAAAAACTCAAGTTTGCTGAATATGTCCATGTAATACCACCAAGCTTTCAGCTAATTGACCCAGACGGGTTTCTAAATATTGCTTGCGTCCTAGTAGTTGACGTAGCCGTTGATGACGAGCGATCGCCATACTCACACTGGGAATTTGTGCTGGAGGACATGGGCGTGACCAGGTTTTTCCGCTAGCATCCACGCCACAAAGACGATAATCAGTGCGTGGTAAGGGAGCTTTGTCACCCTGTTCGCAAATTTCTTCTACATAATCCATCAGGCGGTCAATTTCGGCATGACGAAGCGTAGCAGTCCCGCCTTGTTCTGTTTCTGGGGGATTTGATTCTAACCAGCCATTGACAATAGGCCCTTCTAAATAAATATTTTGGATTTGGTGGAGGATACTTTGTAGTTCCATTTGCCAGCTAGCAACGATTTTTTCAATGTCTTGGAGGATATTCATCGCCAATGCTGGGTTAGCTCCATGACGGTGATTACTGAAGTGAGGAGTTTTAAATTTGGGTAAAACTGGCGTTTGCTCACCATGTTGGCTCGCGGGAAATGTAGGGACAGAATTATGCTGGGGAAATAAAATTGGTTCTGGAGCAAAGGGAGAAAAAGTATTCTCACTTATATCTACTGTATTAATATTCTCTTCTGAATTCCCCACTTCACTATCTAGAGACGCTTGAGCCTTAATACTAATCCTAAAGGAAAAGGAGCGTTTTTTCGATTCATGGGCTTCTGTGTTCAAGATAGTGTTGCGAGTTCCTAAATCATGTAAAGTAGCCTCAATCCTTTTCAAGCCTGCTTTCATAAAAAATACCCCAAAAAAATTTATTTTCTCTACTGGACAATTTAAATCAACAAATATAAGCACCTTTTTTGAACATTATGAAAACAATATTAACCTAATAGATAGTGAATAAAATAGATTAATGCATATGAGTCCAGCCATTTTAGTCACAGGTCCAGCCCGCTCAGGAAAAAGCGAATGGGCGGAAAATTTGGCACTCCAGTCTGCAAAAGCAGTTGTTTATCTAGCAACAGCCCAGGAAAATCCAGCAGATCGAGACTGGCAGCAACGTATCCAAAAACACCAACAACGTCGTCCTCAAGATTGGCAGACTCTTTTGGTACCACGGGAATTAACAGCAGCGCTAGCTGATGCTGACCCTGAGAGTTTTCTGTTGGTCGATTCTTTAGGAACTTGGGTAGCTAATTTACTCTCAGAAGATGAATTAAATTGGGAACGTATATTAGCAAGTTTCCTCAAAACTGTCCAGTCATCTGCTGTGGAGATGGTATTTGTAGCTGAGGAGACGGGGTGGGGTGTTGTTCCAGCATATCCCATAGGGAGAACTTTTCGCGATCGCCTGGGTACTTTAACTCGTCAATTGGGCGGGATTTGCACAACTGTTTATCTAGTTACTGGTGGTCATGTCTTGAATTTAAGCTGCTTGGGGAACCCGCTAGAGGAGGGAGGAATTTTTCGGAAATAGCGCTGACCTATTTGGGCAATATATTGGGCAAAATTTGGTAATCAAGTTGGCAAAAAATGGGAGTGACTCAAATTTTTATTCCAGATATTGTATTAATCAAGCGAGAGGTTGAGGAAACAGCAAGTCATCATCAACTTCCCGCGATTAACTGATAATCAAGGAGTAATCTACCATGTCTAACTTACTTTTTACCGAAGTTTCTGCTGAACAACAAGAACTAGTTGCTGGTGGTAAATATGGCTACGGGAAAGCTAGCACCACCAACCTACAAGAAAACAATGTATACGTGATCGACCTGTTTGGTCAACAAAACGTTAATGTTGGTATCGTTCAAGGAAATGTAGGCAAGATTACAGCTAAGGCTGGTAATACAAGCCTCTTCCCTTTCTAAGCAGAAAAGTTATTTCTCTGGTGATTGAAACCCAATCTTCAAGGTTTCATACTAGACAAAGCTTACGCATGATAAGTTGTAGTGTATAACATCTATTGTTGAGCACCAATTGCTTAATTTTGTCTAAACCCAAAATAGTCAGCTATCAAGTAGATATAAATTAGATTAGTTAACGATCTATGCTTGTATCTTTTGAATGCTGACTATTTTTTTAATATAAATCCCTACACCCTACACCCTACACCCTAATTCCTGGAAATACACATTGCCAAATTGGGAAATCAAGTTGGTTAAAAATGGTAATGAAATAACTTATATTTTCTAGATATCGTATTAATCAAGCAGGGAGAAAATCAAATAAAAATTGATGATAACTTGCTACAGTTAATCAATCAGAACTAAGGAGAATTATATCATGTTCAACACCTTTTTTAGCGAAATCTCAGTTGAGCAACAAGAACTAGTATCTGGTGGAACATTAGTCCCATTGTATAAAAAATCGCTACATTTTACACTGAATAAATCTAATGAACTTATTAGATTTACTAAATTCCTGGTTGGCTCATATTGAATTTTTCACCGTAAACCATTCATTTAACTTTGTCTAGAAAAAGTGTAATTAGTCAGCCATGAAATTATTTAGAGTTTAATGCTGACTAATTTTTCCCTCAACTAGAAACAGGTATTTTTCGGAAATAATAGTGAGATATTAAAGAAATATACATTACCAAATTTGTCAGTCAAATTAACCGGAAGCGGTAATGAAATAATCATCTGTTTATATATATCCTATTAAGCAATCAGGGAGTAGTTAAAACTCAATTTAGATTCTTTGTTTCTCAAATATATCGCTGATGAAAAGCCCGTTAGTCAAACAACATACTCAAGAAGACTGTGGAGCAGCTTGTCTCGCGTCGATCTCCAAATATTATGGACATATTTTCACCATTAGCTATATTCGTGAAGCAGTAGGGACTGGACAATTTGGTACGACTTTATTAGGATTAAAAAGAGGAGCTGAAACACTTGGTTTTAATGCGCGTCCAGTCCAAACAACACCAGAAGTCCTGAAGAAAATAAACGAAGCACCTTTACCAGCGATTATCCATTGGAATGGTAATCACTGGGTAGTTTTATATGGGAAAAAAGGCAAAAAATTCCTAGTAGGTGACCCAGCTATAGGTATACGTTATTTATCTGACAAAGATTTAGCAGCAGGTTGGGCTGATTGGCTGATGTTATTAGTCGAGCCGGACCCAATCCGCTTTCTGGAGCAAAAAAACCAGAAAGTCGCTGGCTTATGGCGATTTTTTCAACGCGCTTGGATTTACCGTGATATTCTCGCTCAAGCTTTCCCACTAAATTTAATTCTGGGGTTATTATCTTTAGCTTCCCCTTTTTTACTCCAAATTCTGACTGATGATGTCTTAGTCAGAGGTGATACAAAATTACTCACCACTGTAGTCATTGCTGTAATTGTGATGAATGTGATTTCTAGCGGTCTGGCTTGGGTACAATCCAACTTGATCGCCCATTTCGCCCAACGAATGCAATTAGGGCTAGCTATGGAATTTGGACGAAAAATTCTCCGTTTACCTCTGAGTTATTATGAAGCTCGACGCAGTGGTGAAATAGTTAGTCGTCTCCAGGATATTGAGCAAATTAACCATTTAGTTTCTCAAGTCATTGTTAGTCTACCCAGTAAAATATTCATCGCCGCTATTTCTTTAGGTGTAATGATTTTTTATAGCTGGAAACTGACAATCTTAGCTGTAATAGTATCTGGAGTCATGACGTTATCTACAATTATATTTCAACCAAGTTTACGGCGCAAGACGAATGAAGTTCTCGTTACAGAAGCCGAAACACAGGGTGTTTTAGTAGAGACTTTTAAAGGCGCATTGACTCTGAAAACAACCACATCCGCTCCGCAATTTTGGGATGAATTAGAAAGTCGTTTTGGTCGGTTAGCAAAACTCACATTAAATACAATCCAAATCGGGATTATTAATACTTCTTTTTCTGGGTTTGTTTCCAGTAGTGGAAGTATTCTTCTAATCTGGTTTGGGGGTAATCTAGTAATTAATCCTCTAGAACATTTAAGCATTGGTCAATTGCTAGCATTTAACTCAATGAATGGTAACTTTTTAGGATTGATCGCCACAGTTATCTCCTTTGTTGAGGAATTTACCCGCGTCAAGACTTCGCTACAACGGTTGACAGAAGTTATCGACGCCACTCCCGAAAATCAAGATGATGGTCAAAAGCCGTTTGTAGATATCTCTGGAGAGGCTGATATAGTTTTTACAAATATTAGCTTTCACTATGCTGGTCGGATAGAACTACTAGATAACTTTTGTTTACGAATTCCTGGTGGTCAAGTTACTGCTTTAATTGGTAAATCCGGTTGTGGTAAAAGTAGTTTAGCTAAATTGATAGCTGGTTTATATGAATTAAAATTTGGCAATATTCGGATTGGAAATTATAACTTACAAGACCTTTCTCTCGATTGTTTAAGACAACAAGTGATACTTGTTCCCCAAGATGCTCACTTTTGGAGTCGTTCGATAGTAGAAAACTTTCGTTTAGCATCACCTTACGTTACATTTGAGCAAATTGTCAGAGTTTGCGAAGTCGCAGGTGCTGATGAGTTTATTAGCCAGCTACCTGCTAAATATCAAACTATCTTAGGTGAATTTGGGGCGAATATTTCTGGTGGACAGCGCCAAAGGTTAGCGATCGCCAGAGCGATAATTACAGATCCACCAATTCTGATTTTAGATGAATCCACAAGTGGACTCGACCCAGTTAGTGAAGCAGAAGTCTTAGATAAATTATTTCAACACCGTCAAGGTAAAACTACGATTCTGATTACTCACCGTCCTAGAGTCATTAATCAAGCTGATTGGATAATTATGTTAGAGCGAGGAAAGTTAAAGCTGGAAGGTTCATTAGCAGATTTACGCACTAAACCAGGAGAACATTTGGATTTCTTGATTCCTTAATAATCTTTCTGATAATTATGTTTTATCATCATCATAAAAATTTTGTCACTACATCTTTAAGCGAAGATGCGATTCCTCCGATTAGCCGTTGGACTTATTTAGCAGGAATATTTCTTGTCGGGACTGGATGTATGATCATTACTTTGTCTTCATGGGTGAAATATAATGTCACAATTAAAGCTAATGCAATAGTGCGACCTGTAGGTGAGACTCGTGTTGTCCAAGCGGAAATAGATAGCAGTGTTAAATATATTTTAGTTAAAGAAGATCAGGTGGTTAAACAGGGAGATGTGATTGCTAATCTAGATATAGAAGAACTGTTAATTAAAGAAAGTCAAACAGCTGGAAATATTCAACAAATTAAGTTACAGCTGATACAAATTGATAGTCAAATCCATACTTTAGATATTCAGGTTCTGGCGGAAATGAGAGTTATTAAGCGCACCGTTGCGTCTGCTGAAGCTGAATTGTTACGCAACTTACGTGAATATAAAGAACGACAAATTGATACTAATACTGAATATCTTACAGCTAAAGCAAATTTAAAAAAAGAAAATATCAGCTTAATTAAGGCTCAGGCTGATTTAAACTTTGCTCAGGCAGATAGAGACCGTTATCAGCTACTTTCTGGAGATGGAGCAGTAGGACGACGCGAATTTGAGGAGAAAAAATTAGTTGTGGAACAGTCAAAGTTAAGTCTGGAGGAGGAGGAAAAAGCTGTTAATATCGCTCAAATTAAATTGTTATCAGCTCAAGCCGCAACCAATCCCACCAATGCTAATGTGACTATTGCTCAAGAACATGTTCCTCAAGAAACTGCTAAAGGAGAAGCCAGTATTGCTGCTTTAAAGAAAGAAAGAGAATCTTTAGTTCAGAGAAAGGTGGAGCTAAAAACTCAACTCGTACAGTTTGAGAAAGACCTGGAGCAATTAAAAGCTCAACTCAAAAAAAGCATCATTGTGGCTACTAGTAGCGGGATTATCCTCAAACTTAACTTACGTAATCCTGGTCAAGTTGTACATGTAGGTGAATCTATTGCGGAAATTGCACCCGATCGTGCTCCTTTAGTGATTAAAGCCATGATTCCCACAGCTGAAATTAAAAAAGTTTCCATTGGGGAAGAAGTGAAATTGCGGGTTAACGCCTGTCCTTATCCCGATTATGGTACTCTTAAAGGCTATGTGAAAACTATTTCTCCAGATACAATTACAGCGCCGAACAAAAATGCAGATACAATGGCTCAAAACTCCACCAATAGTTACTTTGAAGTCACAATTAAGCCTGAGCACATAACATTTGGCAATCAGCGTCACAAATGTCTGATTCAATCGGGGATGGATGCTAGTGCTGATATTATTTCTCGCCGAGAAACAGCCTTACAATATATCCTCAGAAAAGCTAGATTGATTTCTGATTTATAATCTAATTTAGAATACTATTAGGAGTTCCCCCCTACACCCTACACCCTACACCCTACACCCTCTTCCTTTGCATATGCAGGAGAGAATTCAGCAAGCGCTACAATGGTGGTCTCGGAGACAATCAATTAAATTATTTTGGGAAGCGGAGATAATCCGGGATAGTTTATTACAAGAATGTTTTGCAATTCGGCGTGGTTTAGATTTGTTGGCTCAAGATAATCTAGATTCTTCATCCCCCCAAATACAAGCTTACCTGCAAAAAATTGATGACTTTCATCTTGCTTTAGTGAAATTAAGCGATCGCCTATGTCCTATACCGATTCAACAGAGTTTACCCTTATCGATTGAGTGTCTGTTAGAAACATTCTTAGAATCTAGTCCCCATCTATATTATCAGCTAGATTTGCCCTTATATTGGCAAACTGAGGAATCAACTGAACGTAGTCTGTTAATTTTACGCATTTTAGAAGAATTATTTATCATCATTATCCCAGAAATTTGTCTCCCAGTTTCAGTTTATATCAAGTTAAAAAATCAAAAAAACCGCCAAAGCTTAGTCATAAAAATAACTTACCCTGACATCTCTACTCTCATGCTTTATGCCAGTTTACCAGAATTAAAATATTTGCGAGACAGTTTTCAGGTTTTAATCTCAGGTAAATGTCATTATTCCAGACAAAGCCTGAGTTTATCATGTATTTTCTCTTGGTAGCTATAAAAAAGAAGGGTGACATACCTCAGACCAAATCGATTAGAGATAATACGATCAATAACAAGAGACAATTTTCCCAGAGCAGATAAAAAGAAAAAAACTATCTGGAGATAGATGCCAAAAATACTTGTTTTGTGATATTTAGATAAGGGTGTAATATGAAGCAAGTTTTATCAGCCAATTCATTACTGAAAATTCTGGTTATTGATGACCATGAATCGGTTTTAAGTGGAACTGTAGAAACCTTGAAAAAAAGTTATCCACAGACGGAATTTGTCACGGCGACAAATTCCCATCATGCTCTGGAGCTAGTTGCTAACTTTCAACCTGATTTAGTCGTGATGGACCTCTCCATTCCCGAAAAAATAGGGATGAATGCTCGACCTGATACAGGTATTCAACTCCTGAAAATTTTGATGAAACATTATCCTTACCTGAATCTGGTCGTACAAAGCGTACATGTAAGAACATTAGTCAGGATTAGTCCTGATATTGATGTCCATAAAGGAGGTTTTACTGTTGCGGATAAAAGCCTGTCTACGCAGGAAATGTTGACCCGCGTTGATTGGTCATTACAAGGTTTAACTCATACAAAAAATATTAAAGGTATTCATTCGGGGTTGGAAATAAAACCTGAATGGTTGAAAGTTTTAACTTTCGCATTTGAACAAGGACTACAAGATAAAGCGATCGCCGAACGGATGCGGATATCGGAGCGAATGGTACGCCATTATTGGAGTAAACTACAAGACGCTTTACAGATTTATCCTGAAGAGGGGAAAAATATCCGCATTCAAACCGAAATGCGAGCGCGGGAAATCGGCTTGATTGATTAAGCAGGGAACAGGGAACAGGGAACAGGGAACAGGGGTAAAAGTCTTTTAAAGTAAGGCTTTCTGATTAAATTTCGTACCTCTTTTAGCTGCAATCTGCTATATTCGGCTTATGCGGGATAAAATCTGGAAAAAAGTTATTGAGGAAATAAAGACTCTCCAGGTTGGTGTAATACCAGGATTTACCATAATTGCCATAGTGTTTCTAACTCGTTTAACTGGTTTTATCCAACCATTGGAATGGTTAGTTTTGGATACATTTTTACAACACCGACCGCCAGAAAAGATAGATGAGAGAATTGTCATTATTGGAATTGATGAAAACGATCTCCACCAGCATCAAAACTATCCTCTATCTGACCATGACTTAGCGACTTTATTGCACCAAATACAAGTTTATCAACCCAGAGTAATTGGTCTTGACCTGTATCGGGATCTACCAGTAAATCCTGGACATAATCAACTTGTGGCGACTTTTAAAAAGTTAAAAAATTTAATTGCTATTGAAAAAGTATTACCGGATACTATTAATCCACCATCCACATTACCCAAAGAGCAAATTGGTTTTGCGGACCAACTGATTGATAGCGACGGTAAACTCAGAAGGAGTTTACTGGGAACACCAACCAGTAAAGGCTATAAATTCTCTTTGTCATTGCGTTTAGCAGCAGCTTATCTGTCCGGTATAGGTATCAGCTTAGAAAATGGCATAAGCGATCGCACAGCTATGCGCTTTGGTTCGGTTGAATTACCAAGATTTTTAGGAAATTCAGGGGGATATATCGCTGGTGATGACGGGGGAGTTCAGATATTGCTGAATTTTCGCAGTGGTGTATCCAGATTTAGAACTTTATCCTGGAGAGACCTAGAAAAAGGAAAATTCAATCCTGACTTGATCCGGGACCGGATAGTGATTATCGGGATGACTGCTGCTAGTAGTAAAGACTTTATCACCACCTGCGCGATTCCATCAGAAAAACCTGCGCGAGGAAGAGTGTATGGAGTAGAAATTCAGGCTCATGTGGTTAGTCAAATTATTAGTGCTGTGCTTAACTCGCGACCTCTATTAAATACTTGGCGACAAGAATGGGTCTATATCTGGATTACTGTTTGGGGTGTTTTGGGGATTATCAGTGCGCGATTAACCAAATCTCCGGGGATAAATCTTCTTGTTATTGGCGTTGCTATTGCTGGCTTAACTGGTATTAGTTATTTGCTCTTAGTTTTAGGTTGGTGGATTCCCCTAGTCCCATCTGGATTAGTCCTGATTTTAAACGGTATGGGACTAGCAAGCTTATATCAACATGACCAAGCTTTAAAGTCTCGGATGCAAGCGCGCCAAGCCATAATCGAAAGTACATTTGCGACAATTCATAATGGACCATTACAGAGTTTGTCGAGAGTTTTAAAACTTTGTCAAAAATCAGATTTACCAGTTAGTGAATTATTACCACAGCTAGAACAAGATTTAGAAAAGTTGAATCAAGAAATGCGGGGAATATATGAGCTTCTACAACAGGAGCCGCTCAATCAAGAACAGAGCCTTTATCTAGGAAATAGTCAAGTAATTAACTTACAAAACCCCCTACATGAAATTTTCTATCAAGTTTATACCTATACTTTAGAGCGGGAGTTTCGTTGGTTTAAAACTATCAAAATTAAAATCCGCACGTTTTCACCCATAGACGAAAGAAATTTAAGTCTAGAAGACAAACGAGGATTATGTAGATTCTTAGAAGAAGCCTTATGCAATGTAGGTAAACATGCAATAGGAGTAACTTGGCTCCAAGTTAACTGCTGTGCATTTACAAGCGGGAACAAACTCAGCATTATTGACAATGGGTTAGGAATTCAATCATCTCACGAAGGTAGAGGGACAGAGCAATTTAAAAACTTAGCCCGACAAATCAAAGGGAAATTTCGCCGAGTTACTCTAACTCCTAGAGGAACCCTATGCGAATTATCTTGGCCTCTACCTAATTTATTGCGTTTCGGTATCAGAGCGTAGAGTCTTGAGGTGTAGTTGAGCAAAACGCAGATAACTTTGACATGAAACACGTTCTAGATAAACTTTTCCATCTAAGATTTACAATCGCTTGCTCTATCGCTACATTAATATGTTTAACTCAAATTGTAGTCGCTGGATATCAACCCCCGTCCGATCAAAAAACTCCTAGTGGAAACTCAGACTCATCAGGTGTGAGGTTGAGATCATAATTTTGCTCAAAAACCGTGTCATCATATGTAATAGAGCAGGGAATTAATCAGGAGTAAAGCTAAAGGTTACTGTGCAGATCACATTTTTAGGGACAAGTTCCGGTGTACCCACAAGATCACGAAACGTTTCCAGTGTTGCACTCAGATTACCCCAAAGGGCTGAACTTTGGCTATTTGACTGTGGTGAAGGAACTCAACATCAACTATTAAGGAGTGATTTAAAGAGTAGCCAACTCTCCCGAATTTTTATCACCCATATGCATGGTGACCACATTTTTGGCTTAATGGGACTTCTTGCTACTTGTGGACTAGCAGGAAATGTCCCCCGAATTGATATCTATGGTCCATCGGGATTAAACGAATATCTTCAAGCTTGCTCCCGGTACTCTCACACCCATTTTTCTTATCCCATCAAAGTTCATTCAGTTCGTCCTGGTGTGGTTTATGAAGACCAGGAATTTACTGTGACTTGCGACCTGCTCCATCATCGGATTCCCGCTTTTGGTTACCGGATAGCAGAAAAAGACCGTCCCGGACGGTTTGATGTCGAGCAAGCTAAAGCCTTACAAATTCCTTCTGGACCTGTTTATGGTCAACTTAAACGTGGTGAAACAGTAACTTTAAGCGATGGGAGGATAATTGATGGTACTACACTTTGTGGGGAAGATGAAATCGGTCGCAAGATAGCTTACTGTACAGATACAATTTACTGTGAAAGTGCTGTAGGACTAGCTCAGGATGTTGATGTGCTGATTCACGAAGCTACTTTTGCGCATGAGGATGCGGATATGGCTTACCAGCGTTTACACTCTACAACCACAATGGCTGCACAAACAGCTTATACAGCAAAAGTGCGCAAGTTAATTATGACGCACTTCAGCCCACGCTATGCGCCAGGTAACCCCATAGATTTAAAAGATTTACTAGAAGAAGCCCGGACTATTTTCCCTGAAACATATATGGCGCATGACTTCATGATTTATGATGTCCCCAGGAGGAGAGAAGTGGAAGGGAGTCAGGTGGGTGATTGAGCAATATCAAAGTTTCATCAGATATTTATGATTCTTGTGCTGATAGAAAGTCTATCTGGATGAATTGTGGATTATTTGATGGAGTAGCTCTTGATAGTGGCTAAAACTGGGATAATTCGTAAACGATCGGTGAGGAACTCTACCAAAAGTGGAATTAATCTAAATCAAATTTTTGCTCTTCTCCTCCGGCGACGCTTGTTTATTTTCGGCGTTTCTTGTATGGTAATTTCAATTACAACTCTGGGAGTTTTAATTACTAAACCTATCTACCGGAGTGATATGCGAGTAATTGTCAATTCTAACTTAAATCAAAGATTACTGACAAGTGAAACTCCACCGGAGCAAAGAAAAGAACTAAATAACTTTCACATTCCACCTGTAGACTATATTACCCAGGTGAGACTAATGGAAAGCTCTAAACTGGTTCAAAAAGCTATATTATTACTCCGGGCTGATTACCCTAATATGACCATAGAAGATATTAAAGGTAATAACGCAACAGGTAAAAAAGCATCTTTAGAGGTGACTCCATCTGCAGATAATTCAGCTAAAAATCAGGGTTTCAGCCAAGTTTTTATAGTGTCATTTAAAGACTATAATCCTAGAAAAACACAGCGTGTATTACAAGCACTAGAAAAAGTCTATCAAGACTACAATATTGAGCAAAAAAAACAGCGGTTAAGTCAAGGAATGGCTTTTATTAATAATCGTATTTCCCACGTACAAAAAGACCTAATAGAATGCGAGAAAAAATTAGCCCATTTCCGTAAACAACATAATTTACTCGACCCGGTAGCAGAAAGTAAGGTCCTGCTGGAATCTATGGGGAATATACAAAAGCAACGCCAAACTATTCAAACTCAATTACAAGATATCCAAACTAGATATAATAAACTAGTTAAAACTCTAAATTCTCAAAATATCAAAAATTCACCTGATTTATCTGGTTCAATTCGAGACCAAGCACTGTTGTCTGAGATCAAAAAAACACAAATAGCCTTAGATAAAGAACGTCTACTTTATCAAGATGACTATCCCACAGTAGAAAAACTTAAGCAACAATATCAAACTCAGCTAGCTTTGTTACATCAACAGCAACAGTCCCAAGGTAATAATAAAGCTATAGGATTGCTACAAGTTGATCCCAAATCATTCTCTGAGCTAACAAAATTACAAACAATGGCTCTGGGATTAATAGCTAATGAAAATGATTTAGCTAAATCTGAACGGATAATACGCTTAGAATTAAACCTATACCCCAGTTTAATCACAGAATATAACAATTTATTATCAAATATAGCAGTCCAGCAAAAAACGCTGGATAAACTTTTGTTAGCACAAGAATCTTGGGAAATGAAAATTTCTCAAACAGGTTTTGATTGGCGAATTATCGCCGAACCAAATTTAGGGATTTACATTGGGAATCGTCAGTGGCTATTCATGATTAGTGGAATATTAATTGGACCATTTTTGGGAATAGTAATTGCTCTAATTAGTGAATTTTTAAATCAGGCTATTTTTTCTGCGCATGATTTACAGAAGCTAACAAACCTAAAATTACTGGGGTCAGTTCCTCAATTATGCCAATTTAATCTCAAAGAGCATTTATTTAGGCGTAAACAGTCAAATTCAAACCTCTGCTTAACCGTCACGAGTAAGATCAAATTGCCCAGTCGCAAAACCTTAGATATAATTTACCAAAATATCCTCATATCCAGAAATACATTAGCTGTTAAATCTTTAATGCTCACCTCAGCTACACCTAGAGAAGGTAAAACAACCATGACTTTGGGATTGGGGACTAGTGCAGCTCATATGCATCAGCGCGTACTCATCATTGATGCTAATTTCCAATCGCCTAGCTTACATAAAATTCTGGAACTTTCCAATGATTGGGGACTCTCATTATTATTGGTAGATGAAGTTGATTTGGGAGCTGATGATTATGTCCAACATTATATCCAACCTATTCACCCCTCAATCGATATTTTGACTGCTGGTCCTATTCCCGAAGATACAGTAAACTTACTTAGTTCTCACCGGATGCAAGAACTGATAAATTCATTTACACAAATTTATGACATAGTGCTCATAGACGCTCCGGCTATTTTAGGTACTGTAGATACCAGAATTTTGGCATCCTTGTGTCAAGGAGTTGTTATAGTAGGACGGATCGGGCAAATAACTCGTCATGAACTTGTACAAGCTACAGATATTTTGAACAAACTAAATTTAATTGGAATTATTGCTAATGGGTGTAGGGTGTAGGGTGTAGTTGATTAAAATAAAAATTACTATAGTCTTAGTTTAAGTCTAATTAAATAAGTTGTAGAAACTGACAATTAAAAATTATCATGAAATTCCAACTATCTCATGGCGCTTTATTTTTTCGGATTACAAGACAGTATTGGTGGATGACTATTTTCTGCTGGTTAATTTTGCTGGCTCCGGCTCAAGCATCTGTAATCCTGCGTGTAGCTATTGAAAGGGGAGTTAATCAGGTAAGAATTGGTACTTCTACTAATGCAGTTGTCAAGGACAGCAGTGGTCGAACCCTGGGGAATTTACCAAGAATGAGTGCATTTTTGGCGACAGCAGTTCCTGGGGGGGTGGCTTTAGATAAATGGCAGTCTGGTCTATTTTGGATTGAACCTACAGGTAAAGGTTTTGTCTATATCGGCGATCGCTGGTTTCGGGGGAGAACTCTAGTTGTCCCAGCGGAAAATGGTTTAACCGCTGTTAACTGGGTTGACCTAGAAGAATACCTCTACAGCGTGATTGGCGGAGAAATGGACTCCAGCTGGCCTCAAGAGGCGCTCAAAGCTCAGGCGATCGCTGCTCGTACCTACGCTCTGTATGAACGGGAAAGACACCGCAATAATCCCATCTATGATGTCGGAGATAGCCCAGACCATTGGCAAATTTATAAAGGAATCAGTAGCGAATCCCGTAACACTTATAGAGCCGTAGACGCAACAGCCGGGAAGGTTTTAACCTATAACAATAGACTCATTCTCTCTGTTTTTCACGCCTGTTCTGGTGGACATACAGAAAATGTCGAAGATGTCTGGGGAAGCAAAGAACCTTACCTGCGTGCTGTTCCAGATTTTGACCAAAATGTCAGCGAGTGTAATTGGGTGAAAAACCTCAGCAGTGCGGAAATCAGCGCCAGAATTTCCGGTATTGGGACTGTGAAAGATTTAATTCCCTCAACTTATTCACCTTTCCACAGTGTCAAAGTTTTAAAAATTGTGGGAGAGCAAGGAACTAAAGTATTACAAGGCGAAGCAGTTAGGACAGCACTTAAACTCAAAAGTACTCGTTTTAGTGTGAGTAAAGGCGCAAATGGTAACTTTGTCTTCCAAGGGCTAGGTTATGGTCACGCTTTGGGAATGAGTCAGTGGGGAGCCTATAACCTAGCCCGAAGAGGAGCTAGCTATTTACAAATACTGGGATATTACTATCAAGGCGTAGCGCTAACTCCTATCCAAGCAAGATAGGATAATTAATCTCCATGACCAATTTCACCTGTTTGGGGAAATTGTTGCTCTAGTAAATCCGATTCAGTTGAGTAGACTAAATCTTTCTGGGTGATCAGTTTTTCTCCAGCAAACTGTTTTGCGTAAGCCATCTTTTGTTGTAACTCAGAGTCAGGGTTTACTAGTAGTCTGGCTCTTTCCAGGCGATCGCTATTCCGTTTCGCAATTTTGCTATTGTGTTGCTGTATCCAGAAATAACGCACTAAAGGTATCCCCAAAAATCCCATACCATAAGCTAATAACAACCAATAAATCCCTTGGACAAAACTGACTAATCCACCCAAACGAGCAATACTAGGATTATGACTATATAATAAAAACCCTAAAAATATCGCCAGTCCTAAATTGAGAACGCCTAAACCACCACTCAATATGATTTGTCCTGAAGTAGCAGCACTGAATCTCCATGGAGACTCATGTAAATACTCTGATACTGTATACTGACTCTGCTGACTCGCGGTGATTTGCAATTCGGGAAAACCATAAACTATCTGTCCTGAAGAACTGACATGTGGTTGACCATTAAATCTAACTAATACAGGTAATATATAATCTTCATATTCCTGTTGATACTTTTCACCCAAGTTATCTAAATAAGGTGTTGCTTGTTCTGCTACTATCGCCCCCTGATGATGGCGAATCACACCAGCAATTTCTTGCCAACGGCGTTCTTCCAAATTGGCGTTGGGGTCTCCATCCCCAAATAAGAAGGAAAATATAGCCTCAAAGAAATTTAATTCTTGAGGCTGACGGTTCGCTTTTTGCTGTCGTCGCTGTTGATAACGATTTCCATAGTTAGGGCTAAGATACCAAAATAAATCTGGGAAGAAGAAGAAACCGCCACCACTAGAGCTACTACTTCTACCGCTACTATTGCGATTGGAATTCCCAGAATTCAGAATATAGTAGATAGTCACCATAATTAAAACTATAGAAGCAATGAGAATAATCCCAAAAGAAATGCGAATTAAGTAAAATAATACTCGCCGAATCTTTTTCCAGGCTTCTTCTAAGCGGATTTGGAAATATTTATTCCGCAGGATAGCTCGAAAATTTTGGGGAAATTGGTAAACAATATCACCCGATTCTGCTACTTGCAAATGTCCACCAGCATCAGATGCTAGAGCTAATAGTCCCTGACTAGCTTCAGCTACATTCAATCCAACCTGAGTAGCTACATCACCAACAGTTACCTTATAACCTAGTTGTTCGACCGAGCGCATGATGGCGGGATTGGGAGTCATCTTCCCTCCTTGTTGTATTTATTAAGTATAGATTTTAAGAGATCACAGGTAAACCCTGTTCTCTAAACCATTTTGTAGTACTGAAGTATTAGAAAAATCGGCTACGGTTGATTTCTAGCGCAAGTTTTATGATATTCTTGCCTATAATTAGAAGTCTTATATATCTAGATTACCCTTTTTAGTAGTTAAACAGCAAACCCCTGGGGAATATGGTTCAATATACTCTCGCCCAAAGTCCAGAAATTATTCTCAATGTTCCCGGTAAAGATTCAGCGAAAGCGCGTGAAAAAGCAATGGATCAACTAATTGATCTCATGGATACAGGTAATTTACCGACTGAATTGGAAGAAGGATTTAGTCCTCAACAGTTAATTGAGGTCAAGGAACCGACTACTGATAATGTGTTAGGTGAGGACGCTGTTACACAAGCTGTCCAGATTTTGAGTAATTTAGCGACGTTAAAGTTAAAGGTTCAGGAATCTCGATCTGAAGCTGTAGAAATTCGCAAAGCAGTTGATGTGTTATTTTCGGATAATTCTGTTACAGAGGAAGAAATTACTCGGATTAAAGAGGGTTTTAAAGTTCTGAAAAATTTCGCTCAGGCGAATCTCCGTTATCAAGAAGCCCGTACCAAAGCAGAACAGGCTCGCCAAGTTCTAGACCAAGCGCTGAAATCACCTGATAATTAGATCGATTCCCTCAGAGAAATACTTGACATTACCCCAGGATTAGCTGCTACAATATTAAAAGTAGAGTTGATGGGGCGTAGCCAAGTGGTAAGGCAGCTGGTTTTGGTCCAGCCATTTCCTAGGTTCGAATCCTAGCGCCCCAGTTTATGAGATAAATATGGTTTTGATTCTGACTAACGATGATGGTGTAGATGCTCCTGGCATTGAAGCACTTTTTAAAGCAGTAAATGGCAATCAAGCAATTATTGTCGCACCCCAAAGGCAACATTCTGGTTGTGGACATCAAGTAACAACCCATCAGCCGATTAATATTCAACGTCGGTCTGACTTTTGTTATGCGATCGCTGGGACACCAGCAGATTGTGTGAGAATTGCTTTAACCCAAATATGTCCAAATACCAAATATGTCATATCAGGGATTAATGCTGGGGGAAATCTGGGAGTAGATGCTTATATTTCTGGGACTGTAGCTGCTGTTAGAGAAGCAGCAATACAGGGAATTCCAGGGATTGCTGTTTCCCAATACCGTCGAGCGAAAGTTGATTACAATTGGGACTTGGCGGCTAGGTGGACATCTCAATTATTGACTCAATTATGGGCATATCCTCTAAAACCAGGTAGCTTTTGGAATGTCAACCTACCATCACTTTCACCAGAAGAGCCAAACCCAGAAGTGGTATTTTGCCAACCTTGTACTAGACCCCTAGCGCTAAATTATCGCCTAGAAGGAGATAATTATTATTATGTCGGTGAATATAGTCAACGCGATCGCATTCCTGGGAGCGACGTGGATGTTTGTTTTTCGGGAAAAATTGCTGTGACTCAACTAAAGGTTTGATGATAAGTTTGATAACAAACCTCATGATTCTGTGTCCGTTTCTTCCAATAAAGACATTAACCCATCTAGAGTTTTTGTCAATTGGTCAAGCCTTTTTAATGAATTAGTTTGAGTATCAGCCAAGCTTTGTACAGCATCACACAGGGCAAAAATTTGGTAGCCTTGTTGCTGGAGTTGTTTTCCTTGGGCCTCTACCTGTAAACTCAAAGTATCCAATCTTTCAGCAAGGCGTTCAATCGTCTCAGTGGTAGATAGTACTGCTTCGCCAATTTGCTCCACAATCGATTCCAATCGATTTATTTTAACTTCGACTCCTGCTGAAATCATTCCTTGACCCCCGCTATCTTGAGAAATCATCATAGTAATATTACTAATATTCATCAAATAATTTCATCATCAGTACTGCATTGACTAATGTTGGTTAGCAGGATGAAAATCACATAATAGCGGCAAAAATATTTATTCCATAACAGTTAACCGCTTACAGAAACGTCCCTATTTTAGCAATTCTTCTACTTGATGCTGGCTCCACAAAGTTTTGTAAAGTCCAGATGTTGCTAACAATTCTGAGTGGTCGCCGATTTGGACAATTTTTCCTTGGTCCATCACAAAAATCCGGTCCGCAGTAGCTGCTGCGGATAAATGATGGGTAATGAAAAGAATGGTTTTTCGCCGAGTCCCACTGGCTAGGTTATTTAATATTTGTGTAGCTGTTTGATTATCCACACTGGAAAGAGCATCATCTAGAATTAGGACTGGGACATCGATCAACATAGCTCTAGCTAAAGCTGTGCGCTGTCTTTGACCCCCAGAAAGGGTGATTCCCCTTTCACCGACTATTGTTTCATATTGCTGGGGAAAATTGCTAATTTCTGTAGCTATTTGCGCCATATTGGCTACTGATGCCACTTTTTCCTGTTCGCTTAATGGCTCACCATAACGGATATTGTTTTTGATTGTGTTACTGAACAGAAAACTGTCTTGAGGCACGTAGGCGATCGCTCCCCGTAAATCGCTCAAAGCTATTTGCGTAATATCAAATCCATCTAAAAATAATTGTCCTGGCTGAATATCTAACAAGCGGGGGATCGCATTGGCTAATGTAGACTTACCAGAACCAATAGCCCCCACAATAGCTACTACTTCTCCAGGCGCGATATTAAAACTTATATTGTCCAAAGCTGGTGCTATTGCTCCAGCATAGGTATAACTGAGATTTTTTGCTGTTAGCTCACCTCTAATTCTATCTGTAGGTAGATGTATAACATTAGTGGTATTTTCAATTTTGGGGTTCACACTGAAAATTGACTCTAAGCGATCGATACTGACTTCACCGCGTTGATAAGCCGTGATTGTAAATCCTAGCAATGCTGTCGGAAAAACCAGATTTTTCACATAAATTAATAGTGCTAAAAAGTCACCAACCGCCAGAGTACCAGCGGCTATCCGCATTGTACCTAAATAAATAATAATCAGAGAACTAATATTAGCTAACCCACCAATCACGGGAAACAGGGTATTTTGAATTTTGGCTAGTTTGAGATTTGCTGCTAATAAATTTTGACTTTTTTCCCGAAAGGCGCGACGCTCATTTTCTTCTTGGGCGTAGATTTTAATCAGAGCAATACCGCTCATATCTTCTTGAATTAATTCGCTGATATCTGAAAGTCCCTCCTGTACAGCTGCTTGTCGCTCGCGCAAGTGATTACTAAACAGATGTACTAGCAAAAACATCAGTGGGTAAACTGCCAAGGAAGCTAAGGTCATCCCGACATTAATCGACAGCATAACTGGCAATGTTAAGGCATAAGCGAAAAAAGTATTCGCTAAACTCAAGACAGTAAAGCCTAATAACCGCCTGACGTTTTCTACATCACTAGTTGCTCGACTGATTAAATCCCCAGTTTTACTGATAGCGAAGTAGGCTGGTTCCAATTTTAGTAAGTGGGTAAAAATCTTTTGTTTGATTTCAATTTCCACTTTACGACCAACCCCGAATATCAATATACGTGAAGCCATGCGGAGAAACCACAGGAGAGAACTGAGCAATATCAGGCTGATTACAGCATTGATTACCTGATATAAACTAAATTTTGTCGCCAGATGATCAATCCCAGAGCGAATGACTAGAGGGATATACACGCTCAATCCATTCACAGTTAGTAGTGCTAGAATCCCTAATCCAGTTTCGCGCCAATGGGGACGCATATAAGTAGCTAGTTTAGCCAGTCTTCGTTGAGATTGTGACATTAATTGGGAATCGGGAGCGGGAGTCAGGGGAGATGAAATATTCAATCTTCTTAAGTTTAATAGATGAGTGATAAAGTTGTTATCTCCTTAATTAGCTGAATTACTGATAGTCCCCCGACTTCCGACTCCTATCTCCGACCCCGCAGGAAAAAGTAAATCTGGTTGAGATAACTTTCCCAGACTTGAGTTGTCAATTGCAAAGTTTCCGCACTGGGAACAAAGTCTTCCACTCGCAATCCCCTGGCTCTGATGTCTTGGGGATTTTGCATTAAGTATGGAGGAACTTTGATCTCTCCCATAGGTAAGATGCCACTCACTGCTATATCTGACATATTGGAGTTAGCGGTTGTTGACCCCATGGCTACTAATGTAGTAGGATGCGCCGGAGTAATCATCGCAAATGGAGACCTAATCAAGAAATAGGCGATCGCCGGTGTACTAGATAGCAGTAAAATCGTCAGCGCCCACCCCAATAGATATCCCCCTGGTTTCTCGATTCCGCCTCCCTTGATTTTCTGAGCAGCTACAAGTAGCATTAAGGCTGAAGCGCCTAAAGGCTTAAGCGGAAACGAGAGAAATTTCCACAATGAAGCCACTGCTGGTTCACTGGGATTCAGAAACGCCACAGCGAGAATAAATATGACGATCCCTAAAAGCAATCTTCCCACAAAAGTTCCGGCTGGATAGAATTTTTGAAACAGCGAGTAGGCAACGACACCAATGAGCATCCATAGCAGTACTCGACTCAGCAGTTGAAACATAAGATTTACTCTCTAATTTTCTGGCGCGGCAAACAACCTATTAGATGCGGAGAGTTGATTAATTTCCGTAGTCAAACTGTAATTGCTGGATTACCTGACTTAAAAAAAGACCATCAGCCTCACACACAAAAAATACCGTCGTAGTGATTTTAGTGCAATTTTTTGACACTGGGTCTATTATTTAGAATTTTCTCGATAAGTAATGTAGCATTAGTCAACTAAATTAATTGAGTAGTGTTAGCTGAAAAGGAGAAATTATGTCATTGGGTAAGCCTACCATTTTAGTTACCGGAGGAGCTGGATACATTGGCTCTCACGCAGTCCTGGCTCTGTTAGCAGCAGGTTATGAGGTGATTATCCTGGATAACTTGGTTTATGGACATCGTGATTTGGTAGAAAATGTTTTACAAGTAAAGCTGGTTGTTGGGGATACAAGCGATCGCCTTTTATTAGATGAGTTATTTAAATTACATAATTTTCAGGCAGTGATGCACTTTTCCGCCTATACATATGTAGGTGAGTCTGTAGTTAACCCTGCCAAGTATTACCGTAACAATGTCTTGGGTACTTTAACACTTTTGGAAGCAATGATAGATGCATCTGTGAAGAAGTTGATCTTTTCTTCCACCTGTGCTACCTATGGAGTTCCGCAATTTATCCCTATTAGCGAAGACCATCCGCAAAATCCGATTAGTCCCTATGGTACTACTAAGTTGATGATAGAGCAGATTCTCTCTGATTTTGACATTGCTTATGGATTTAAATCAGTGCGTTTCCGCTACTTTAATGCAGCTGGAGCCAGTCCTAGTGGATTATTGGGAGAAGACCACGATCCAGAATCCCATTTGATTCCTTTGATATTGCTGACAGCTTTAGGCAAAAGGGAATCAATATCCATTTTCGGTACTGACTATTCCACCTCAGATGGTACATGTATTCGAGATTATATTCATGTTAGTGATTTAGCAGATGCTCATGTTTTGGGATTGGAATATTTACTTAAAGGTGGTGACAGCCAAGTCTTTAACTTAGGTAATGGGAATGGCTTTTCTGTCAGAGAAGTGATTGCGACTGTAGAGGAAATTACAGGAAAACTTATCCCAGTGAAGGAATGCGATCGTCGGGCTGGTGACTCACCTGTTTTGATTGGTACTAGTGAAAAAGCCAGAAAAATTTTAAACTGGCAACCTCGTTATCCATCAATTCAGGATATTGTGGCTCATGCTTGGCAATGGCATCAGAGAAGACATAAGTAGAGCTTTCTGAGCAGGACTATATTCTCTGCCAACGGATTGATAGTACTGCAAGGGTAATAATTATTACTATTGCAGATGCTAGTTTATTTGCCCAGGACTGTTCTAAGCCACCTAGATAGTGAGAACCAGTCATTACGGTATGAATAGTACAAAAAAGCAAGGCAGGTATACTTAATAGGTGAATTTGTCGCCAATATTTCCCTAACGCTGCTTGGCAAACATCAAAGCTAGTACAAGCAGCAGGGGTCATTAATAACAGAGCAATAGCACCATTACCCATACCCCACTGCATCTCTAATGGTAGAAACCAGAAAGCAGCCAGATTCCACTGTAAAGAATGTTCCATCATATGTATTGTGTGTACAGTAGATAGAATAAAAGCGCTTACACCGAAAAAACGCCGATATTGTAGGGGTGATGCCCATAAATGACTAATAGGACGGGCCATCAATGCCAAAACTAAGCATATAATAGCAGCATGTCCACTGTAGTCTATCATTGTATCACCACTGCGAAACAGAGTCATGACACCAATAATTATGGTTATCCACCCTCCTAAACGAAACAGTTGACTACGCCTATCCTGACTAATCAAAAAAGTTGACATACTCGTAGCTAGCATTGTGGGTAGGGTTCCCAAGCCAAAAGCTAACATGCTGGCTGCACCGTAAAACGAATTACCTGTTGTTAGCGCTTTAATTTGAGCAGCATACAGGAAACCACAAGGCATTAAACCCCAAGTAATGCCTAGTAAAATAGGTGTCCACCATCTCCTCATCAAAGACAGCTTGACCATTCGCTTATGCAAACTCTGGTGTAGATTACTCAGCCATAAGCTATGCCAAAGGGGAATATGTGGTATTAAACCAGGTCTTGCTTGTGTCAGTCCAAACCAAATGAGGATTATACCTGTAATAATTGCTATCCAGTGACGCAGTTCACTACCGACTCCTGCTAATTGACCACTAGCAACTAGGATTGAATTTAATGCTCCAATAACTGCACCGACTAAGGTGTAACTTAATAGCCGCCCCAAATTCAGTAAAGTATGCAGTTTTAATTGCTGTTGCCAGGTAGTAATCGTTACTCGCTCTGGTGTTGATTGCATATGAGAGGTGGAAAATGCGATCGCCAAAGGACCACACATACCAACGCAATGTCCAAAACTACCCAAAAATCCTAATATGGCAATTAATGATAGGTCTAGCATAAACTGAGGAATTAATCCTTAATAATAACTGGATAGTAGAACATATATAATACTTAAACTACTTAAAATAATCGTATTTTAGTGTTTTCCTAGAAACGCAGTAATTAGCAGATAAGTTCCTATACGTTTTGAAAAACAAACAAGCACAAGTACAAGCTTTTATCTTTAATAAAATGGGTTTAAGCCTAAATCAAGCAATTAGAGTTGCTAACCAAGCAGTTTCTCTAAAATTCTCCAAAGAATTAACTGATGTGGAAATAATTGTATTTAGAGGGGCTTGGGAGCGGGAGGAATACGACCAAATCGCCGCTAAATGTAAGTACACTACTAGTTATATTAGTCAAGATGTTGCGCCTAAGCTTTGGAAGACCTTGACAACTGCTCTAGGAGAAAAAGTCAAAAAAAGCAATTTTAAAGAAGCTTTGAGACGATATGCGGAAAAACAAAGTTTGCAGCAGGAGGATATCAATCATGAATATCACCCAAACAGTTGGGAATTAATCAATCTTAATCAGGAACTACCTGAATTCCAGCTAGGAGAAGCTACATCTGCAGCTACAACTACTGTGATACCTTTGAGTTCAGATCAACTGGATTTTCAGGAACTCGAATACTATGTAGAGCGTCACCCGATTGAAAACCTCTGCTATGAAAATCTTTTGCAGCCTGGTTCTTTAGTGCGGATAAAAGCACCACAGTTAATGGGTAAAACTACCCTTATGGAGCGTATATTAGCTAAATTAGGTAAACAGGACTATCGTACAGTTAGTTTAAGCTTGGAAATGGCAGACAGACAGACTCATTTCACGAATCTGAACAAGTTTTTACGTTGGTTTTGTCTGTATCTGAGTCGCGAACTGAATTTACTCAACCAGTTAGATAAATATTGGGATGAAGAGGGTATCGGTGCTAAGGTTAGCTGTACAACTTATTTAGAAGAATATCTCTTAGCAGCATCTGAAAGTCCATTAGTGTTGTATTTAGATGATGTGGATGTGCTTTTCCCCTATCCTGAAGTTTATGAAGATTTTTTCGGGTTGTTACGTTCTTGGTATGAGAAAGCCAGAAGCCGCCCCACATGGAAAAAGTTGCGATTGGCGATCGCCCACGCTACTGATGTCTATATTCGTCTCAATATACACCAGTCACCATTTAATGTAGGATTGCCAATTGAGTTACCAGAATTAACTAGAGAGGAAGTGATAGTACTAGCCAAACAGTATAATCTTGGGGAAGATATTGCTTTAATTGACCAGTTGATGCAATTAGTAGGCGGTCACCCTTATTTATTGAAGCAATCCTTTTCTTATCTTAAAAGTTATCCTGATACTAACCTGGATAAATTATTGCTTGAGGGACCTACAGATGCGGGTATTTATCGGGATCATTTGCGCAAATATTGGTTGAGTTTACAACAGGAACCAAAACTTATGGCAGCATTTCAAATAGTTGTTATTGCCGATCAACCAGTAAGATTAGAAATCATCCCCGCTTATCAATTACAGAGTATGGGTCTGGTAAAACTTGTGGGTAATGAAGTAGAAGCCCGTTGTAAATTATACCGGAGTTATTTTCGAGATATTTTAAATCATACTCAAAAACAGTGATCATCATTATCTACTCATAAAAAAGTGACCGTATAGTAAATCGAGTCAGGGGGATACTCAGTAGGACAAGACCCAGGCGCGATGGCAATAGTGCGAGCAGGCGCTCCAGGTAAAGAATTCCCGCCAATAGTACCTGGTGGAGTACCTCCTAGACCTGGAATAGTCATAATCAAATGCCATATACCACCCTGAGTATGACTATATTTCAGCAGAGCCACAGTAAAATCTCCCTGACGAGGGTCGGGAATATCAATATTTGCTACACCGTAGCCATGGGGAGGTATGGGTGTTGTCAAAGAAGTTACCCACTCTGAAGGCATGAGAGGAGTTGCAATTGCATCTGATTCTGTATTGTTAAAAATGGAAAAAACGAACCTAGCCATTGTTGCTCACACAGATATACATTTGGATTAATTATGCCTGGTTAATGAAATTAAGAGTTGAGTCAAATTAGGGACTTAGAGAATTATGTTTGATTCAGGTAAATTCAGGTAAATTCAGGATAGAAAAACAGAGAACTGTGCAAAAATAGATTGCTGAGTAAGTTTGCCAGTATTTCCCCAACCTACTTATCTCTACTTAAAGCTACTTAAAGCATAAATGTTTAATACACTCAACTTTACTTATCAGCCAGGTGGTAGTCTCCCACCAGACGCCTCGACTTATGTAGTACGTGAGGCTGATACTGAGCTTTACGAAGGGTTATTAGCTCTGGAATACTGTTATGTGCTCAATGCTAGGCAAATGGGGAAGTCTAGCTTGCGAGTGCGGATGATGAATAAATTACAATCACAGGGAATTGCTTGTGCGGAAATTGAGTTAAGTGGGATTGGGAGCCAGCAAATAAGCATTTCTCAATGGTATGGGGGAATTATTCAAGAACTAGTGAGCGGGTTTGGGTTAGAAATAAATCGCCGTAGTTGGTTACAAGAGCGTGATGATCTTTCCCCTATCCAGTGCTTAAATGAATTTATCGAAACGGTATTACTGACCCAAATCCCCGGAAAAATCATTATTTTTATTGATGAAATTGATAGTATTCTCAGCTTGAAGTTTTCCACAGACGATTTTTTTGCCTTAATTCGTCATTGTTATGAAAGTCGAGCACTTAAACCAGCCTACAGGCGATTATCATTTGCTCTATTAGGGGTAGCAACACCTTCAGATTTAATTCAGGATAAACACTATTCTACTCCTTTCAATATTGGTCGAGCTATTGAACTTCAAGGATTTAGAGTCCAAGATAGTCAGCCATTAATCAGTGGATTATTAGGAAAAGTTAGTAATCCTGAAGCAGTCTTGAACCAGGTGTTGTATTGGACTAACGGACAACCATTTTTGACTCAAAAGCTCTGTTGGTTAATTGTAGATTGCTGGAATAGCTCGAAGAGGAAAACAGACTTGAGCTATTTTCCAGCAGGTCAAGAATTACAGTGGATCGAGCAAATTGTCCAGAATAAGATTATTAAAAATTGGGAGGCTCAGGATGAGCCAGAACATTTAAGGACAATTCGCGATCGCCTACTCCGCAATAATCCTAAAAGTGGACAATTGCTAAAACTGTATCGGCAAATTCTCCAAATGGGAAAGGTGCCATCGGCAAACTCACCGGAATATTTAGAATTACGTTTATCTGGAATTGTTGCCCAATATCAAGGAAATTTAGTCGTCAAAAATCCAATTTATGCTGCTGTTTTTAATTTGGATTGGGTCAATCAACATTTACAGCCGTATGTTGGCAATTCAAACTCAGTTTTGCCTAATTTCGAGCAATCGACTCACTTAGAAGATATCACAAGAATCATCCCTGAACCTGTCTTGAGCAACCAAATTAACTCTCCTCATCCCGATCCCAGTTACCCTAGTGGAGCTATCCCTCCTAATTCTCGTTTCTATATAGAACGAGCCACAGTGGAAACGCAAGTTTTTCAAGAGATTAAAAGACCTGGTACTTTGGTGCGGATTAAAGCCCCACGCGAGATGGGTAAAACTTCTCTACTAATGAGAATATTAAATCATGCTCACGAACAAGGTTATCGCACGGTGAGCTTAAATCTAGAACAGGTTGACGCAGAAATTTTAAATAACCTCAATCGTTTTCTGCGTTGGCTTTGTGCTAATGTGACTCGTCAACTTGAACTAGAACTGAAATTAGAAGACTATTGGGATGAAGATATTGGTAGCAAAGTTAGTTGTACTTTGTATTTCCGCAACCATATATTAAAACAAATTGATACCCCTTTAATCTTATCCTTAGACGAAGTTAACTATATTTTTGAATATCCTTTGGTGGCGAAAGATGTTTTACCTTTGTTTCGCTCATGGTATGAGGAAGGAAAGAGAGAACCTATCTGGGAAAAATTACGGCTGATCATAGTTCACTCAACCGAAATTTATGTCCCCCTGCAGTTAAAGCAATCTCCATTTAATGTTGGGCTACCCATAGAGTTACGCTGCTTTAGCTTAGAGCAGTTAATCAATTTAGCTCAACGCTATGGACTTAACTGGAATTGCGACAGCCAAGAAGCAAACCAACTTATGGCTTTGGTCGCAGGACATCCATCATTAACGCACATAGCTATTTATCATCTGAGTCAGGGTAACATTACCTTTGCTCAGTTTCTCAATACAGCAAATACATCTAGCGGAATTTATGCTTCTCACTTAAAGCGTCATGAAGCAATCTTACAAGAACAGCCTGAATTAGCTAAAGCATTAACTACTGTGATAAATGCTAATCAACCTATATCATTAGATACATTTATTAACTATAGGCTCAGTAGTATGGGATTAATTAAACATGTAAAGGATAAAGTAGTACTTAGCTGTGAATTATATAGGCAGTACTTTACAAGCAAGGAATCAGCATAAATCCAGATAAATCCTTGATTTTTTCAGAAAAATGTGCGAAACTTCGATACAAGTGAAAATCCGGTAAATTGATAGGTGAACAGTAAAATATCTTGACAGAGGTATTTTATCCGTCCTGTATCAAAATCTTTTTTTCCTTGAGGTGACATAAGTATCAAATTATGACTATTAAATTATGACTAATACTCATTTCCCTACAGATAATTCATCTACCATTATTTCTGATGTACTAATAATTGGTGGTGGTCCTGCTGGTACTTGGGCGGCTTGGAGTGCTGCATCTGCTGGAGCTAAAGTGACTTTAGTAGATAAAGGCTATTGTGGGACTAGTGGCTGTGCAGCAGCATCAGGTAATGGCGTTTGGTATGTACCACCGGACATTGAGAGTCGGGAAGCAGCAATGGCTAGCAGGGAAGCTTTAGGCGGATTCCTATCCAATCGAAGTTGGATGCAACGAGTATTGGAGCAAACTTATAATAATGTGAATCTCCTAGCTGATTGGGGTTATCCATTCCCCAAAGACGAATCGGGTATATCTTATCGTTGCAGTCTTCAAGGTCCAGAATACATGCGCCTGATGCGCAAGCAAATCAAACGGGCTGGAGTAGAAATTTTAGACCATAGTCCAGCTTTACAGTTATTAGTAGCGTTAGATGGTGGAGTCGCTGGAGCAACTGGGATTAACCGCCAGACAGGTGAAAAATGGCGTGTGAGAGCTAAAGCTGTGATAATTGCAACTGGAGGCTGTGCTTTCTTAAGCAAGGCTCTCGGATGTAATGTGTTGACAGGAGATGGTTATCTCATGGCTGCAGAGGCTGGTGCTTATATGTCAGGAATGGAATTTTCCAATGCTTATGGAATTTCACCTGCTTTTTCCTCTGTCACCAAGGGATTGATGTATACCTGGGCTACTTTCACTTATGAAGATGGCACCCCAATTCCTGGCGCTAGTTCTAGGGGACGTTCGGCGATCGCTAAAACTCTATTGACTCAACCAGTTTACGCTATCTTAGACCGAGCTAGTGAAGATATGCGGGCGATTATGCGGTCAGCACAGCCAAATTTCTTTCTACCTTTTGATCGAGCCAACATCGACCCCTTCACCCAAAGATTTCCCATTACACTGCGTTTGGAAGGGACTGTTCGTGGTACAGGTGGTATATATATTAAAGATGAGACTTGCTCTACATCTGTATCTGGACTCTATGCGGCTGGAGATGCTGCAACTAGAGAGTTAATTTGTGGTGGTTTTACTGGTGGTGGTAGTCATAATGCAGCTTGGGCGATATCTTCAGGATATTGGTCTGGAGAATCTGCAGCTAAATATGCTCAAGAACTAGGAGAAACTCCAGATAACCGACATGTTATAGCTGCAGGTGAAGCTGGATTTATGTCTGGGAGCCGACATGAACTTCATAGTCAAGAAATTATCCAAGCTACTCAAGCAGAAGTATTTCCCTACGATCGCAATTATTTCCGCCATGAACAAGGCTTGACAGCATCATTACAAAAACTCAACTCACTTTGGGCAGAAGTATCTAATAGTCAAGCAGCAGATGATAGTAGCATTTTGCAGACAAGGGAAGCAGCCGCAATGGTAGCTACAGCCCGATGGATGTATAGTAGTGCATTATCGCGCAAAGAGACAAGAGGAATGCATAAGCATTTAGATTATCCAGAACTTGACGATCAACAACAACATTATCTAATTAGTGGAGGTTTAGATAAAGTTTGGGTAAAGGCTCAACCTCAACAAACAACTCTACCCAAGGTGACTGTGGAGGTTTAATCAGGAAGATAGATAATATGAGGTAATCATGATTGAATTAGTCAGTGAATCAAAATGTACTGGATGTAATATTTGTGTCAATGTCTGTCCCACAAATGTTTTTAGCAAAGTACCTAATTCGCCACCAGCAATTGCGAGACAAAATGACTGTCAGACTTGTTTCATGTGTGAGTTATACTGTCCAGTAGATGCTCTATACGTTGCTCCTCAAGTCGAACCTTTGGAGCAAATAGATGAAAAGTTATGGGAAGAAGCTGGACTAATGGGAAGTTACCGTCGTCATATTGGTTGGGGACGTAATCTTACTAGTACATCTAGTCAAGATAATACATACAAACTTCTGCGAAAGTTGAAATGAGTAAATTAAGGAGTATTCTGGTTTGAAACTGATTTTACCTAGAGAAATTGCCACTCAGATTCAACCCCAATTACCTAATGATGTTTCCGTAGTCTGGAATGATAGTGATGGGAATCTGGATAGCGATGCTAACGATGCTGAAGTTTACTTGAGTTGGTTTTATTATCTTAAGCCAAGCACTCTAGATCGAGTTTTAACTGCTGCGCCTAGTCTTCGTTGGCACCATGCACCTAATGCGGGTGTCAATCATATCCTGACTCCCAAATATTTAGAACGCGACCTAATTCTAACTAATGGCGCGGGTGTTCATGGGATTCCGATCGCCGAATTTGTGATTGCTTATATGTTGGCTCATAATAAGCAGTTACACAGATTGTATCGGCTCCAAGCTGAACACAATTGGGATAGGGAGTTTCCTGAGCGGAAATTACTGGAATTATGGGATAAAACCTTATTAATTATTGGTGCGGGTGGTATTGGACAAGAAATTGCTGTCCGGGCGAAAGCTTTTGGTATGAGGATTTTTGGTAGTCGTGTTCATCCACAACCTTTAGCAAATTTTGACCAAATAGTTGGGGTTGATGATTGGCAAAGATTACTTCCAGAAGCAGACTATGTAGTAGTTGCTACCCCTCTTACAGAAGAAACTAAAGGTCTTATTAATGAACAAATATTACGCCTCATGCATCCACAAGCATATCTGATTAATATTGCTCGCGGAGGTATTGTGGATGAATCGGCTTTGGCTACAGCATTAGAAGGGGGTTGGATCGCTGGTGCTGCTTTAGATACGGTTTCGACAGAACCTTTACCACCAGAAAGCAAATTGTGGTCGTTACCAAATTTGTTGATTACACCTCATTGTTCTGGTCATTCTCCCAGGTCCCAAGAGCGATCGCTTGCTCTATTTTTAGACAATTTAACACGTTATCGTCAGGGAAAACCTTTACTCAATGTAGTAGACAAGAAAGCTGGCTATTAAGGAGAAATTCTTATCCAAGTCCTCTATCAAGGATTAAGAAACTGAAAAAACTTATATATATTGTGCGCACGGATTCCCAGCATACTAATAATATTAGTTCAACTTCAAGGAAATGCGCATCTATCTTGAGAATTTATCTCTAAAGATAGATATTGCTTGACAATTCAGGAAATCTAGCTAATATAAAAATATAATGGGAGTCTGTGCACGCCTATATAAGCGGTTTTCAGTTCCCCAAAAGGTTTTCACCAAAGAAATAAAATTGTATGGGATATCTATAGTATTTGCGAGGGAATGCGCATCTATTTTCAGAATTTATCTCTAACGGTAGAGTGCATTTATATTTTATACGCTAGTAAAATATAGGCTTTCATCATTTTCAGAGATGTCTACATAAAAAAGCACACATAGATTCATCAAACATGACAAACTAAAGTGTGATTGCTCTGCTTACCGAATATCTTAGCTTATTCTCACGCTCATGGCGATTGATCGCCATTTCCACTAGTCTATCTATCAGTGAAGGAAGGGATATCCCACTTGCTTCCCAAAGTTTTGGATACATACTCATATCTGTGAATCCAGGGATAGTATTTATTTCATTTACTAATAGCTCTCCCGTCTTTTTCAAAAAGAAGTCTACGCGAGCCATTCCATAGCAGTTAAGTATCTTAAAAACCCGAACTGCCATATCTCTGACATCTTCCGCTGTATCAGGTGCGAGTTTAGCAGGTATTTCTAGAATCGAGCCATTTTCATCAATATATTTTGACTCATAAGAGTAAAACTCGGTTTTCGGAATAACTTCCCCCGGAACAGAGGCAACTGGGTCATAGTCACCTAG
>Ga0116231_10000104_pt1 | contig 102816 bp, 86 predicted proteins | sample S1TSphgellanicum_2_FD_89695 | JGI IMG/M metagenome (GOLD analysis project Ga0116231, IMG submission 89695) | Host-associated microbial communities from peat moss isolated from Minnesota, USA - S1T2_Fd - Sphagnum magellanicum MG | ecosystem: Host-associated > Plants > Peat moss > Unclassified...
CATAATCTGAACCTTATTTTTTCGGGAAAATAATGCGTACTTTACCGGGATGCGTACTTAAACGGGTGCGTACTTAGGCGGGAGGCTACTGTAACCACATACATTCCCTACCTACAAATTACCTTTGATACTTATGGTGCATTCACACTTGATGTTCAGTCAGTGTTAAATGAAAATCTAGGTGGCACCCAATGTGAAATGCACCATTGCTCAATGTTAAGTGAATGTTAAGCCAACCATAAAATTTTCATGGCAACTAGTTTGAAGTCCTAAATGGCTAGCATGGTATTAGGGGAATCAACCCTAGAGTCTCTAACACCAAGTGTGAATGTACCTTTAACCATTTACATAGACGGTAGGGGACTCAACCCTAGAGTCTCTAACACCAAGTGTGAATGCACCTTTAACCATTTACAAAGACAGTAGTTACATAGGTAGTGGGAGGGGGAGGTGGGAGGGTTTAAAAGGATAGATTAGCAAGGTGGAACCTTGGGAACTTGGTTGTGATTCAGAATCAGCAGTGGCAGCCAATTCTGCCATTTAAAGGTAAGATGGAAACCTTAATTACTATCCTCATATGTTTAGCATAAGGTGTTTAGGGTTTAGCGTTTTCAACAGAAATATTTATTGTTATATATGTTCAGGACAGGGTTTAGGGTTTTCAACAGGACTTTATGAAGAATTCCAACAGAAATATTTGACACTGGGGCAGCACAGTAACAGGGTGATTGATATCTGAGGAGTCAAATGTTGTTGTTTAGGCTGCAATCTTCTGACCACACATGATGGATGATGTCTTTTCTGAAGTGGGCAATTAGACCTAAGATGTGTTTCATAGTTGTATTTGTATACAAAGCTTCCTAGGCTTGTTAAATTCAACACCAGACATTGGGCAATACCAGGTGATAACCAAGGAGTTCAAATTCAAACTCTTACTATCCCTATAACAGAATGTTGTTATTCTCACACAAAGGGTCACCGCTCATGACACATGTGTGAGGTAAACTTTCTGGTTTCATCCATTATAATGTATAGTATGCAGTGCGTATTGTGTCATATATTACATTAAAATTACAAATTGTCATTTTGTTATATTTTTCTATAACTTAATGGTCCATAACTTAATGTCAAGTTGTAATTTTGATGTAATATATGCCACAATAAACACCACATATTGTACATTGTGTTGGATGAAACCACAAAGTTTACCTCACAAATATGAAATGAGCCTGGCCTTTTGTGTGAGAAAGATTTCTTTCTCTTGTAATGTACTCAAACTTTCAGTTGGGTGACTGGGTAAAGCCCACCAAAACTCCAAATCTGTGACTGGGTATAACCCATGAGTCACCTAAACTTCAGATTAAGTGATGGTTAAAGCCCATAAATCACCAAAATTTGCAATTGGGTGATTGGTTGAAGCCCACCAAAACCTCAAATGGGGTGGTGACTGGGAAAAACCCTTGAATCACCAAAGCTTCAAATTCTGTGATGGTTAAAGCCCATGAATCACCAAAATTTGCAATTGGGTAATTGGCTAAAGCCCATGAATCACCAAAATTTGCAATTGGGTGATTGGCTAAAGCTCATGAATCACCAAAATTTGCAATTGGGTGATTGGCTACTAGAGCTCATGAATCACCAAAACTTCCAATTGAGTGATTGAGGGATGGGGTATAAAGCCCATGAATAACCAACTTCTCATCTTTAAAGCCTTTATATTAAGGATTTTACGCCACAGTTGCAAGCCTGTTGATCATGATAAGCATGTTGTTGTGAAGATAATCTGATACTTCAATTCATTTATGTTGCATTAAACCTATATTTAGCCTTCATTTGCAACCATAATGCAACTCTGAAACCCTGTGGCAAAGCCAGCTCTACAAAAGCATCAAAACCGTTTTGGGGATGTTCCTTGGTATTCAATGTTCATCCAGACCCACTATTCTGTTTTTTAAAGTTCAAAGTAACAGTAAATGCAACTATGTACTTTGAAAAATTTGCTAAACATAACTGACCATTGATGAGACTTGAATGACATGGTACCTTCTGATTGGATATGGACAGCCTAAGTACAGACTACCCTAGCAGTTTTGCAACCTACCGGGTGAGTCAGTCAGTAAAAGAGGTCATTAACTGACCATATGGAGCCTTCTTATTGGGTCTGAGTAGCCTCATTAGAGATCATAATATGCTTAAATGTGATGAATTTTATCTCCAAAAAAAATCCTCAAAAACTTGGCAAACTGTTTTTAAAAAAAAGGTGAATTTGCGCCAGAAAAATTCATTTATGTGGCCAGGATGCAAATAAACATTCACCACCAAAAAACAGGAAGACAAACCTTGAATACTCATTGAGTCAATAAAAAATATACAAATTATATGAATAAAATGATACCCATTAATTTTTGAGCTTAGAAAAAGTTTTAAAATCTCCTGTGGGCATTAGAACAGACATACCCATGGGTGTTTTTTGCAACAACTCAGTTCAGATGAACTCCTCACCACTCTAGCAGCTCTGGAGAGAATTTTGGGTAGATAAAATTTGTGATGGATGGATTGCAGCAGCAGCAGCAGCGGCGGCGGCAGATCATCTTAGTACGAGAATTTCTGTCTCTCAGCCCCATGTATGCAAAATTTTCTTATGGTGAAGAAAACATATTGAATTGTAGATCCAGTAGAGAGACTTCTGGTTCGAGATTTGTTGTGTAATATTGTGATGATGGGTTTGCAGGAGTAGATGAAGATCTGGAGCTTCTAGTAATTTTGTCTGGAGCAGATCATAGACTATAAACACCTTGTTGCAATACTTGATCAAAAGATGTTGGGAGATTGATGATCAGGGGACTTACAGCAGCAGCTTACAACCACAGAGCTCCAGCTTCCTTGAGTTGAGGAACCAAGGTACCATTGATGTGCGCTGCCATGACATGGTCCAGACCTCCTAACAGGTTTCCTCCAACATACACTGATGGCACCGCTGCTGCCTGCAGCTGTAGCAGCGACTGATCATGATCATCATATTCCCGGCCTAGCTGCTGCTGCACTAGTCGCATGAGCAGTGCTTTCTCCACATCCTCAGGCGCTGCTGCAGCACCCCCGGCGGCGGCGGCGGCGTCGCTTTGCTGCTCCGGGTCGTCTAGCTCGTACACCGTCGGGCTGACGCCTAAGCTGGAGAACAAACGTTTCACCACATGACACATGCAACATCCGCTCTTGCTGAACACCACCACGGCGTTCTCTGTGGCCAGTTTCTCTACTTTCTCCATTGCAATCGACATTCCTGCATGATCTCCTCCTCCTCCTCCGCCGCCGTTTCTAATATTCCCACTTTCAAAATCCTTCTTGACTACTGATGAACCCAACTTCTGCCGGTAAGACGACTGCCGCTTCTGTGCAGTCTGCATAGCTGCCCAGCAGTCCACTGCAGAAACCTTTGATTTGCGAAAAAGAAACTTGATCTAGATCTCTTAGATGGAGCTGGTGCGAGATGCAGTTGGTGCCGCCTACCAGCTCGCGGGCAGCTGAGAACTCGTAGCGGTTTAAAACTCGATCACCCAATCTTGCAAGCCCGAAATTTTCCAGGCGGCTGGCTAGCTTCTGATTGCAAATTCCGATCGCACAAGCAGGAGCTAGCCTGCCATGAAGATATCCATGAGCTCAATAACAATTGTTCATCAAACTGATTCGGAACTCGTCTATTTCAATCTCTCGGCTCTCTCTCCAGCCCCCAGGACATTGCTCTCATTAGAAGCTATATGTTCGCTACACCTCAGTGTCTCCCTCTCTGGATCACCGACGATCAGGCTTACTCTCTCTCTCTCTCTCTCTCTCTCATGGACAAGCGTCGAGTGCAGGGAGTTGATCAATGAGGAAAAAACTAAAAAAGGGGCAAAGATTCAAAAAGGAAGACCGGAAGACTGCAGGATCTGGCGCACATGACAAGCAAAAACCAGACAGCCCACGCACCACCCTCCTGCAGCAACTGCCGCTGCAGCGGCGTAACATGTCGGAGGTCGGTCTAGAGTCTCTCCGCCGATCCGTCCTCATCAATAATCAATCAAACCATCCTCCCACATGAGCTGCATTCATGACCTTCCATATAACCGCATGGCCATCACGCACAGCTCCACTGTGTCACCTGCAAAACGTCCACCATCTATTCCAATCTACTGCCACGTTACAGTAGTGCTATTCTGAGCAACAGCAAACAGTTGCAACAATCCAAAATTTTGTCATGCCCAGCTGCTGCTCCCCGACCCAACGCTCTCAACCTCTTTTGCTGCCGCTAAGTTTAGGGTTAGTTACAGCTTCTTGCAGCCCGGCCTTGCTCTGTTTCTGGGGCCCAGCTGTTCGGCCTGCCGCTGCTGCTGCTGCTAACTTCTGCAGCTGTTATCTGTGTAGGGAGCCGGCGCTGGCTAAGGATTATTAGTCTTGACAATAATGAATGACGAGACTTGCCGGAAGTTGGGGAAGGCGTACGGGAGCGACAGTAGCTAGCACGGGAAGACTGGCGGGACTTCCACTGGTGCCAAATGGGTTGTGGTGATAGATGCTAGATCTACCGACAAAGTGTAAGTTAATTTGACACGTACAGGCTGCAATCTCTTTTGCAGTTTAGCTACGTTCGATGTCGCCGGACTTCAGATCTGAAGATGCCGACGACAGGCTATGGGATTGCGTTTCGCGACTCTCTCGCTTGATTGTCGCTGGCCGGAAGAAAGAAATGGCGCAACAAGCGGGGACCGTGCGTGCGTGCGTGCGCGGCGCGCGCGGTGGGGACGCGGGAAGGAAGGAGAGAGGAAGGAACTGGCTTTGCTTTTGAGCATCACCGTCGGTCTCTTGGATGATGGATGTAAAGATGGATTGCAGTTTCATCATTCTAATTGGATGAATTATATGTGCTCCTCATAATTGTCTTCTGTTCATTGCTGAAACACTGTTGGCCCCATTCAAACTTCACTATTTGGTTTGGTTTCTCTTACAGCATCTCCACCATGGATTGGCAATTTCTCCTACCAAAATCAAAGTTGCCCAGGAGTTTCCTAGACTTACACTAATCTGTGGCATTGTGCCTCATTGCTATTGCATATGGGCATTTAAAAATTAGAATGTCAATTTAAGAAAATTCAGTCATGATTTAAGCTTTTAACAATGTCATGTCTTTGACACAAGCCCTAGGTAGCCCCTAGGTATACTTATGACCAATTCAAATAGTCCTTGAGTAGCTCATACCTTACTTTAGGTAGCTTAGGTAACCCCTAGGTAGGCATGAAGTAACTTGTACGTAGCCCATAGGTAGCCCATAGTTTATGTAACCCCTATGAAGACCTATGTATTCCCTATGTGATCCCTAACTAGGCCTATGTTGGCCCTAAATAGCCTTTATGTAACCTAACTTATGTAGCCTACATAGCTCAAGTACCCCCCTAGATAAGCTAAGCAACCCTTAGGTAGCCTAAGATACATTGAGTATGTCACTTAAATAATTGAGAAAAAATTTATTAAAATGTGGTTGAATTTATGTTACATAAAAATAAGGTAGTACAATGATAAAGACTTTGCCCTCAAAGTGGAAGAGATGGGTTCAAATCCTTATTCTTGCATCCTATTTACCTTAATCTAGGGTAGGTAGTTTATGTGGCACCATGTCACATAGATAGGTGTCATGTGACAAATGGCTATATCAAATGAATATATAAAATTATGTTAGTCCAATGGGCAAATGTCAATGATCCAAATAAAATCATATGACTTAAATGATTACAATCATGGTCACAAATGTAATTTACAGCTTAAAACAAAAATACAATTAGTGGATAAACAAGTTGCCCATATTGTCTAACTAGTCATGTAATCATATATGTCGTGTTTTGGCATAGTGCCATCATTAACAACAACAATGCTAAAAGTTTTTTCACTTAATTAAAAAAAAATTGGTTTGCAAAACAACAACATTATGTAAACACATAAATGACACGCAAGATGGGCACCATGCTAGGCTTCAAATGACAGTAATCAACAATAAAAGAATGCATGAAACCTCTAACCAAAAAAAAAAGCTCAAAGAATTGTACATGAAAGAAAAAACCAAAACCATTGAGGTGCAAGGAAGTTACCAAGGAGACCACAACAAAGAAATTCAGTTTAATATGGCTCTTGGTGATTATAATAAAGAGCACACCATCATCAAAATAGGGAGCTTTGAAGAGGGATCAACAAAAAAATTGGTGATTGTGGGGTTGTGGTGAGTTTACAAATAAAACTTATGCCAAATTGTCATTGATGGGGTTGATAAGGTAGCACAATGGAGATGTTTTTACACATGCAAAAAAACTAATCAAAAGTTTTCAAATTTCATGATTGTTACGCTCCTTGCAAAGTAATGATCACCCCAATTGAACTTCACTATTGGATTGGTTTTTTCACCATTGTGCAAATACCCATCAAATGTTAAACTTTCTTCAAATTTCATGATTTTGTGTTTGTTGCAAAATCATTGGCCCTATTGAAACATATTGGATCAAGGTTTTGTCTGCCATTTCGACAACACCCATCAAATGAAACTTCATAATAATTCATGATTGTTTTGTTCATCGCAAAATCACTAACCCAATTGAACATTCATTATTAGATTTGTGGCTTTTTTTACATTGTGAAATCACCCATCAAATTCACATGATTTTTTGTTCAAACTAATTCATGTTTGTTTGTTCGTTACAAAATCCCCATGGGCCAATTGAAACTTCACTATTGGTTCAACCTTTTTACATTGTGAAAATATTCATCATCAAACAAAACTTTCTTCAAACATCACAATTGTTCTATTCATTGCAAAATTACTGTCATGATTAAAACTTGGCTATTCATCATGACCTTAGCCTTGGGCTCATGATTAAGTCTTGGGCCAAACAAGGAAAATGGGTCAAAGAGAAGTCAAGGCATCCTTTGATGCAAACACATTCACAAAAGCATTGTGTGAAAATAAAAGAAATGAAGCCCCAACATTACCAAACTTTGGGAATTAAAAAAATTTAAGGGTTTCAAAATTTTGGAATACATTTCAAGGTTTTGGGATGAAACTTTGTCCAAATTCAACCCATTTTTGAACATTTGAAAGGTCTTGAAAAATATTATCATAAAGTGAAATCAAATTCTAAAAATGAAAATATGTAACAATAGTTATGAACATGTGAAAGGTCAAGAGTCAAACTATCAAAATGACTCCAATTTCATAAATGACAATTTGAGGGATTAAATCACTTCTCATTGAAAAGCTCAATATGTCATTTGAAAGATTTTTTTGAGGGTTACAAGTGTCATGACCCTAACCATAAGCTTGTGACCCAAGACCCCCCAAGTTAAGGCATTATGAGAGGAGTGGGCCAATAAAGTCTCTCAAAATTCAAACACATTTTCACAAGTGTGTGAGAGCAAGTCCCAAAACTCGCAATTGAATTTTTTCTTTTTAGCAATTGGAATCTTGTAACATTCTAATTTTTTGGAGCAAACCTTGGGGAGCAAACCTTGTCCAAATTGGGTTCTCTTTAAACCATTAAAAATGTTTTGAAATGTAAATATCCAAAGTGGGGTTGCATTTAACATTTGAAGATTTGAAATACAAGTTATAATGGTCAAATGAATGGTTGGGAGTCAAATTGACAATTTGATTCCCAACAATTAAAATGTTCAACAAAAGGGTTTAATTGAAATGTATGATACATTGTTGGCAAGTTCTTACCATTGCCTTTGAAATCTTTTGAATTATAATCCATATGCAAGAATCATGAGCTCACAAAATAATGGTATTCACAACTTGACACTATAACAAAAACATGTCCTTTTCATTATTTAATTTGACCAATGTGATTGTACAATCAATTTTTTTCATTGACATTAGTAATCATGTCCATTAATAACATTTTGACTAATTTTAATAATAATGTCCATTATGACTAAGTTTAGTTTTCACTTTAGTCAAAACAAACATTATGGATGACACGTCAAGCATGGAAGATCTGTGGAAATTGTAATGTTAAGGTCATGACTAAATTTAGTCATCTTAATGTACCATAAATGATGTGTCATCATGTATGACTATAGTCTATTGTGACTATAACATGTTACTTTTGATGTCCTATGTGGCATTTTGATTGAGATGTGTTACCTTTTTGGTATTATGTGGCGTAATGTAAATGATGTCTTAATTTTTTTTATTAAATGTGATTGTGAATTGAAAAAAAATATGAAACTTTTATAATAAAGTTATAATTGTGTACTTCACATGTGAAAAGAATTTCATTTTATTATGAAAATACATAATTATTTTGTTATTATCTTAAAAATTACATTGAAAATGTTGACATAAAATATTCTAAATTAATGTCATGTCTTTACGCTATATAAATAACCAATACTAAATGAAATGAAATGATGAAATTATCCATTAATCAAAGTAAAGCATGTTGTATTTGAAATTATAACCCCAAATCAATTTATGTTGAGATTCAAAACATTTACATTTGAATATCTAAAATGAATATAAATATATACATATATAAAATATTGAATGCATTAAAAAATTTAATATATTAATGAAAATAAATATTAAATAAAATAAAATAATGTGTAAATAATGAAATGAAGGTAAGTAGGTGGCAGGTAGGTAAATAGGTAAATGCATATTACCTACCTACTTACCTACCTATCTAATAATTAAGCACCACCTAATACCTACTTACGTATGATATTAAGTTGTCATTATGAAGTTAAATAATTATATTACAACATTTGAATGTTCAAAATTTAAAAATACATTGTGTTTATATTTATGCAATTTACAAGATTTGTCACCACTTGAAGTGGTGGTTGAATGGTTAAGAACTTGCCATATGGTCGTGGTGGTGAAGGTTCAAATTTCATTATTGACATTATATGAATGTGACTAAAATTAGTCATGTTCATGTGATAAGAAAAATATACACGTGTGAAAGGGCTAGTGCAGGTTCAGTTAATTGTCAACAATTTAACTTAATTTTTGAAAAATCTTCCAATTGTATTTAAGTTGATGACAATTAACCTTTGTAATTTTATAAAATTAAGATAATATTAAAAATATGAGCATTGTAATGACCTACTTTATAATTATTTGAGCTTTAAAGAATATATATTACCACCTAAATTAGCATGTTAGTCAAAATACACTTAACAAATTGAAGTCAAAACACACATGATGGATTTTAATCACATGAAGATGATTTACTTGTTGACAATTATTTGTCATAATAAACTAGTTTTTTTTCATGAATCTAGATGTGTTCAATGTCCGTTTTGACTAGAATTTCAATATGAAAAATAATGAAAATGACATGATTTGTTAATGTGACAATTTGAAAAACATTTGGGATCTTGGGAATTCATGTCATTTTGATGCAATTTGTTACACCATTTAAAAGATAATACATTATAGGGAAGAGAGTGGTGGCCCCAAGTCCAAGCCAACCATTAAAATTTTTTTGGGCGAAAAATCGCCAAAAAGCAACATTGCCCAAAATTTTTGGCAAAAATCCATTTTTTCTTTAAATCAATTCGTTAGATTATAACCCTTTTTAATGAACGAGTCACCACAGGTATGCCTATTAGCTACACTTTTAATGTTCCTAGAGAAAAATATCACAAGTTAGGCAAATTATGACTAAATTTGTGTGGGGATACTTGCCAATACTACAACATTTTAAAAATGAGAAAAAAATTGGTCCAAGCCATAGTGAATAATGTCAATGTGAGTTCATGATTTAATTTGTGCATTAATTTGGCTTCAATTTGTACTAATCACTCTCTTTTTGACTTGTGTGCATTGGTTTCACCTTAAACTCATTGATTCAAGTTCATCCTACTCCCATCTCAAAACATTCTCACCCTCTTTTTTTGTGAAAACAAGAGAACACACCTCAAGTTTGTAAACTAAGAATTGACACTTGGTTCTTTAACCCCCAATATCATTTGACAAACCTAAGGGTGTTTTTGTGTATTCTTAAAAGCTCTTTGTTTTTTTATGTGAAATCACCTATTCCAAGAATTTTATAAGAATTTTAAATCTAGTTTTATTAGGTTCCATGTCATTGGGCATGTTGACATAGTCATATATGCCATGGTAAAACAATGGGTCAAATTCCATTATGGAATCATGTAGTCATGATAGATGTAATCAAAGATCCATGTTTTTGACAAAATCGCATGTCAAATAACAATAGATCCAAAAGACATAATTGCAACAATTCAAGGAACACCAATGTGGTTTTGTTTTATATTATGAACGTAAATTACATTTAAATCTTCATTATGAGAAATCGTGTCTATGGAGACTAGACTAGCATGCAACTATATCATCATGGAAATTATTGTGCAACTAGGGTATAATTACAATATGGAAATATGATGAATTAATAATTAAAATGTCATGTCAGAATATTTCATAGTTGTAATTTAGTTGCACATTAGTTGCAACTTGCACTCTATATGGGCATATGTATGCAAAGTATATATAGTCAACCATAGTTTGACCATGATCACAAGTTGCAACAAAGTGGTTAATCTTAATTGTGTTGCAACTAGTTTAGCTTTAACGTTAAGTGAGCAACTACTTTACAATTGGCATATGACATTCATGCGTACAATCATGCCATGTGTACGGTTAGGTAAAGGTCCATAACATCTTGAACTTGCAACTCGTTTGCAATTAAGAATTAACTAAATTGGTTAATTTTACAACTAAGTTATAACTAAATGTGCCATTATGGTTTCACTACATAATTACTACTTGTCCATTATTTTGGAATGAAAGTGTTCAATTCATTTAGAATTAGTTGTCAATTATGTGGTAATTCATACTATTAAAAGATTTATAGATTGTGCAATCCATTAAAAGTGTAAATGTAGGCCTTTAGTTGGATTTGAATGGTGTATTCAAAAAGTGATTATGAGTATGTACATATAAATTTCGTTATTTATACACTTCAAATTTATTTAGACTAAATTATTAAATGTTTCATTGATACAAGCCAATTTGTTGCATTGAACTAATTAATTTAAATAATTAATTTTCATAATTATCTAATTAATTAAAATTTAAATAATGTAATAAATATTATAGTCCTATTTTTTGTGATTGATGTTCAATTGTTGTGTTAATAATATTTCACTACATTGGAATTCACAATATTATGTTGGTATACATATATATCAAATCATAGAATTTCATGAAAGGTGAAAGTCTATTTTTGAATTGAAATTGAAAGCAATGTGTATATTCTATCAAACTTTCAATAAGGGTGTACATATGAATATGTCTTTATATACTTCAATGTTTTCTACTCAAATTCATGTTTATTATTTAATATTTCATAATGAATTATTTGTTACTAATTTTTTAATTAGTAATTAATACGTAATATACTTAATTTCTGTGAGTAATTAAGTAAAATAAATAATAAACTATTCATATGAATTCATTAATCATATTTGATTAATTAGTATTTAATTCATTAAAATAATAAATAAATAAATATTTAATAGTTATTTAAATAATTAATCATCTAATATTTATTTTGATAATTAATTATCTGGTACTTATTTGATAATTAATTATTTGAATCAATCAACTAACTAATTATCTGAATTATATTAATTAATTCATATAATCAATCTAGATAATTAATTATCATATATTTAATTCAAATAATTAAATTCCAAATAATTATGTTAGATTATTAATTATAAAATTCAAATTAATTACAAAATTAAAATCAAACAGAATTCATGTGAGAATTGTTTTTTTGTAATTACAACTCAATTGCAATTAGGGTGCCACTAAAAGATTTAACCCATATGTTTTGTCTTCAATATTTCATTTCACAAACTATATAAAGGAGGTGTCTCCTCTTGCATTCTCACATTAAAATACATGTGCCATGTTTGGATCAACTCATAAAAGTTTAACCCTAAAAGCAAAACACATAACAAATTAAATAACTTATGTGGTTGCTCTTTAGTTCAACTACTTTTCTAGTATTCTACCTTCCTACCTACCTACTTGCCTACCTAAATAAATAGGTCTTACTTTTCTACCTACTTAGATAATAAGTAAGTAGTTAAGTAAGTAGGTAGGTTGGAGCTATATCAACTTACCTACCTAGGGGTTAAGGTAGAGCAATTGGAGAACCGGTATGAAGTGCTTGCTGAAAAGGTGTAGAAGCAACAATTGGAATAGTAATAGTTAATTGAAAAAAATCTAGTTGCTACAATAAGATTTAGAAGAAGTAAGGCAAAATTTAGACACTATCCAAGAGGAGTTGGATTCCATAGAGAAGGAAATGAGGAGATTAAGGTAGAAGGCAAAGCTTGTGGATCTCCACCACTATTGGATGGAGGAATTTGACAACTTCAAAATGGAATATGCCTTCATGAAGGGAGAACTCCAAGTTGAGCAATGGGAGTTTCACAAGGACCAAGTTGGAAAGATTATTTGGGAGGCATTTGAATCTTACCAAAAAGATGGGGAGTTGTACCAACTATGTTTGGAGTCCTATTGGAAGGTCATGCCTCATTTGATGATGCCACTTTTCGATTTTGACAAAGTGTAAGCCCACTTTGGATCTACATCCGAATCTAGTACACATAGGAGTGAGGAGTAGAGTGAAGGTGGGGAGATGGAGGTGGATTCAATGATCACACCGAAATTGCAACCTACCAAATTTGATGTGACTTTTAGTACTAGAATTATTTTTGGGGTTGTCGACATTTTCAACGAAGCAAAAGGTTTTGTACATGTTCCAGCCTTTGCCCTTACATAAATTAATGCACATTCCGATGGCACAACTGATATGGCATTTTTTGGTACAACAGTCAAGGACGAGCAAACAATTCTAGTGGTTGGAATCGATATGGAGGCTGAAACTTTGATTTTGGTACAATTGAAATCCATTGTCATCCTTGTTGCCACTACACTAAATCCTTCTGTTGCACCAAAAGATGTAGGGATAGATGTTAGGGTAGAGGTAATAGAGGCTATGTGATTGTGGAAGAGTAATGTAGGCAATATAGACTATAAGTATGAAGACATAATCCCAATTAAAAAAGGGGTTTGATGCTAAAGGTAGATTTTACTAAAATGGAATTTTATTAGAATGTTACCGAAACTGAATTTTCCCTACCAAAACTGATTTATAAAATTTCTTCTACCAAAAATTTATTACCAAAAATTGATTTTTACTACCAGTTTGACTATGTATTTGAAGGACCAATTTTTTTAGGATTAGGCTAACTTTTTGTTCCACCGTTTTTTACTTCTTTCTTGGAGGTACTTAAGACTTTGTCCCTTTGTGGATTATACATGGAAATATTTTCTAAAATAAAATTATTTTTTTCCTGTAATACTTTTGTACATAAAGTTATATGTGTAGTTTTTTCCAAGTTGTATGTTTGGAGTATTCTGATTTTTGTATGCAAACCTTATTCCTTGCATTTTTCCTTCATGTTTGTTTATATAGAAAGTTTATGGGGTTGTTTTACTAATATCTGACAGTCCCTTTTTGTGTTGAAGTTTTTGGCTTACCTAAGGAGAGTAAGAATTTTCTTATCTTCTACTCCCTTGTTTTATTCCTTTCAAAATTTGATAGTTCATCAAGTGGCCTTAACAATGTCATGCATCATGAAACACACATTAACATTAATTACAAAAGGGTGTGTCCACATTAAGCTAATCTTGTCAGTTAAGGGAATGATTACTTTGGAATATTCCTAAAAAATCTAATTCATAAGTTGAAAACAATCATTAAAAATTTCTTATGACCTAAAAAGGTGGATTTCACTATTATGTTTATATATTTCAACATTCTCCTAAAAAATAAAAGTCTTTATAACATCACAATGTTTGATGAATGTTTTTGAATATTCTATCTTCATTAGATTCAATCCAAATCATACCACATGTTTCCATATAAGAAACATTGTTATGTAAGAAAATTAAAAATTTGTAACATTATATATTTTTGACATGAAAACTTGAAAAACCAAGCTCTTATTACATTTGTTGTCATTCCTATGAATGTGGGTGATAAAGGCAATAAGAACATCATTTCAAATAGATTAACCTTGTTGTGTACATTTTAGATAGATGAAAAAAGTAATACAAGCCTCTTCGAGCAAGCCTTCAAATGAAATGATCAATTCAAGTGTTAAACAACCTTGGGAAACTTGATTAAATCAAGAGTGAGATGCCACCTTCTTACAATCATCATTAATGGAACCTTTTGAAAGCTTTGATATGTTTTAGGAGGCCAAAAAAATTCCTTGCAATAAATCTTGTTTTCTAATTTAATTTTTTATTTTGAGGTTTACTTTTTTCATTGCAATTTTGTGCATAGTTGTTTGATTTGATTTTGGAAAATGACATTGTTACTTTGATGTAATTACTCACGTTATCCAATAGTAGAATTCAAATTCAAAACATGAAAAGTTTTGGAAATTTTATGGATTAAAGGAAATTGCATCAAATCATGTATAATTCAATCATAATATAATTTTGGTAAATTGATTAAAATTTCCCTTGATACTCAAAATAATTTTAAAGATCCAATCTAAACATTTCAATGTTTGAGCCCAACTTTTAAAGTGCTTGAAAATGATTTCATATACAATTGCCCATTTTAATAAAATGACAAATGTTATGTGGTGTTCCAAACAATTTGTTACCAAACCAATTCCACACCCTCTTTTAGCGCATAACATATGAATTTCCAACAATTGTTCCCACATTCACTTGTGTAAACACCAATTGTTCTTAAAGTTACACATAAATTGACCTCCCATTTGCTCGACATTTTCCCAAGAAATGATAATAAGAAATTTTTTGTCCATAAATCATATAGATACATATTTTGAAGATGTTTTTTTGGGTAGATTTATGTGAAACAAAAAACTTAAATAACCGTTTTTTTGTCATAGTTTACATCCATATGTTATTAATGGAATGTTGTGGATGGTTTTTCATGTAAATTACAACAATAAAGGGGTGTTGAGCCCAAAATGATGCAAATCCATAATTTATTGCTCTTGTACTTTATTTTATCCAAAATTTACACATATCTAATTATTTTGTTAATTAAAATAAATTGACTAGTGACCAGACACTTAAATGTTCAAGGCAAGTTGGATCCAAGGGGAAGTTTCCATTGTTTTTGGTGCCCAAACAAAACTTGAACCCTTCCTATTACCGCATTTAGCGCATTAAAAATCCTCAAAAATGGAATAGAATTGAAAAAGTTATGACCCCCCACAATAGAAGAAGTCAAGAATTCAAAGAACAAACCACCAAATGCTACAAAGGCTAGTTTTCAAACACCCAAAAAAATCGTTGTATGTTGCTATTATAGTTCAAAGATGATTTGTAGAACTTTAGGTGGCAATCTTGTAGCACTTTAAATTGTTTAAAATGAATAAGAAGTAAGAAAGTTATGAGGTTTGAAAGTAGGAGGGGTCAAATTGAAGAAAAATGAAAAAAATGTGTTTCGCAATTTGAAAAAACGTATTTTCTTTACTGCTCTTTTTGGTTGGTCCTTTGGCTTTGCATTTCAAAAATGATTTTTATAGCTTGAGAAGGCATTCCTATAACATTTTAAATCACTCAAAATGGAAAAGAATTGAAAAAGATCTCCCAAAATGTTTGATCATAAACATGCAATCAATGAGGGGCTAGTTTACTTTATGAAATGCAAATTGGGAGCAAAACTCCTTATCTTTTTTTGCCATCTATTTATTATTCTAATAATGAAGGATTTTTAATTTTCAAAATTGTCCAAAATCCAAGAAAACCATAAAATGATACATTTAAAAATAATGACCACATCATGAACATGATTTGCAAGTGTACAACACCATTTAGTTTATTACACATATATACTATTATTACTTATATTCATATAGATAACATCCGACAATAGTTCGTTAAATACCTAGCAAGACATTTAAGATAATTCAATTAAAATAGTTAATGTGAGTGTTCACCAACATGATGGTTGAAACGCATTTGTCATTATTCACTCTTCATTCATAATGTACAAATTTCATCCATCATCATTCATTTTAAATCCATAATGTGTAATTAAAGAAGGTGCTAGAGAAAGTTCTTTGTATGCTAGCCCATATGGAAGCTTTCATAAAAGCTTCTTGATTGAATCCTGTATATCTATTTGTGTTTTTTTTTTCCATTGAATTATTTTCAATCCTTTATATTGCCTTCACATATTAAACAAAAAGAATTCAATATAGGTGTTTAAATAGTTGGTCTCATAATTGCATTAATTCAAAGACTTATGTGTTTAAAACAACAATTGATATGACAAAAAAAATGTGAAATTGCCCTAAACCTTGGCAAGGCATGTTGATGTGCTGAGGACCAATCAAATTGACAAGCCTAAAATATCCTAAGGTAATGATTTGAGGGCAAGGTAATTCAATTTGGTGGTGAGACAAACCAAGTTGGAAGTGATATTATTTAACGACAAGCTAAGTTGACTTGAGAAATTAAAACATCATTCCAATGAATGGCACAACAAACCTCTTTTTTTTGGTGAGATTTCATCAAAAGTTAAAATTTGAAATTTGAATTAGGAAATGAAGTTATTTTGGGGGGTTTCAATAGCTATAAATAAAAGAAAAAATAAAATCAGTAGATTGCTAATATTTGCTTCCATTAATTAGCCAAAAATATAGAAGATGAACTTAAAATTGTGCTTCTTAACTTGTTTATAACCAAATAATTTAACTAAATCTTCTAGGGATGATTGCTTCATCTTTTGCATCTTCCTATGGACAATCACCATTTAAGTTGCATTAAACAATATTTGAATAGAGTGTTGGACACAACTACAATGAATGAACTTCCAAATCTTCATTTTAGTGGAAAGGAGGATGGATAATTGAAACAAATTTCAAAGCTCTTAATGAAATACAAAGGAAAACCAATCTACTAGTAGGCAAATTGTGAAGATTTAGGAATTGACCAAAATCATCACAACATTCCAATAACAATGCAAACAAAACAAAAAAGAAATAGAAGGAAGCAACATTGAATTTCATCAATCCCATATATATTGAAAGTGCAAAAGTTCAATCATAGGAATGGCACAAAAGAAAGAATGCATTTGCATTCGGAATGAAAATATTAGAACCACGCCATGTTTAGGTGAAGGAAGATCAAGTAGCTTTGTTTGAAAGGCCAAGGTATGAGGAGGAAAAAATGTTAAAAGGGTGAATGGATTCTTTTCTATGGATTGCAAAATAGACAAAGTATTGTTAGCAAGGCCGAAATCATATTGAAGGTAAAATGCCTTGTATATTTTTGCAACTTGAGGTTGACAAATTGTGCCTGACATTGTAGAATATTGCTTATTGCATTTCCATTGTTTTCTTTGTAGTGTACATATCAACGTTGGGAAGTAAATATACTACCTTGATATACCCATGGATATACAATAAGGTAGATGTATACCCTACCCAACTAGTAAAGGTTAATAAAAGGTATATCAAAATCATTATATAGCAATATATATATGCATTTCCTTATTTTGCAATGCATGTGAATATGATGGATTTGTTCAAATTATGGTGATTATATATATATATATATCTCCAATAATTACCTTGGAAAATATTCTTATTATCAACACTTTTTTGATACGACATTTCACCAATATGAGAAAAATAAAAATAAAATCTGAAAAGATTGTGGCAATGTTCTAATTTTTTTCTGGAAAAAATCATCAAAATTTGGGGGAAATTAAAAAAAGAAGAAAAGATACCTTTTGTCATTTAATGTTGAATTCCTCTTGGGATGCTAGCCAATGATGCAACATCAGAAAATTGAAAAAAAAAAAATTCATTTGAAACCCCTATAGGTATTACTACCATTTTCCACAATAAAAAAATAAATTTGAACACGTTTTCAACTCTATTGATTGATTTCATTATATTTTCTTAATTTTGTTGATAAGATGTTTCAAATTCATGCAGTTGTGTTTGCAATGCCTATTGCGCAAGCAATTGTCTTTATTCATTTTGAAATGTGCCCTACTTTTGTAAATATCATTAATTGACCCACTTATACTCACATGGTATGTATAAGGCAAATGATGAAATATTTATTCATACCCTTATCCTATGAACAGGGTAAATATTCATCATTTATCTTTACATGTACCTAGTTCAGAGTTCTTTAAACGCCTATTTACCGTCACCCAACTGACATATTAAAATGGATATATCTGACTAACACTTTTATATATACATCAAGGCTTTTTTAGGAATTTTGTGATGCAGCCAAAGTGGCTATAGTCCGATCCCTAGAAAGCTTAAGCCAGCTCTAGCTATAAAGAAGACATGAAGTACAAATGTTTAACCATCCTTGTATATTTGAGCTACATACTAAAAACCAAATTAATTTCCCATTTGTTCCTAATAACAATTTTTTGGATGAAATGGAGTTATCCGTAAAGTAAGACAAACACAACAGCAGAACCCTGAGTTTGTCATACACAGGGTGAGATTTTAAAAAGCACCTGCCAAAAAGTACATTAGCATTAGGGGGGGGGGGGCACTGACTTTCATCCTGTCTTTCCTTTTTCCTGAGAGCCTCCACTGCTGCTACATATATTTTCACTACTCTTACGTGTACAACTACTATAATTAGTCTCGAACATTGTGCATTGAATGATGAGTTTCAGCATTTTATAATGAAATTTAATCAGATGTTTTTACTTTGCGGATGCCACTGCAAGAGAGAATAGGGGTGAAAGGAGTCCCAACGACAGGGTGAAGACAGGGTTACTTTACAGATAAGTCTAATAATGTGTCTGAAGTAAATTAAGTATGTACTGAATTTAAACACGTCAAATGCTATTAAGTGAAGAACTATTGAGTACTTTTAATACTAGAGACTGGGCTGCCAAGGGCGGATTGAGTTCCCATTGCACCCGTGGGGTCACCCAATGACTTGCTGGGAACTGGAATCTGCCCTGAGCTGCCCGCTCTCTAGTGTGTCACACTGTGGCCTTGCCATTTACATTAAAACGCACCTTAAGGCAAAAGAAGAATTAAGGAAACTCAAATATTTCACCATGCAAAAATATAATCTTCAAAAAATCCTCTAAAGGAAACCAAAATAGTTCAAGATATTATAACTCGATAATTAATCTCAAGTTTCAACACAAGCCAAGATATCATCTTGCAAAAATCCTCATATGAAATAGACCTATTCTTACATAGGGGCCAAAATCCATTAAGCTACTATACTCTATAATGAATCTAAACACAGTATCCTTGCCTTGGTAGGCAACGCCAACAAACGTGGGCAAGGGAAGCTGATTGACCCATTTTTTTCATTTTTTTCATGAACCTCGTCCGTATACAGACAGGGCTTATAGTATTAGCTTACATAGGGAGTTGAAAATGTAGGCCTGTGTGCAGGTGCAAAGAAAAAATGTTCTGAAAAATGAAATTGCTGGATTTGGTGATCTAATTTATTTTTCTTAATTATCTTGAGTGAACTAATAATTAAATGGGTAATATGGTTTGGTAGGTTTGCAAGAATTTTAGAGGATCAATAGTAATGGTAAGAAGGGATCATTATTTTCAATGTTCAGCAGAGTAAGTAAACCTTGTGTGTAGGTTTGAAAACTTTTTTTTTTTTCAGAGGCCAATAGGGTTCCTGGATTTGGCAATTTGAATTTGTTTTCTTAATTATCTTGCATGAAATAACAGTTCAAATGTGTAATAGTTCAAGTTACGCTCTTAAGACTAAGCATGGGATCTTGGTAGTGTGTTGAATCAATTTAAGTGGATTTTGCTATTTTAACCATGGTACCAACCAGTGTGGGTGCTGGTTCACCCAAGGCATTTTTTAAAACACCCCCAAAAGAACGAGGTTCTGAAACCTTAAACAGACGGCACCTGGCTGGAGGCTGGTGGTGATCTCTGGGAACGCAACTAGGGGTAAGTAATCTAAGTGAGCAAAAGCAGGTGAGTTTGGGCAACGATTCCCGGGAGCGTCGTTCTCGTGCGTGCGCTAGCCTGGTAATTTAGTAGCTCCCTGTGTGTGTGTGTCTCTCTCTCTCATTGTGCGCAACTGAACGATGAAACGCGAGGGAGGGAAGACGAGCGTCGTCGTCCGTCGTGGTGGTCGGTGTTCTTCAAAGCAATTCGTCTTTTCGTCTGTCCGTGTGCGCGACAGAACGAAGAAACGCGAGAGACGGAAGACGAGCGTGGTCGTCCGTCGTCTGTCATCGTCTGTCGTCAGGGTTCTTCAAGCCCCCCATCGTCTTCTTTCTCTCTTTCTGTCTCATTTTTCCCTCCATCTCTCCCGTCTCTTCTGACACAATCTGCTCCTCCCCCCGGGCACCCGTCGCAGTAAAATTTCCAACTCCTGGTACCATTACTGCAGCAAGTGGCTTGTTCTCTCTTCTGCCTTTTCAGTTCTGTTTCAAGAAAAAAATTTCCCATTTCCCCCTCCTTTTTATTTGCTCCCCCCCCCCCCAACTTTCCGTTGTGATCTCTAATCCCTCTTGCGTCTGTGTTCCTTCTTTTTGTTCTTCTGTCCCTGCTTTTGTTTTTTGGTTTTTAAAAGTCTTTTTTTTTAGTTTTGTGGGCGGGCGGGCTTTCTCCCATCTCCTCCGTTTCAAGCCTTTTTTTCTCGTTTTTTTTTTCTTGTGCAGCCTTGTCGTTTCGACCTCCGCAAGAGAGACAAAGACAGAGAGAGGGACAGAGACACAGAGAGATTTATGTTTTGATTGGCGAGCCCATTTGAAATTGTAAGGAAGACAGACAGAGAAGAAAGGTGGGGGAAAAGATGGTGGTGGGCGGGAACCAAGCGGGAAAGGGGGCGAAGGGACTGCTAATGGGTAAGGGCTCAGACCAAGGCGACCAGAAGGACAAGAAGAAGCCCATATCTCGATCTTCACGCGCTGGTCTTCAGGTTCTCTCTTCTCTCCTCCTTCTCCTCCTCCTCCATTCTTTTTCCTATCTCTTCCCCAGCACCATGTTCCTCCTGTACCCCCCACACACGCAGTCAGGAAGACCGCGAGGGTCAAAAGCCTCATCACCGGGCTCTAAATTTTCAATTCTACTGTAGCTTTCTTCAAAACATTTTCTTTTTCCTCACCGAACTCGTTTTTACACCAGGCTGCAATAGGAAACAAAATCATGGTCCAACTGGAATCATGATCCATGTGGCTTTCCTTAGAAAACACAAATGGATTGTTGACTGACTCCTTCTTCCTGGATGATGTCAAGTATAGTATTGTGGTCAATGTTATTGAATCTAGTCTTTCCCTCTGGCTCCAGCTTAGATTTTCAAGCTCTGTTTTGAACAAGAAGCAGTAGTTGTTTTCTGGATAGAAGAACGTTTCAGGTGTCAGGGTTTCAGGGTCCCTCTCTGTATTTGCAGTAGTGCCATGTCAAGTTTTGTGTGATTCACATAAGTGTAGAGCAACTTGTAGAAAAATGATCCATGGACCTGGCTGTTCACAAGACCAGTAACACTCTGGAGCACATCTAAGAAACTCTCGAACTCATCTAACAAAGTCTGGAATGCATCTAAGAAAACTCTGGAACTCATCTAAGAAACTCTGGAGAACAAATCTAAGAAACTCTGGAACACATCAAGAAACTCTGGAGCTTTTAAGAAAGTCTGGAACACATCTGAGAAAGTCCGAAACACATCTAGCAAGCTCTGGAACATGAGATCTAAGGAATTATGGATTACATTTCAGAAGCCCTGGAACACAGTTATAGTTGAAGCTATGTGGATCAGTTTGTTTGCTGCAAGTGCAAATTGATTATGCCAGCAATCTGTTACTGTTTAGGATGTGATGATGACCAATGACTCTGACCTCAGGTTAAGGGATCATGAGACAGATAAACCCCTTAAGTTGTCATAAGGTTGTGTGTTTCCATGCTTAAGTACATTACAGTTTTTCTGGCTTTTGATGATTTTTGCAGTTTCCAGTTGGTCGAGTTCATCGGCTTTTGAAATCACGAGCTGCTGCGAATGGGCGGGTGGGGGCAACAGCTGCTGTGTACTCCGCAGCCATTTTGGAGTACTTGACAGCTGAGGTGCTGGAACTTGCAGGAAATGCAAGTAAGGATTTGAAGGTGAAGCGCATCACACCCCGGCACTTGCAGCTTGCCATTCGTGGAGATGAAGAGCTTGACACTTTAATCAAGGGCACCATTGCAGGTGGTGGTGTCATCCCACACATCCATAAGTCCCTCATTAACAAATCATCCAAGAAGGACTAATGACTGAGATGGGCAGTGCCAAAGATTGCAAGAAAGCAAAATCACATTGCAATCAAACTTCCATTGAGGCAGATTTTCAAGGGAAGTACTTTCCTGCCTCTCCCATTTGAGACCACACTACAGGGAAAACATGCAACCAGCTTCACATCTGTAGCCTTTCCCTTATACATTTATTGAGCAGTCAGATCATTAGGTTTTGAATTTGAAAAGGTTGTTCTAGGTTTCTTCGATGATGGGTTTGTGTTGAACAACCAAGAGGACTATGAGGCTAAACAGATTGTTTCTACGATTTGGTGCATCTGGTGGTTTATTATGATTTGTCAGTCTGTCTTTTCTTTGCTGGATCACCCTGTCTTGGGTACATGCTTCTTTCTTTCAAATGTAGACATTAATGTAGATACAGTCATTTTGTAACTTCCAGTGTCCAGGAAATGCCATTTTTGTGTGTCTAATCGAATGCATGTGTGTGTGGGATAATGTGCACATGCATGCATCCCTCAAAAGAAACCACACTTCTGTTTCTTTACTGCTGGATTTCCCATACTTCAGAAAGTTTTTCACAACTATTGGACAATGGAAGTACCAACAACTGCTGGTTTCACTTTTGGTTCTGCCAGTTCCACTTGTGATGTGAATCAATAGTTTGGAACACCCATTACCCTGTGGAACCAGCCCTAGCAGAACCCATTACTGCATGACCCAACATATTTTACATATTTGGCTACATATTTTGTGGTTTATGAGATCACGATATTTTGGAAAGTCACAAATGAAATATATTCATCAGCCTCAAAAGCTCGTATTAGGCATAAACTTTTGCAATAGGCTACATGGGTGGGAAGCCTATATATGTTCAATGGATCATTGATGAAGGATCATAAAATCTGCTCAAACTATAGTATTTTGTGAATAGAATTGCAACAAATATGAAGAGAAGTTTATTCATAAATGTTTTCAATAATAAAACCTCATTTGAAAATTCTAAGAATTCCAAGGCAATTTTATAATACAAAATGCAACAAATGCTTTAGAATGTGGATAACTTTTTTGTTACTTTTGCAGACATATCTCACAGTGAACATTGAATTTTGAGTGGGGATGGAAGGAAGTCTTTCAAGCAACCTTTCCAAACCCCCAAACAAAGACCCATGCTGTGTTCTACAAACTTAGACAAATTAAAATTTTCCAAAATTTCTAAGCATCTACATAACGCCGCACTAATGTTTTACATAGGTAACTTCCCCGGCCATTTGTGCAAGTTGCTGAGCTAAAATCACAAGAAGCCCATCTCTCCATGGCATTGTCCACAAACTTCAAAGTGATTTTTTCTAGGGGACACAATGAACTATGGACTTTGTGCACCTCTCCCAGTTATGTTGGGAAAAGAACATGGTTGTCATGAAGGTTCTTGCTAGTACAATTATGCATTCCAATCAAACCCTTTCCTATGCTATAATGCACAAGTTGTTAATTGCTTGTTTCCATCTTCTCAAAATATGCAAAGTGTGATCTATTTGGTCAACTCTTTTATTAACTAATCCGTGACTCCACCTCTCAAAAAAATAATAACTAAATTCATTGTCCTATGGTAAGGATCAATTGTAGGATTTCTTTCTTGGCCAAAATGTGAGATGTTGTGGATCTTACTTGTAGCACTTGTTTGTGATCATGAGAACATCAATTTATTAGAACTACGAAAAAAAAACATGTGTACAAATTTTGATTGTGAAAACTTATATGTAGTTTCACAATATCCTTGTTCACCATAAACATGATATGTACCTTATCAAATGAGAACAAAATTCATGTCCAAATAATAAGAGGATTTGAAATCAAAATATTTGATTTTATTATGTAATTGATTGCAAAAAATACCTAATAATTTATCTTTCCCATCCAAGTACTCAGAACTAGGTGTCAAAAATTGTATGTTGTGGAGATTTGGTGAAGGGTGTTTCCACCAAATCACAAGTTCTTCTCTTGAAGGATATCATGTCTGCAAAACTTTCACTCATCAAGCACATTACCATAGCCTAGGGTCAGCTTCCACATTGACAAAAAAAAGAATAATTAACTCTCTCAAAAATTAATTCGGTTAATTTTGTTTTGAAATATTAATTTTTTATGATCTACAAAAGTCTACTATGATATTGTCATATGAGTCTTGAAATTATTCAGGTGTAGCCTGCAATAATGATGGTTTTCAACACCTCAGCTTCATATTTTCACCAAAAAAATCAATATTTAAAGGATTATTTAATTCCATAGTACCTTGGCAACTTTGATACTATTTATATTATTTTTTAAATGTTGAAAATCTCAAAAAAGTTCAAAGAACTTATTTTGTGAAGGAAACTATTGAATCTTCAAGAATATTGCATTTGTCAAAATGAAAATTTCAAAATAAATAAATTATTTGATAAACATGTGTCAAAGTTGCCAAGTTACCATGGTAATGAAACTGACCCTAGGCTAAGGTATAGCTCCAAACACATTAAGTACTTCTTCCCCCACCCATGGGGTTTTTGATATGTTTAACAACATTTTTCTTCCAAGCTTTGCAAATAGCTGAAAGCAAAGGAAAATTGGAGTTCCATCACACCAAATTATTTTTCAAGGGCTAGAGTACATTCATAATATTATATTGATGCCAAGAATATTTTTCAAACAAGGCATTTCAAAATCAAGCCCTACATATGATTATGAAAAAGGCTACATCATCCCCCCAAAAAGGAAACTTGTGGTTTTACCAAAAGGTGTTACTATTAACCTCAAACAAGGCTTTTCACTACACTTGTCCTTGAGCACACCTAGTTGTGCACATTTGAAATACAAAGACCTAATTTTATTGATTTCAACTTCACAATCATAGAGTATGAGATGAATGATGAAGGAATCCATGTCTCACTTATAGAAGTCATATGATCAAGGGGGCACCCATCCATTCAGTCATTTATTTCCTTTTTCCTTGTAGTTATCCATCGGTTACAATGATGATCAAATATCACAAAAAGTGAACAATTGGAATGGTTGGTCATTGCTGCTGAATGTGGAATCACAAGATATGTCTCATGTGTTGCCCAATTCTATCATCCAATTTTGTTGAGACACGTGTTTGAATATCCCATCATAAATAGCATAGTATGTTCTCCTCTTGTATAATCCTCTTTCTCACAAAAGGAGGAAGCAATATGGAGTTCAAATCACAAAGAATTTGGAACATTTTATGGCTATTTCCAATGGAGTTAATGCCTTGTTTGCATTGTTCATCATGTTCTACCATTTAGAAGGTCTCACTTTTACAAGAAATCATCTTGTCTAAAAGGGTATGCTTTCCTTTCTCCTTTGAGACCAAACCTTCTTTTGTTTTCCAAAAATACATCATGAGACGGCATTATAGTCCAACCCTTTTTCATGTCCAAGCCTTCCAACTGGGATATACGCCATTGCACTTTTTATTACGTCTTCAGTGTCTACATTTGATGGATGGAGTTCCTGGTGCAGTCACAAATTGAACTTGAATATGAGTTCTCTCAAGTTGCTACTCCAAAAACCCAAGACTCGATGGCTGGTTTAAGTGTTGAGAGCGATTCAGGTCAGAAAGGAATTCAAATGTTGGCAGGCAATTTCAGAAGAATAGACACACAAGAAAACTGCAAGTGGCAACTGGGTTCTATTGTGTCTGCAAGGTACGAGGCATACTTGAGCCCAGTGATCAAACAGCATCAGTTCAGTCAGCTCTCCAGTCCCCAGTCTGGACATCATGAGTTGATTTTGAGATGGAGGAAGAAATATGATGGCCATGATGTGCGAAGGTTTGGAGCTTCCTCTGTGCAAAAGAGATGGAAACATCAAGTGGGATAAGTTCTGCAGCACAGCACTTACTCAAAGAACACTAACAGGAACACCGACAGAGAGCAGAGATACAGAAAGCAAGATTCACTTGCAGATGTTTGTCACCAAGTTGTACAACCCTGTGCACTAATGAGCAGTGGTGGACTTGCAGGCTTAGCCACACAAAGACTGAATGAGGTTGTATACTGCAGTCGATTCTTTGACTTGAATCATGAGGTTGAGCAAGAGCTAGCTGCAGAAGAAGATGACTTTCTAAGCATCAACATTAGTGCCAGCCAACAGGAAAATTATGAAGACCAGAGAAAGCAATTCAAGGTCACTAGTACAATAGAACAGACAGCAAAAAGCTCCTCACATTCCTCTTCATTGGCTCCTCAAAGCCAGTCACTAGAGTTTGCACCACAAATTCAAGCACACACCCCTGGTATCAAAGTTCAAATTTTCAAAAGCAATTAAAAAAGGACTGGATTTCAAAAAGAGAATGTAAGTTCAGAGCCAGTGGCAAGGAGTAGCAATAGGGACCAACGTCTTCCCACCACATTTGTTTCTGAAGACCAAAAGGGATTCCTGGTTTCCATACAGAAAAAGAGTCTTCAAGCACTGGAGCCTGAATCTTTGTCAAATCCTTACCAGTTTACAGGGACAACTGGAGTTGAAAGCATATGTGAACAAGTCTCAAAAGATGATGGTTTCTGTGTGAACAGCTGTACACAGCAACATGTGACAGGATAGAAGATGGTTTGACCAGCAAGGAGCTGGTTGTGTTGAAGGTCAGTACTACAAGCCACCACACAAATCTACAAAACCACATTTCAGCAGAGCTTCCAGCACCAGCTTTGTCTGTGTGTGTGCTTGAAGAACAGCAGGATAGACTTCCAGATATTGTTGCAAGTTTTCACAGGCAGACACTAACAAAAAAGGCTGCCACTATATCTGGAAGTCTATCCTACTGTTCTTCAACGAGTAAGGCTGTGAAATGCTCATACCTTTTGATTACAGCAAACTTGCTTCCATGCTTCTAAGCTTTCAGCAATCAGGGGCTACATCATCTGAGAAAGTGGAGTTGGATTATTGCTCCTCTAGCACCCAGAATACAAACATAATGAGGTTTACAAAACCAGAGAACACTAAACAATGTATTGCCTGTATAAATTCTGAAAACATCTCAATGTTATGTGAATGGATGCCAGACCTTGTTATGAGAAGGTCAGGAATGCACTGTGCCAAGTCATGGAACAGAATGTGTGAAAAGCACTGAGATGCTGAAGCTGCTAAGCAGTAGTAGGCACCATGATACTGAGTCTCACAGAAGCAGAAATGTTGAGGAAGAGGTTTCTGTAGGCAAGGCAAATGATGTGTGGAGTTTGGGATGCCTCTTGTTTGAGCTTCCCACAGGGGAGTTCCTTCTGTATGATGAAGACTGGCTCCACTTTTACATGCGCATCACATCATCTTGGAGGCTGGTTGGTTCTACACATTTCACCTCACATTCCAATAAGATCTCTGAAAAGGACAAGGGCTCAAAATCACAGCTTGTAACCTCAGCGTCAAATCATAAACCTGTCTCATTTGCTGATGGTGTTTATTGCTACAAAGACCCTATGCATCACAATTTCAGACTGCATTCCACAGAAACTCCCTACCATGGAAACTCCCTACAACACAAACTTATTCAAAGCTGTTGTTAGTGTATCAATCTCTGCTCCTAACTGATGAGCTTATTGCATCTTAATGAAGATGACAATAAGCCCATAAGCTCAAAGAGACACTCACATTTCTTGAGCTTTTGGGATTGGAGCATAAGAACTGATTTCAAATGAAAAACCAGGAAAAGTAGATAACTTCAAGCCGGATATTGATTTCTTGCACTTTATACATGTGTGTGATCCAATTCCCTGGGCAACTTTGGATGATGTGATGGCTTGCCATGCTCAGCTTCAGGCCAAGCTGCAGGAAGACTCATGTATACAAGAGCTTGTATGTGACATCTTTGAGCAGCTTTCAAAAACCTAAGGACCATGCCAGAACAGCAATTTAGTGCCTAAGACAACTCCATTCATCAACAAGAGTCAAGACATGAAATAAAATTCTCAGCACCAGAAATCTAGAAACAAAGATTTTCTTCAAGGCTATGGTCATCATGGAACAAAAGCACACTCATTAAACTAAATGTTTCTTCTCATCTTGGGAGGTACGATAAATTACCTCTCTCGATGCCCAATGAGCCCAGATCTCTGCTTTCCCAGAAGATGGAATCTCAGCTTCAATAGCACCACAAATGTAAGTTCCCCTCCCCCACCCCGCAAACTCTTGGTTTCTGTTACTACATATTAGAGTTGAATAGGATCTGAATAGGAGGATCATGATGAAACCTCACAGCTTAGGTGCACACATTGCTAACACAATATCTTTGACTTAGGTTTGTGGTTTGCTGTGTCAGATTGTATAACCAATACCCAAGTTTTTAGCAGCAACCATCACAAAAACACACAACAGTGGTGAGGGTCTCTTATGGTCATTTGCTCCAATCCACCACAAACAGCTGCTACTCAAAGAAGGCACTGCTGCCACCGTCACTTCAGAAGCTCTGTTACTCTACTGCCACAGCAGCAGTGACAAATAAGTTTTTTCTGGATGCAGCTGATTAATACAGATGAATTCTATGCAATTGCATTCACAAACATTGAACTCTGTGCAAGTGAAAGAATTGCAAAGATCATGGAACACTGGAATGTGCATGCAAGATTCTTTGAATAGAGTGTTGCACCCATGAACAGAAGAAAGAATGCACAAGAGAGAGAACTTCTTGACCCAATAACAAGAATGATGCAGCAGCATATTGAGGATTCTTCAATTGTCCTGGAAATGGAACTCAACAAAACTAAAGAAGCTTTGCAATTCTATCAAGGATATTTTTCCATCTGAATCTACAGATTCAAACAGATCACAAACCAGTGGTTATATTTGTAGTTTGCAGCAATTTGAGCATATTCTGGACCTGCTGTTCCTTACTTATACTGCAGAGTCTTTGAAGTCTATGATCCATCTTTGAAGATTTGGAGGTCTTTTGTTGCAAGCAATTTGTGTACCAGATATTTTTGATGGTCTGTTACCATCACACATGAGTACTCTACCACTTTGAGGACACATCAAGCTGCAAAATAAATTCCGGCATGCCATAGCTTTGTATCTCCTTCACTCCTTATGATGTGGGATTCAAAGAGTGCTTGTATCCTTTTTCCAATCCAAGGTTCTGGTCTGGACGTCATTGGCTTGATCTGCAAAACCCTAAGGTTTGGGAAGCTAGCAGAGAGCTACAAAAACAACCTCCTTGCACTTTGATGACTAACCATCATTCATTACTGCATGATTCCTGTGCATTTGAGGCAGGATGGAGCTCAATTTTCTTTGCTTGCAGCATCCATTGACAGCATAAAAACATGCAGATATTCACAAACTACCTTGTCCCTTTGCGTTTTGGTTTATCGATGCGCCCACGCCCAGGGCCAGAGCGGATTACATTCATGAGACGGGCCTGCGCATGCCCGATGCTCCCACTGTTCACTGTTGTGGAATTTGATGTTCCTCCCTCACTTCCAGATCCAGACTGTTGGCCACTTCCCTGTTCAGAAACACATCAGTTAGTATCCACAATTCTCCTCCCCCTCCTTCCCCCCAACTCCTTTCCAATCTCTTCATGAATCCATTACTCTCATTTTCTCTATCACTGCTATTCACTTCTTCTTCCACTCTTTGTTGGCTCTGCCCTAGGGAAGAGACAGTGCATTGGTGTAGGATTTGTGCATAAAATTTTTGCTCAAACTTGACCCAATGTTTGAGTGACATTTGGAGTACTATGTGTGCATATGGAGGGACATGTTCCATAGAACTGCATGTATCTAGATGAGATCCAATAAGGGAGGTTTTTAGTTTGAAATTTGAACCTGCCGTAAAGAGCAGATTCATGACACAATGGGCTGCTTGTTATTGTTTCATTACATGCAGCAAAGAGTCTGGGTCTTTTCTTCTCCTCCAGGATTCCCTCACCGCAATCAAACAAGATCATAGAAACGAGTGCGGCCAACCGACAAAGACGATCGACTTACATGATCGGCGGTCAGAGCGCCAGGACTCGGTCGATGTCCTAAAGCTTGAAAGTCCTTGACCTCGGCAACCCCTCGACCTGGCAAAAGCTAAAAACATCAAACGCAATCTGAACCTAAAACCTTGTACTGGACAATCTTCTTTCCACAGAGAGAGAGAGAGAGAGAGAGAGAGAGAGAGAGAAAGCATCTGTGGAAATAACAACGAGAAGACAAAGAGGAAAAACATAAATACGTGAGGGTTTCTTCACAGCGGTTGGGGCAGGAGGATGGTCTTTATCGGCGTCGCGCTTGGCCTTCTTCACAAGATCCAGCAGCTCTTGCTCACTCTCCGGAGCGGGACTCGCCAGCACCTCTAAGGCACGGTTGAACAAGCGTAAGGTATCTTGTGATCCTGCATTCCTGGTCCCCATATCCTTTACCATTCCTATCATCTCCTCTCTCTCTGTGCAGCTTCTCCTATTCGCCTGCTCCTGTCATCTTCGCACACTACAGCGCTCTTTCTCTTATCTCTGCCCTTCAGGGTTGAGACAATGGGAGGCACCAAGAACCAACTGGCAAAAGTTTGGTATATCCCTACATTCTAGGGTCATGTGGTGGAGTCCACTATAGAAACATTTTCCAGCATAACTACTGAAGGATCCTCTTGGGTTTCACCATGCTATGCGAGTAACCAGCATGTGTTTCCAATTTAGAGCATCCCCCCAAGGTGCTCCGTATGTGAACCTGCCAAAATATTTCTCACATCCAAGTTCAGTTATTTACATTTTTGCAACCCCACCCATAAAACTGAAACAAGGACTGCAAATAGGTGGGAACTACTAATAGCAAACCACCTGGACCAATCATTATGATTGACTAATCAAAAACAGACAGCAACAGTCAGATCATATTTAGTACACTCTTCTTTAGGAGGTGCAGAGCTTTGCTGCACATTGTACGAGCCTCAGCAAACTGAGCAAGTATGCAGGAGAAAAACCATTTTCCTGAGCCACAGCGGCATATGTTGCCATTTCTTCATCCGATTGTAATGTGCGGGTTCACATACTGAGCACCGCTGGGGATGCTCTTAGTATCGCGATGAATATATATCATCCTTATGTATAGGGTAAGGAACCCGTTCCCCAACAAGGCTCTTCCTGGATTTGAGGGCCTGGCCAAGGATGCTAGGCCCCAGAATTCGGGAAGAGCCTCAATGGGTCCTTCCCCAACATAAAGAATAGTTTCAATTTAGGAATCTTACAACAGTGTAAGGTACCTTGCACCTTCTTAAGATCCATGAAATGGAAAACTGGAAATTTTACCAGGGGAGGCACTTTCGAATACAAAGAATAAATTTGAAATTCTCTTTAGGGTTGTCGTAGAAAGGGGCAGAGCCATTATGTGACAAGCTGCTTGCCTGTTCCTAAATGGTTTGATGCGCAAAGACTAAATTTGAAATTCTCTTTAGGGTTGTCGTAGAAAGGGGCAGAGCCATTATGTGACAAGCTGCTTGCTTATTCCTAAATGGTTTGATGCGCGCTAGTGTAGAACATTGTTACATGTGAGATATGATTGCAAGGTTTGAGAAGATATATCTCCCCTCTAATCTGACGGGACCCAATGGGACTTGCAATTCTGTAGACAAATAGTCAGCCAAAAATCTGGGGCACATCATTCTACAAAATCTGCTGTCCCGAGTTTCTGTCACATGTCCAGTAGCAATAGGAAAACTTTGTCATGATGTTGGCTGTCACTCAAAAGACACATCCCAATTTGTCCCAAACATGATTGACAGCATCAGCCTTTGAAACATTTGCATCCTCTGCTTCTAGGAACTTTGCAACGACTCTCTTGAGACAGAAATGGGAGTCAACAATCCTGAACCCCGCCTGCTGCTGCTGCTGGCCTCTGAAAACCCCACCAATTTCTTCCACACACAAGCTTCCAGTAGGTCCCAAGGTTCTCAGGTTTTGGAATTTAGATGACAAACTGAGAATCATTCTGCATTTTCAAAGCCACTGAATTCTCAAAGATTACACATCAACACAGGGCATTATGAAGGTGGAGAGATTTGTGCATGCAAAGTTCTACACAGAAGAAACACATGGAAAACAAGGGAGTGCACTGACTGTTGGGATGCAGTAGGCAATCAGTTAATCAGGTGCTGGAAAAGTTAATAGGTTATGGTGTCAGAAAAAGCCAGAGTCCACAATAATTCACAGACATCAAAAGGCAAATAAGACACAGGAGGTGGGAGCTTGCTTCTCTCTCTCTCTTTCTTTCTAGGATTGATAAAACAAAATACAACACAATTTCCATTGCCAAAAGACTACAAACCATGCAATGCATGTTTACCTGCATTTTTTGTAACTCTTTCTCTCCAACAACTGCTTGGGATTAGGGTGAAAAGACTATATAGTTTATTCGAACCTCCTGCAGCACCATCAGAGGGGGCCCTTTTCTTCTTCTTTGAGCTGCCACAAGCATGAGTGTAATGAAAGACCATAATCTCATAAAAAACAAGGCCTTTTAAAAACACTGAAAAATGCACAGAAAAGCATCTATACCCTGAATGATTTGTCATCTGACAAATCTATGCCAAGCTTCCTGCTCTAGTTGCTGTGGAATCACTGTTGTTGCAGTTGTCGCAAGGTCAGCTGCATTGAGGTCAGGCATCTCACAACTACATCCGCATCTGATACTATGTTTCTTCTCCCACCCCTTTCAACTCTCTCACAATCCTCCTTGCATCCAAACAGAAAACCCTCGTCCAACACTCTCTGATCCTCAAATGGTCACTCTCTCCCTGCCTACCTAGAGTATAATGTCACCCTGTGCTCTGATCACCAAAGGCTTCCCAAAATGAGCTAGCAACCCTTACCATCTTCAGAAAATTGCCACTGGCATTAGCCCCCCCTCATTCTCAAACCTTCAAGTTTTCAACAACCCTTTGGTGCTCTACAGAACAAACCCAAGAAGATGAGACACAGACAAAACCTTTCTCAGACCTCATTGTACCACACAACGCTGTGTATAAAAACTTTTCACAACACATTCAAACGACCCACAAAGGTCCAAGACTGCAGATACAACCTCAGAACAACACACATTCAAAAGACCTCACAAAGTCCAAACCTGTGGATGAGGTCTCCTGTTTGATGTACAAAAGAATACACCACTCTGCTGCTGCTGCTGCTGCTGTCCCTAGATGTGCGAATCTCTAGAAGACCAAATCCATGGAAACTGCATCTAAGTTTAGGCTGGATCAAGAGAGTAAGGAAGCAGACTATCAAATATATGTTGGGCTAACACCCAGTCTGTTGTGTTTCTTCTCTCACACACACAAATGAGGAGCAGAAGCCAGAAAAGAGAGAAGCAAGAGAAAGGGAGATTTGCTGCCCATCACAATGGCACATCTGCCACAGCAAGAAGTTGAGGACAAAGAAAACAATGACCATCACCCACTGCCGCAATAATTGAACAGCAGAGGAAAAGGAGGGGAAGGGAGCTGGTGGGCAGATGGCTCGGTTGGTTGGTTGCAGAAGCAGGAGAAAGGAAGTAATCAGAAGAGAGAAAGATCACCAGCAGCCCTAGTGGAGCTTCACAGGTCACCACAACAACTGGAAGGGCATTGCTGCAGGTATGCACACCCATCACTAATCCTATCCTCCAAGTGCACAGCAAAGTTGCAACTTTTGAAGCTCACATTGAGCTAAGATGAGAAGTTGTGCAGCAAATTGAGATTGCTTGTTTTGAAGATTGCAGAGGGTGCACAACAACAAAAAAAGAGAATTGTCATGCCTCTGCAAGCAGATGGTGCACAACAACAGATTTGTGATGGCTCTGTAAGGATGGTGATGTTGTCCACAAGCAAGGATAGCTGCTGCACCACAGAGATGAAATAGTACCCCATCATGGCCACCTCTGTATAAGCCTTAACTAAAAACATTTGATTTGAATCCACAAACTTTGATTCTTCAAATGCAAAAGCTAAACTAGAATCTTACATGGTTTTTCTTCAATGGGCAAGTAGCAGAACTCCCTGTAAGATAGATAGCTTTACTTATCATCTGTCAGAGATTGTTCAACATATTCAGAGTAAGATCATTAACTGTTTGCTCTCATAAAACTAAAGAAACAAACAAATTGCTTTAAAACTTTATCAGCTTGAGTTTACAGACAACAAGTTTACTATGCTTGCAAGAAGTTCATGAAAAAGACTTCCATCATCATCTGTGTGCTGCTGCTGTGTAGTAGATGCACACACACCTTAACAAAGATGGAAACTGGACTTAAAAACGTTTTTTGCTTTTTTATCCTTGCTTCCCACAAAAACCATCTAGATGCTGTGCATTAATCTGTGCCAGCATGTGCGATAGATACTCTCTCCAGGAAGCAAATGAATGCAACATAGAGAGGGCAAAGGAAAATCTGGATTACAGTTTTGTTTTGCTTGTAATGGCCGTGAAATAGAGACCATGTGCTACTACAGCAGGCAGGTATGGACTCAATTTGTCATTATACATAAAAGTCCGGAGAGAGAGGGAGCCACCAAACTGATGACATTGAGACATAGCTTTGAACAACAACCCAGAAGACAAATTGCAAATTCCACTCACCTAAAAGAAGTCGAAGTCCACATATGACCCTCCTGAAGAGTGAGAGGACTCTGTTGGAGCAGCCCTAGTATTATTGCTACTACCCTGCTTCTCACCAGCTGGCTTACGGCTCTCACTCATTAGCTTGTGGCCTGATGATGACAGGGTGCTGCTTGAAGAAGAACTCAGGGGAGTGTCCTGGCTGGCCACTTTGGCTCCTTTGCTTGCTGTTACATCTTCAGCTGGGCTTGCTGAATTGCTCACAGGAATTCCAAGTTCAAAAGGACGAGGTACCTCTGGTGGAGATGTACAGCGAATCAGAGCCCAATTCACACCTGCAAGACAAACAAAAAAGGAAAAAATTAAAGAGAGGTTTACTACAAATATTTTGTGGGGAAAAAATGGCACATGCTTGTGTAGAAGATGACATACCATTCCATACAAATGTTTCTCCATTTGTAAGGAAACACAGGTGTCAAACTCTCTTCTTTGCTTCTGAAACAGAATATTTAAGCTCTATAAGAGAATAGAAAACAGAAAAGATTAATATTACCTTCAAAGAAAGGATGAGCTTTGATCTCAGCCGCGCCTCTCTTGGATGCTAGACGGTTCAGTGGCTCCTTCACCAGAAGTCCTCTAATTAGGTCCCGGGCTGCAAAACTGACTTGTCCAGTTGCAGACTCTGGAAACTTGAGTGGCTGCCCCACCACATTGAATAAAGTGGCCCGATTGCCAGAGCCCTTGAACGGCGTCTTCCCAAATAACAATTCATACAAGAATATTCCAAATGTCCACCAATCAACTGCACTGCCGTGTCCATCACCTGTTTCCCATGTAGGCAGCAGGTGGGTTCAGAAATGATCAAATTTGGTGTTGCAATGACACTTCCATTCCAACATTTTCATGCATGGATTTCAAGCTGTGAGCATCACCAAAAGTGCATGTTGGTTGTTCCAAACTAGAGAGGAGCAACACAACTTCATTTGCAGCACATTTCTCTGGATGTTAAAAAAACAAAGTGGTGTCACTTCTTGTCTTGCAGAATAAACAGAAAAGCAGAACTGCAGCTGCAGGAGTGATGATGATGGCAGATCTACCTTTTATGATTTCAGGCGCCAGATATTCATGGGTACCCACAAAGGACATTGAGCGTGCATCTGTTGGTTCTGCAAAGAGCTCTGGGAGGGGAGTTACCTGTCACCAATTTCATCTGCAAAGATTAGAAAGAACCAAACAAGCTGCAAGGATGCATAATAAAATACAAAACCATAGCTCAATAATCCACTCATTTAGCTAGGTGATGGACATTAGAGAAAATATGGCCGAGTAAGAGACAAAGATGCTGAACAGCAATGGAGACATGGATTTGGATGGATACCGGATATCCCATTTCCATTTTGGGCTTTGCGCTTTTTGCCTTCACTGTCCCCCCTGCCTTGGCATTCTTGCCATCTCTCTTCTTCCTCACAAAACTTGGTAGCAGGCTGGGGAGTGAGGACTTCATCACAAAACATGGAGAAACACAGGACAATGCTCCAACAGGACCTACACAGGAAGGAACTGGCACCTGTAGAACATAAACCAAAGAAGCAAGAAGAAGACATTTTTAGCACAAATGCACAATTATGCACAAACTCACTCTCCAAACCCCAGCAGCACTGAAAGTGTCCACTGTGGAAACCTGCTGCACAAAAGCATGTTGGTTTGAATAGACAGATCATTCAGCTGAAAGGACTGTTATACAGGAAGTACCCCAGGAGTAAGACAGTCTGATGGGCAGTAGCCATCAACAAATCCATTGACAGATACTGAAAGTAAACAGTATTCAACCTAGAAAATACAATGGTCAGTGAGAGACCTGTAGGTCATCTCATCTGAGGATTTTCAAAGATCTGGACGCTTGCAACACACAAGGCAAAGAAAGGAGAATTCCTCACTTGGATGCCACCCACACAGGATGGTTCAGCACAAGACACTGGCTGTATGCAGTATACAGGAATACCCGCCCTACGCCCACCATCATGTGAATCCGCTGCAGATGACTTCACTAGTGTTGGGCTCACTGCACATTTGAGTGAGAGATCAAAGTCGGAGAGCATGATGTGGCCATCCTCCCGCACAAGCACATTCTCAGGCTTTAAGTCCCGGTAAACCACACCCATCATATGTAGGTACTCAAGGGCAAGGAGGATCTCAGCTGCATAGAACCTGCCAAGAGAGAAAGAATATAATGAAACACTTGTGGGTCTTTAGATTTGTAACCTGGAGACAACAAACATCCCAAAATGACCAAAACTTTTTGCAAGAAGAAGAAGAAAATTTTGTTGCCAATTTCACCTTGCTGCCTGCTCAGAGAAATGTTTGCCAGGCTGCCGTTGTCGTAGCGTATGAAGGTCACCACCTGAGCAGAATTCCATGACCAGACACAGGAACTTATCACTTTCGAAATGAGTATAGAGAGTTGGAAGGAACGGATGGTCAAGAGACTGCAAAATCTCTCTCTCTGTTTGTGCACGCAGAAGCTTCTTGCGTCTAGCAAGTGAATCCTTGTCCATCACCTGCAACAATCAACAAACATTTTGCAGCAGATAAATTATTTCTCAGTTCTTCCTTCACAAGAAGTGGCTCTTCAAAAAACTCTTCACTACTGAAACTTCACTTAGGAAAAAACATACACACTAGCAAGCAAAAACACAGGGTGAGGAAGGGGGGGAGGATAGGCACACAGTGGTATCAATCAATCTCAATCTCACCTTCATTGCAAAATGGCTATGACTGCCTCGAAGCTCAGCAAGATACACACTACCAATGTCTCCACAGCCAAGCCTCTTCAAGAGCTTGAAATGTGACAATCCCAGCGATCCATCCCTCACTCTGATAGCTTGAATGCCCTCCCACCTTCACAAACCCGAACAACAAACAGTTCACCATTCCCACAAAGAGAGGATGGATAATTAGGTCAGGAAATGCACCATCAACAAGGGGAAGCAGACACCACAGAGCTTCTGGTTTGCATCTCCTCTTTGGAATGGAGGGCAAGCAAGAGCAAGATCAGCAGCAGAAGCTTCCAGCAATTCCCAACTCTCAATTCCTAAACCAAATGCAAGCACAAGAGATACAGGAAGAAAGGAGTCACAACAGGAAAGCACAGACCTACCTTTTATCATTTGCTTTGTGAGGTTTGCTGCCACCATATCCGAGGGTACTACAGGAGCTTTCACTGGAATCACTACCATTGCTAGCTCTGCTGACGCTGCTGAGCTTATGATGATTACCACCACCACTGCTGTAGTCTTTGTCACCACTCTCTCTCCCAGACTCTCCCAAGTTCTTCTTCCCTCTACTGTCTTTGTCGTCTCCTGCTCTCTCTTGGCCAACAACTTCTTTTGACAAATCTCCTCCGCTACTGCTGCTGTTTTGCTTGGACACTCCATAGTTGATCTCCCTCTTCTTCCTTTCTTCCTCATCATGCTCAACTTCTCTCACAAGCTCTTGTTCTTCTCTTGTATGCTTGTCGCCGTTGTCGATGGTCAGCTTGGAGACAGAACCCATGTCTCCATGGTTAGCTGCTGCACTTCTCTTCTTCATTGTGGCAAGCTTCTTCTTCTTCATCATCTCCTCGTCCTCTGCTTCTTCATGTGCTGTTGTTGTTCCCTGAGCGGCTGATCTGATTTCCGCCTTCTCTCCGCCTCTCCTCTCTCTCTCACCCTCGCTCTCTCGCTCTTGGGAGCTACCGTAGTTGCTGCTGCTGCTCCTCAGACTGGATTTGAACGAAGGAGACGACAAATCCATGGACGACGAAGGACTCTGCACATAGGGACTCCCGATTTCTCTCCCTTTTCCGATCTCTCTCTCCCTCCCGACTACGCCGGTTATGCTGGCGCTTCCAGTGAAGGAGGAGGAAGAAGACGAGGAACTGCTGCTGTTTCCGTGACTCAATGGCAAAAGAGACGACGTCAAGGAAGAGTTCTCCAAACTGGAAGCTTTCACGCCCTCGGACGAAGCAAGATCTCCCCAAGCAGCAGCAGCTCTTGAAAAGCCTCCTCCTCTGTCCACCATCATGCCCTTGACCACCACACTACCTAGCTTGCTCTTCTCCAGCAAAACATTCTGTAACAACAGGCTTCCTCCTCCTCTGCTGCCGCCGCCCTGAGTTCTCTCCTCCGTGCTCATCTCCTTCTTCTCCTCCTCTTCTTCCTCCTCCTCTTGCCTGGTTACGGCAACAGCAGCAGCCACCATACTTCTTCCTCTCTAAACTTTCGCAACTCTCGTACCCTCCTCCACTTTATCTTTCTCACCGTGTGACATTCCACATCCCGCATCCAACAATACTCCACCCCATCTTGAGCTCTTCCTTGCAATCTCTCTGTCTTTCTGTGGCGGACGACTCCAAATGCTCTTCTTATTCAACTGTCATGTCTGTTCCATACTTCCACACATGAAGAGCCGTGAGCTTAAAGGAAGCTCGTCCATGGAAACCTCTACTTATGCATCAGGAAGCTCCAATGCCTGAACCCCAGCTGAAAGCAACGCGATCTCCTCCTCCTCTCTCTCTGTGCACACAACAAGCAACAAGACTAGTCTTCTTGGGCTCTGTAGAAAACAGGCAGCTTTTCCAGAAACAAGTGCAAAGGTGAAGAAACTGAGCTTGACATACACATCATGTTTTGCAACACATTTCTTCTTCACCTCAAAAACAACAACAACAACAACTGTGACAACAGCAGCAGCAAGTGTGGTTTTTGCAAATGCAAACTGCAGTTTGTATTCCCTTGTTCTTGTTCTTGTTCTTCCACCCCAAAACAAACACAACAACAACAACCAAACAAAAACACAAAATCAAGCACAACAACTCAAAACAACCCAGCCCACAAAAGAAAACATACACAAAGGAGCTTGAAACCAACTAACCCATTTGCTCAAAAATACAAAATCAAGCTCAAAAAACTCAAAACTAGCCGCCCACTCCCCCGAAAAACCCAAAAAACCCAAAAAACAAATATATATATATACAAAATGGAGCTTCAAAAACAACTAACCCATTTGCTCAAAACAAACAACCTTCTTCTCCGCCACCCCAACCCCATTTGCTAACAGCAAATTGCAGGGAAAATACTGGGGGCAGAAGGAAATGGGCAAGATGCAAAAAGCAAGGAGAGTGGTGGGTGGCATCAGAAGAGGGGCAAGTGTTAATGTGCCAGCAGCAACATCTCTTTTCTCTCTCTCTCTCTATCTCTCTCTCTCTCTTTTCTGTCATGTGTTTGTGTGTCATAAAACATAGAAACAACACATGTGGTAGCTACTGCCTTTTTTTGGTTCCCTCTCACCGCCTCTCCCCCTCCCCATCTACTCTACTCTCTGACCCACCACCACGGCCCACTACCACCAGCACCAATGCACCATAAACCACCATCATCACCACGGTCCACCACCATCCACCATAACCATCACCACTTACCTTGGTAGCATGTGTTTTTTTGCTTGTAAGTTTTCTAATGAAGCACCATTAGTGATCATCCCAATCAAGATTTTAGCATTAATTAGTGACACATTTGTGAAAAAAAGATGTCCAAATTGGACCAAAAACAAATTGCTCATAACTCAAAACTTTTTTTGGTGTGGGTGATTACATGGGGTTAGGACTCAGAACTGTTGGTTCTGGATCATAAAACTTGAGCTGGAATTAGGTTTGATTTCTGGAACCCAGTTCTGGAATTGGAATTTATACATTTTTGAGGAACCAACTTGAAACTGGATTTCTGTTCCACTCATGTTTGGAACCAAAAGTGGAACAAGGACCCAGATTTTTGAGCAAAAGAATTGAAAAAAAAAAAGACAAGAGCCTGAGGTTAACCAGAGGTTGAACAACAGTTAATCACCAATTCCAATTCGGGTTACCCAAACCTTGACCAGAATTGAGTGTGATTTTCAGAACTGAAACCCGAACCTTTTTTTGTTTTTGAAGAACCCCATTGCCAATTTGCATTTATGAGTGGAACTGGAAGCAGAGGTTCTTCATAAAAGTAAAGAACTAGCCAACTCATAATCACTCAGAATGAGTCATTTTTTGGTCATGACTCAGAATGTGATGAAGATTTTTTCTTGAAAAACAATTGTTTTTTCCAAAAGTTGGTGTGAACTTTTTATCCTTAATAATACAGAATATGAGACAGCATATCCCTTTTCATATTTTGAGTTTGAAATTTTGTGAACATTAGCCATTGATATCAATGCATCATAAGCAAATCCTTTTTGTATGAGTTGCACTGGAGATTTTTCTTTTTGTCGGCAAGTGCCAAAAATTTCCCAAATGAAAGTACACTGATCACAACCATGAGCACCATCCTCCACCATAACCATGAGCAGCACTCACCTACAGCACAGTGAAGATCTGGCAAGAACAACTACAACACTCCGGATCACACTCTTTTTGCTCATCTACTACCAATACCATCTTTGGGTACCAGCCGGATATGGAGCTTAGCTGAGCTGAGCTTTGCTAAATTCCTCTGTTCCTGATACTGTTCCTCACCATCTTTGGCTTGAGCTAATATCCTATCCTAAGAGTGTGGATACCTACTTTTACCAAATTGAAAAAACAAAACTGACACTCTCTGTCTGTGTGTCTGTCTCTCTGTCTTTTCCTCCTCTAAATTAGCACCCTGCTGTTAAAGAGTCTTGACTGCTTTCCTAGCCCTGACTCCTCATGTGGTGGGACACCCAACCACCTCTGACAACACCAAATTACATAGGGTACCCACCCAGTACTCATCTCTTTTTTTTTTAAAACTCGTCTCCTAAATTTGGTCACCAGTGAATGGGATGTTGCTAAACTAACTAGCTAAAGCTTAGCTACCTAGCTATAAGGTAGTGTGATTGAGCACTGATGAGGATTTTTCAACTTTGACACAAACCGCAACTCTGGTTTTTTTTCCCCTCCCTCTAATTTAGTAAGTTTAGTCCCCCATTGTTTTTAGCACCACATTCAAGCTCTGCTTTCCTCCTCGTCCTGTGTGACAAAGTTCTTTTTAGGCACTTTCAATTTTGATCCTGTAGGAAAGGAGGGTGATTTTTGACAACCCATTTTTGGTATCACAATTTGTCAAAGAGTTGTTGTTGCTGCTGGTGTTTGTTTTTTTCTTATGAGAAAGTTTCATTTTTTGGACTTCTTCTTCACGAAGGGGTTTTACTTTCTTCCAGGTACTTGGGTTTCAGTGTTTAGCATTTGCCAATTCATTTGGAAGCAATGTGTTGGAAGCAGGAGCAGGGGACATACAGTAAGAAAAATTGTGATCAAAAGGATTGGAACACAAATGAATGTACTTGAATACAGACAACACGACAATACAGAAAAGATTGAGGTACAAAATCAAAGGTTTTTAAATTCAAGGATAGGGCTTTTTTAATTGATAAAAAAAAAACAGCCAGAAGGTACCTCCATTGTTTCAAGCAGGCACTGAGCATGTGTTGTGAAACAAGAGCACCAACTCAAGACTCAACCCACCCTTCCCGCCCCGCACCCAAAACCGCCTTGTCCAGCAACTACACACTGCCTTGGCACCACACCCTTTGGGATTCCAGGAGAACTTCCTAAGGTTTTGGGTGGTCTCCCACCACCTCATCCAGCATGTACCTCGTATCTCTACCACCTGTGCCACAGCCTTCAGGATTTCAGGATAGCCTTCAAGGTTTTGGGTGTTCTCAGGAATGTTTTGGAATGCTGATCTTGAGAATGTAGAAGGTACACATACATGTTTCTATAGCTCCAAACAACTTGTTATGTATGCCAACCTGAATGTAGAGAGAGTGGTTAAGGCAATCAAAATTTTTGAGATTGCATTGCATCTTGCCTCCTATTTGTTGGTTGTTTCCAGTGTTGGGTGGGTATTTGATCATGTTTGGGTGTTTGATTGGGTATATAGATATGGAAGAACTGGATACCAAAAATGGTAATACTCACATTCATACCGTATTTGGGACCCTGAGAAATATTGTAATTGTACCTGCCCCCTTACCCAACTACACAAAAAAAAATGCAAATGTGCATATTAGTATCTAACTTGACATTCAAAAGAGACCAGGTTCTGTAATCAAGACTTGGTAGCATACACTTTCAAATGCCTACGGCTTTTTTTGCTGCATTATGATTGTGTCTACAATCTAAACTAAGAAGGTGTATCAAGTGCCATTTCAAGGTTTTTTTCTATTACAAAACTCCTCAAGAAAGACAGTGAAATGGAAAAGCATTTTCTAAAATGTATTATGTTGTTTGCTATTAAGGGGTATCTGCCATTGAGGATTATCGAGCACCCTTTGGCTACAAACGTTGGTGTATAGGTTGTGCTCATGAACAATATCCCCATCTATAAAGGTTTTTGGTGGAAGATGTGCTTCATGGATTGGTACAAAAAAACTTTGGTTGGGTATGTTTAACTTCCAGTAATTTCATGTCTATCTAGAATTTGGACCTTTGACCTTTAGATGTTAAAAGGAGCACATGACATATTTTGCTGTTATTGTGAATTTTTTCTTGGTTTAGTGAGAGTCAAAATATGTCACTATTGCATTGTTTGAAATAACCAATACAAGTGGTCCAAGTATAATATAAAAATTGTGACAACTTTAAGACAAATTTCAACTCATTCAAAAAATTGTTGCTTACGCCAAGGATGAAGGTTCTAATTCATAAACTTGTGCAACTATTTTAAATTCAATTGTGTCTTGCAATAATTTGAGCATGTTTAAGCAATTTAATGAATCATGTTTTGGGCATGCTTTATTGAAAAAGTGTCAATATGCTACTATAGATGAAAAGGCCTTTCATGAGTTAAACTATGTTTCTATAAAGTTGATCTAATCCAATATTCAAAAATGCATTACATGGCTCAAGTGTGAGATAAAACTTGCATTGAATTTAGGTTAAGACTTAGAAAGCTAAACACATTAATGAAAACTAGATATTTGATTTTAATTTCATTTTATAAAAATAAAATTTCAATTGCTTGTGATTTGACAAATATAAAAAAACTAATATTAATGTTAAAGGTGAACTTTTTTTTAGTTCTACATGATTTGGTATATTTGCAAAAGTTGAATGCATTTATTGAATTTTTTAATTTTCTTTTGATTTGGTATATTTGCAAAAGATGAATGCATTTCTTAAATTTTTAATTTGCTTTTGATTTGATAAATCAAGAAAGTTCTATGTTGATGAACTTTTGTATATTTGCACAAGGCATTGGCCAACTATATTCTAGGTAGATAGTTAAAATCATAAGATTGTTCAAAGAAAGGAATTGCTAAATTTTATGTGGCAAATTTGTTATGTCACCAAAATTTCCCATCTCCTTGTCAAATTAAAAGCATTGAATTCATTTGTTGAGATTTTGTTTGAGTTGTTTTTTATCTAGTAAATGAAGATAGTTTAATGTTGGATTTTTTTTTTTGAATTATTTAGGATTTAGTAGATGAATAAAGTTTATTGTTGGAGGTGATTTTTTTCAATTACTTGTGATCTATTTGAAGTAGACATTGAATGCATTTGTCAAAATATTTTTAGTGAATCTTTCTTGAGTTATGCATGATCTAGTATCTACATAAAGTTGAATCTAGAAGATGAACTTTCAAAATATTTGCATGATCTTATAGATGCAAACAATTGAAAAACGTATGGTGCAAATCATAGGTCCCAATGGACAAAACTTAATAGGGTCGGTTTTTTGTTTTTATTTTTGACATATGCAAGTTTACAAGCCACAATTCATTGTTTCAAGATGCATTGGCATTTTTTTATTAATCATTTTTTAAAAAAATGTTATTTGCAATGTTGTAGAATTGTGTGCCTTTTCTTTGACTATCTTCTAAAGGGATTGACTTGGGTCTTCTTTGCCAACAACTTGTTAGTCGGGTCTACTATTGTGTGCCTAATTTATTTTTAAAAACCATAAATTTGTTCTAACTTGGTGGTGCACAAAAATACATAAAATTCTCACTATTTTTATTATACTTTGACACTTTTTGGACATTCCCACTTATTAAATCAAGACCAAAAGGATTTTTCCCATTGTTGGAATCTTCAAAACTATTTGCAAATGTTCACTTCAAACAAATAACCTAAGCATAATGATATTTGTCAACAAAAATTGACTTGTTGACTCCTATATTGGGTGTAAAAATGCCATTGACTTCACAAATCTATTTTTGTGAAAAAACTAGATGTAGAATTTGAAAATGGATGAGATGAAATCTGAAAATTGTTGGAAGTTGTAAAAACCTTTAATCTATGATTTTGGGATGAACAAATTTAATCAAGTTTTGGGGCTTTTTGTTGGAATGTGCAAGTCCCTAATGCTTATAATCTATAGATGTATGTGATGGTGATGGCAAACATTAAAGAGTAAAAACAAATTAAATGTGGCACTAAGCTCAACACAATTATAATATAATATAATACAATGCCCAACAATTAAAAAATTAGATTTTTTATTATACCTACACAATGATTAATGCTTGAAATACCTTTTTTTTTATGTTATTCTCAAAGGAAAACAACTAATGCAATGGTTAAAGTCTCCCTTGTAGCCCAAAGGTGCACGATTTGAAACATTTCCTAAATTATTTTTTCATCCATGAATAAAATGGATGATTTTTTTTGCCTTTAAGCAATTTAAAAAGTTACTTGCCCAATAACAACTTCTACGAAACAAACCATCCTCCCTACAAACCATCTTCCTTGGGGAGCAAGGGGCATAAATTGTCTTTAGGAGAAGAAGATTAAATTGCCTTGCAGAATAACCATGTGTCCCAAGGGATAAATGTGCTTAAGTTGCCTTAGGGAACAACCATGTTCTCGGGAAAGAGGGGCTTAAGTTGGCCCTTTTCCTCGGGGACATGATTGCTCCCCAAGACAATTTAAGTCTTTTACTTCCCAAGGCGACATGGTTGTTCCCCAAGGATAACCATGTGCCTAGGGGAACAATGGATTAATATCCCCAAGGAATAAAAAAAATTCTCCAAAAATTAACTTTCACAAGGGATAAAAAAAGTTCTGCGAGGAAAAGGGCAATTACCTTGGGGAACAATGAACTTCCCGTAAGGCAAGGTTCAAGTTCCTTAGGGAAACATACGTTTCAAATCTTTTTACAACTATGATGATGTAATGTTCGTTTTTATATAAGCTTGCAACTTATCGTTTAAAAGGTCTTGAAAAGATCTACAACTTTGTGATTGAAAACATTTCATTCAGAATTTATATGAAAAAATTATGATCACACAAAGTTTTAAACACATTTGTTCTTGAGAAACATAGTTGTTCCCCTAGGTAACTTAAGCCTTTGCTTTTTGGGTACATGGTTGGCCTTGAGGAGTTATTCATGTTCCCTACCAAAAGGGACAAATAAATTGCCCCAAAAAACAACCATATCCTTACGAAGAAATTTGTTTAAATTGCCCTAGGGAACAACCATGTCCTAAGAGGAGAAAGGGCTTAAAGTGCCCCATAGAGCAATCACGTTCCCTGGGGAACAAATGTGTTTAAAACTTTGGGTGATTGTAAATTTTTCATATGAATTCTAATTGAAATTCTTTCAACTACAAAGTTTTACCTTTCTTTGAAACATGTCCAACGATAAGTCACAAGATTATATAAAAACAAACATGAGATGGTTATGGTTGTAAAAAGGTTCTAAACATATGTTTCCTTGGGGAACTTGGGCCTTCCTTTGAGGAAAGTTCATTGTTTCCCAAAGAAGTTGCATTTCTCCCCATAAAACTTGGGCCTTTCCCTAAGGATAATTCATTGTTCCCTAAGCAAGTTACATTTTTCCTTGAGGAATTTCTTTTACTCCTCAAGAAAGTTATTTTTTTGAGGAACTTCATTTATTCCCTAAAGGACTTCTTTTGTTCCTTGGGAACTTCATTTTGCTCCATATGGAACTTACATTGTTCTCTAGGGCAACTTGTTTGGGATTAACATTTAGTCTTCTTTTCCTTAAGAAAGTAACATCCTAAAGGCAACTAATTTGAAAATGTTTTATGTATGTTTTTCATCCATATTGTTTGTTGGCAAAAAAAAAACTAGAAAAAAAATTGAACCTTAGACCTTGGGGTTGAAGGGAAGATTCTAACCATTACATCACATGTTTTTTTCTTTGAAATTGTTGTGTAAAAGAAACATCATTACTTGTGAATGTTGGTATTGTATTTTTGACATACAACATGATTATGAATGTTGATTATTTTCAATGTTTTAGAGTTAACAATTGAACTACAACATCTATGTTTAATTGTTGATTTAGTTTTTTTGAAGTGTAGAGATGAAAATCAACGAAATATTTATTACTTGATTACTCATTATTAGTTGTTGCTAGCAAGGTCCTAGTGGAAAATGACAAATGCTTGATTGTTTGTTGTTACTTGTGTGGTCCTAGATGGAATAGAATTGATGCACGTTAGGAAAAAAAAAATGACAAAATCAAATATTTGATTATATGTTATTTCAAATTTTCATTGTTTTATTTCTTGTACAATTATAATCCTTATTGCAATAAACCAAACGAAAATTTAGATCTTCAATTGTTATTTGTTTTCATGAAAATCATATGTCATTCATGTTGAAAAAAAAATGGACACGCATTTTGTAATGAGCTTTCATTTGTTGTCTTTGTCATTCAAAACCATTGACAAGACTTGACAACAATTGAACTTTAAGAATTGGACTAGAAATTAAAAAAAGGATATTTGCCAAAAACTTGGTCAAGCTACTATACTAGGCATCAATTAAAGACCCAGGCACTATATCCACCCTCTTAGCTCATATAAATACCTACCCTCTTCAAATCATAGTCATTTCAAAGTTTCAAAGTCCCCATCCCCCCTTCAACAATTGTTTTTTGGAATAATAAAAAATCAACTACTAGGATCTGGCTAGTACTCAAGCCTTTAAAAATCGGATACTAACAACAAGTTGGTATATGAAAAATCAAATACCCGCCCAACATTGGTTGTTTCCTTGACTCTCTTCATAGATATACACAAATGTATATGCATCCAATGGTCCTTTTTATTTAGGGCGATGAGAATGTGAAAAATAAATGGATGAAACTCAAGATGAGTGTTAGGTGGGTAAAACAAATTTATCATTGATGTACCCTTGGGTATGTAATAAGTTAAATATGTATCATATCTGGTTCATAATTTGCTTCCTATAACTTTTTTTAGAAAAATTTCTTCGATTGGTAAATAATACAAACTTCCCTTGTTTTAACCCTACCTAGTGAAATAGATCATATCTGGTTCATAATTTACTTCCTATAACTATTTGGCCTAAAATATTGACTCGAACTTGACTCAATTTGTGTGACTTCTGAAGTACCTTGTGTGTGTGTGTGTATATATACTAGTGTGAACCCTGTGCATAATGCACAGGTGTGTTATTTCAACAATGTTTGGTTGATGTTTTCCTATAACTATTTGGCCTAAAATATTGACTCAAACTTGCCTCAATTTGTGTGACTTCTGAAGTACCTTGTGTGTGTGTGTGTGTGTATATATATGATGGATGGGCATGTTCCACAGAAGTGTATGCATCTGGATGAGAAATTCTACGTCCAGTAATGGAAGTTTTTAATTTGAATTTTGAATAAAAAGCAGAATTATTACTCCTGGAGCTGCTGGTTCGATTTTTGTCATTTTATTTCTGTTCATTGGACTAATAATTTGAACAATATTCTTGTCATATATGTTTGGACCCATTTACCATATACTCATGATTGTATTGCCATTTGTCATTATTATATGAATTCCTTGAATATATATATATATATATATATATATTCTGTTGAAATGATTTTCATTTCTGTTTTTTATCAGCCTTTCCCATCAGATCTTTGAAACTTTCACGTGTTCATGTTTGCAATGCCAAATTTGCACAACCAAATTGTCTTTCTCCACTTGTCAATATGAACTACCCTTTTTTAACTGTACACTTAACCATTCACAACTATAGTGGAAAACACACGAGAAACAATCTATTGTCTTATGATTAAGGGCAAAATGTTCATTGTTTATCTTTACCCATACCAAGATTTATAGTTGAATCATAAAACTTATATACCTTGAACCCTAACTCGGATAACACAATTTTTTGTGTTTCAATTTGCAAAACTTGTGTGTGTGTGTGTGTGTGCACACGAGCATGTGTGTGAATGAAACATGCTCCTTACCTTCCGGCATGATATCTAGAGATATGAACAAGCCATCATTTGGACAAGAGTGTTTTAGTTGTGTGCCATCTGCAGATCCAGTTGTTGGAATTGGAGTGAAGAAAACTGCTTCTTTATATGTGCTCTGATTTTTGGTGTAAAAATTTGTATTTTTCACTACTACTATCGTGGTACCTTGGCCATTTCAACACATGTCCGTTGAATAATTAATTAATTAATTTTGAAAATTTCATTTCAACAAATAGAATATTCCTAAATATTCACTATTATCCTTCACAATATTTTTTGATTTGGAAGAAATAATTTAATTTTTTTTCAACATTTCTGAAAATAATATAATTAGTGTCGAATTGGCCAAGGTATTAGGGTATTCATTATTTGTCGGGTTTCAAAGTATTGTGGATCGGGTTGATCCAGAGCCTGATAGAGCAAAAGATGCCGTTCTGTCATGTAGTAACTGGGCTCTTCCAGGTCCTGTTCGACCAGGCAAGACACTGTTCTGTCTGGTGGTTAAAGGAAACTACCAGGTGCCTGTTTTGAGTGCGTAACGGGCATCCTCCATGGTTGGGCCACAGTTGAACCAGCACCCACCAGCAACACAATGAAGGATGAATGATAAATGGTCAAGAAACAGTTCATTAGCTTCCAGTTTCCCAAGCTAACCATGGTCATTAGCTCAGTTGCCCTTTTTCACTACCTACTAACCACTCCGGTGGGTTGTTAATAGGTAGGTAGTTTAAAAAGCCCTTGCCTGTTTATAAACTATAAACCATCTAATTTTCTAGTAGTCACCTATTTTTGTACCTACCTACCTATAAATAGAACCTACTTCACTACATATTGGGTTACAGAGGTTGAAACCAGATGTTAACTCCGTTGAGGTTCATCCACAACCGAGTCATAAGAGGCATCCGGTGGATGGTGCGCTGGTTGGTGCTGGTTCACTCTGGCCCCGCTCATTTGTTCATTCATAATTCATATACCTTATCATCGCAAGTGGAACTACCTAACAGCAGTTCCAAAAGTGGAACCAACAGATGGCTCGACCACCTTGTCCCACTTAAGGAAAAAAAGCCTTTAAAAAAATGTACCCAAATAAGACACCAAACCTGGTTAAGTTTGAATGATTTTTTCTTTCTTAATTGCCACCCACAATTCAATGACTATAAAATAAATTAATCAATTAGTAAATAATAAATCACAATTCAATGTGATTTTAGTGAACTCTTATTTAATAAATTAATAGATACAAAATCATAATTCAATGTGATTTTAGCGAACTAGTTTTTTGAGTATTTGGTTGAAATCAGGCAAGAGAGAGTCAGTGGTACTCAATTTATTGGAGTTTTGAGTCTTGAAACAAACTGTATATATACAAACTGTAGCACATTGGCAGCTTCGACACTAATTACATTATTTTTTAAAAAAATTGAAAATTTCATAATTTTACTTTTTAAAAAAGAAAATTTTGTGAAGGAAAATAGAGAAACTTTTAGAATATTTTAAAATATACCATTTTCAACAAGAAACCTTCAAAACAAAACAAGTATTCCACACTGATTTGATGAACTTACGACCATGGTATGTATATATATTACAGCACATGTGTCACTCTGTGCGGGTGTCTGTCAAAAGGATCACAACAAAATTTATCTTGTTTCTTGTGACAATGTTTTTTTCCCCTAATTTAATAGTAATTGTTGTTGAGCTTTGCTTTGGAAGAATAGTATTGTTGGGGTCAAGTTTTCAGTAATAATAATGGCCTCGGTTAGCTCATATTCATTCTTTGACTATCAACACCACAACCTAGAAGGAAGCACAACAACAAACAAACCGAAAGACATTGTGGGGACAATTTGTCTAGAGCGTGATTCATTCATTTTTGATTAGTTGTGGGGTTGCATCCTAAATGAAACCGCTATTTTTCTCTATCTTTGGTGACAGGGCCTCCATGATTGGCCAATTAACAACCGCGAAAAAAAAAAACTCACCTAGATACTCACAAAATAGAATATTATGTTAGCATCTCCTCTTTGGTCTACCTATATAGGTTACAAGACGAGAATTTTGAGACAAAAAAGATACATGATGAAGTGTGGTGCTATTGGGAACAGCTTGTGGAATACATGAGCATTTGAGGAACACACACACACACACACTCAGAGCATCATCCTTAGGAACCTTTTTGGCAACACCAAAACCCAAAAGAAAGAATCATCAGCTGGTAAAGGGTCATATAAAAGGGTAAATGAACCTTTGAACACAGATTCTCAAAAATTCAAAAGAACCAGTCTTGACTCCCGACCACCATGGTTCCAAAAACAATCCCAAAGAACTGGTCAAAGGACCTACCCTGATCCATGAATTCTTTGGTGGTTCTTTCATAAGACCTGTTGCAGGTTCTTTGAAAAACATCAAAAACCCAGAAACTGGAGGTGGTACCTTAATAACACACCAGAGAACTGCCCAACAACACTGGTTCTCATTATGGGTGTTGTTATGTACTCAAAAACTATGGTTCTCATGGTCTTTATAGGCATTTCATGTACCCTATGGAATGGGCTCAGTAGGAGCCTGTTCCACCTGGGAATCACTGAGCCCATTCTGGCAACATGTCATTTTTGTCTTGTGGTTCTGGATTCCACCAGGGCCTGTTCCAAAGCGCAATCAGTGCTTTGATTCACAGCACTACCATGTCCCCCCCCCCCCCACCCCCCTTTGGTTGGCAGGACAAGTGGAACTGGCAGCACCAAAAGTGGAGCCAGCACCAGATGACTGCCTGCCCACATAGGAAGAAAGCCTCAAAAGGCACCTGAACATGACACTGAAACTGGTTACATACTATGGAACAAGCCCATAGGTCCTGTTCCACCTGGGCAAGTCATCATTCTGTCCTCATGGAGACAATGAGTTCTATCAGGTTTCTGTTCCAAACGGTAACTGAAGTCTGACCAATGGTCATTATCTGCCTGTAATTGGCACTCAGGAGAGATTCTGCCACTTTGTTAGCAACTTCAGTGCCTATTGGACCTCATGATGTTCTCTGTGACAGTTGAAAGCATGGTTGACCCTAACATCCTTAGGGTGAAGGGCATAAGCTTTCCGTGTCACAACTACAGATAGGGAAAGGGTTTGTCTGAGACCCCTTCTCTTGCACAAAAAGAAATCATTCAAATTTTGAAACAGAATGGGCTTTGCAGGGACCTCGATTACAAAAGTACCTTAGAATTTTACCTATCATGTGCTTTGGAGCTGCTGGAAACCCACAGGCTGAGCAATAATTTCCAACCATTCTACAGCCAGGAAGGATGCCTTGTATATTCAACTGCAGAAACTTACATTGATCAAGTTGAAAAAATTAGCAGTTTGAGCTAGAAGAAGATGCACTGATGCATTGAGTTTTGATCACCTGAACCATAAAGATGTGCCACTCTCTTGCATGCACCTCTCTCACAGTGGGGACATAATTTTGTGCTAAATTTTGGGCATTAGCATAGTTGGTCAAAATCATGTGCATGCTTAAGTGCATGTTTAAAAACCTCAGAAATTTGGTGTGCTGCTATTAAACAATGGTACAAACTACTCCCTAGCAATTCAACCTCCAGACAGAGAGAAGAGCCCCCTCCCTATCAATTCTATTCCTTCTTTTCACCTTCACATGCTATTGATACGATGGAGTTCAAAAAACAACCTGCTTCTGTTTTCCTACACTTCATACTGACTGAGACTCCAGGACATGTTCAGGAGCCAAAAAGCACATGAAAAAAATTTGCTATTTCAAGATGAGAGTTTGCCTTCAAATGATGTCATTTCATGATTCTCAGATAAGGTTATGAAAATAATTTGTTGTATTTCTGGTGATGGATTGTTTGAAGGAAGCACAAAATGGGCAACTTGAGAGTGGGAGCTTGCTTACAAAATTTCCAAGGGTGGCACTCTTTTGGAAATCATGTCACTCAGTGTTTTGTCTTTGCAGTAGCAGCAGCTCAAGAACCCTGCTTTTGAATAACAACTCATTGCTCCTAGTATTTGATGTTTGGCAACACATGATATTGAAAGCTCCCTTCTGCAAAATGTCAATGATTTGGTTCAAGAGTTAGTCAGTAGCTTCACATTACTGTCATAACTTTGTCCAAACAAAAAAAAATTTGTGAAAGATAATGAACTATAAACAAAATGTTTTCTTTGGAAAGAAACAAAAATAATCATTTACCAAAAACTTTTTTCTCAAACTTCTCTGGATAAACTGCCAATAGATAAACCATACACAGGTTTCTATACCACCAAGAGAGATATCAAAGAATTCCAAGTAGCTAATAAGGATTTTATTTTTATTTTTGTGTATTCGAGGAGACCAGATAGTAATAGATTGCTTCATTTGTGGAAATCAAAAACTGGGAGGGGAAAATTAGGAAAAAAGACCCAATGATACCTCATAATTGGATGTGCAGCATGGTTGTTCCTGCATCATCCTACTGCAGCTTTCAGAAGAAGAGCATAAATGCTTTCTTTCGTGTAGAGAGAGAGAGAGAGAGAGAGAGAGAGAGAGAGAGAGAAAGGTTAAGGCCTACTCCACGAGGGTCTTTTGGCCACAATTTGAGTCAGATTAGCTTCCTTGCAATTCTTAGTCTTGAGAATCTTGTCTCCTGTACTGCCACACCTCCCCTCTTGAAGCCGGGAAATCTCTGCACTCAGCAAATTTGCATATTCTGTTCCTATACATGTTTTTTTCAATACAGCAGCAGCAGCAGCAAGCTTTGTTTCTACATTGGGCTTCTTGGGGTGGGAAGAAGTTAAAGCCTGAGCAGCTGCCACTGCTGGTCCCTTCCTTTCAGTATGTAGCACTGGCTTGGGGATTGTTTGAGCCTCCTCCTCTACCTCCTCCTCAGCTGGCTTGGTGTGTATTGCAATTTCATTACCATTGGGAATGATTTCCAACACTGTGGTCTGTCTGGAAACAGACTCTCCTGCACTTGTTGTTGCCTTCTTCATCACACTTGTAGCCTCACTCTTCACAGCTCTAGCAGTCTTGGATACAGATGTCGGACGATGATTCCTCCTCCTCATCTGTGGAGGAGGTGACTCCTGCCGCCTTTGGACCTCCCCAGGATATGTGGTGGTGTGTCTTGCAGCATGCATAGCTGGAGAATAATGATGTCTGGGAGAAGAGTACAACAATGGAGAAGCTAACTCCTGCTTGCTTTGTAAGAAGTCAGAATGCCTGTACCTGCACTGAGTAATGGGTAAGGCATAATGAGGCAGATATGTCTCAGAGTTGAAAGGCAAATGAGTTAGATCCCGTGCAGTAGGAGCTGCAAGTTGTTGATGGACAATTCTGCCAGGGGAGGCAATCCTAATGCCTCCTCCAATCCAGGGATGTTGCTGATGGTGTAGGGCTTTGATTCGAGGTTGTCTTGACGATGGACTATGAATCATCAGTCCTTGTCTTGGGCTTTGTTTCCTGGCTCTGCTATCTTTCTCTGATTCCAAAGCAAATGAAACTGTATTGTGGGGATACCTCCTCCGCCACTGCTTCAATACAGGCTTGTCTTGTCCGAGCCCACTTGCATAAAGCTGCCCACGAACATCTGTCAATGTCTGTGCTAGGTTGTTGCACACTCCCCAGACTGACTTGAGTGTCCTTTTCCTGTCAGGCCGACTGTGCTCATCTGAAAAACCCCTGGTACTCTCTCCCTGTGGTTTTTCTTCCCCCTGCTTCAAACAAAACAGCAAGATTAAGCTTCCAATGTTAGGTTCCTGGTGGACCCCACAAGCACCCTATTGGACATGCTGCACATGTTTGTAGTCAAACACTAAGAATCCTGTCTAAGAAACCTTAAGAATCTGTATATTTTGTATGCATTCTGTAGGATATTCATGCCAATGTGTGGACACATAATTGAGCCAGAAAGCAGGTCTAGAATACAATGAACCTGCTGCTGAAGGGCATGCATTTCCTGTGATAATAATGTTTGCAGCTCATCAACCTCCTGCTGTAATGATCTCTGCGCACATGAAGAAATTTATCACACAGCAAGCAACAGGTGGCTGTGAGCATTGTGTGTAAAACTGTCCGTACAGTGCGTGAGCACCTGTTTCCTGATAAAGGGTTAGAGGATCTCCAGAGGTCAGTTTCAGATTCAGCTCTTGTCTAATCTTGTGTTTTAAGGGTTCAATACCAATCTGCCATGTATTTGTTGCTTGAAATGGGTGAAACATGTTTATTGGGTACAGAAGCAGTGCAGGAAACAGTGTAAGTGTCCAAGATAAGAGATATGCCTGCAAAGCCCGCAGTGCTCTTGAAGTGAAAGCCATGCCATTGCTGTAGTTCACATCAGGGTCCTTTTCCACAGTGTGTGGAACAACAGATATTCTCCCTCCCTCTGTGACATTGCAGCTTTCAGAGCATGTTGGACATCCAATTTTCTGGAGCCTCTTCTGTTGATTTGTGGTCAAAGGCCCCTTCATTCCTGGAGGCTTTTTATCAAGACTGGAATCCTCATTTCTTGTGACTTGCTTAGTGCTTCTGTCAAACTCTGCAATCCCTCTGGAGGGAACCAACTCCACTGACTGCTGTTTTCTCTTTTTGGAAGGTTTGGTTTGCTGACCAGAACGCAGAGTCAGCAGCTGCCAATGAAAGAAATTGCGCTCCAAAAGCCGCCTCTCTCCCACCCTTCGGATCCACCAGGGCAGTGCCTCCATCATTTTGTTTAGGGAGGCGCTTCTTGAGATAGCTCTCTTCTCTAGGACAGAGGTTCGAGCAAATGCACGCCAAGCTGAAAAAATTAGTGGTACCATCTTGTGCTCTGTACATGTGTCATTGAACTCTGTCTCTGTACAGGTGGACACATTCCCAAGATGTGCCTTCAGTAGCTTTTGAGGTTGCCTTTCTCCATCCACTGTGTTGGCAACCTGAAGGACACCAAAAATACAAAACACCACTGCCGACATGTTGATCATGACTTAGGACTTGCAAATGAACATCAAATGATCTCATGCAGATTTTAGAGCCAGAGAAGAATAAAGAGTTACAACAATATAAGGATGCAGGAAGGTAAGCTGACTTAAATGTGGGGGGGGACCCACAGAATGTTACCAGATGGTGATTCTCCCTTTTGTGAACAGAGTTAACATAATTCACTAGTTCAATGCTGTGAAGCTGTTTGGCAAGTAGCTCCGCCCTGACCATTCAGACCAATGTCTGATCAGACTCTGATGGAACTCCAGGTGCAAGACATGGAAAAAATGACAAGTCAGTGGGGAATCAATGAGTCAAGCATGTGCATAGCAAGCTTGACCCCAAAAGAAATCTTGAAATTGGGAAGTAAACTTGTGTTCATGACCATGAAGGATCTGGGAGGGACAGAGACCTTGCAGCTGATGCTGCCCAGCGCCACTTCCAGGTTGCCCACTTTTTCAACCTTGCTAAGCATTTATCTGTATCAAACAGTCGCAAAGATGCAATGGTTTGGTCTTCAAGTTGAGGAATTCCTGTTCGGTGTTCCACTACAGGGACACCCTTTGTGGAGCTCTGAGAGGCATTCCCACCCAAATGGTACTCGTCCAAAATGGGCTCATCAGGTATGGGAGATGGTGGAATCAGGAATTGGATCATCTTTTCAGCCTCAGGTGTCAAGACCCTTGTTTCATTGCACCCATGCTTGGCAGGAGAAGGCTTATACTCTGTACTGGGCTTGCTTGCATGACCATCCCTTGAAGAGTAGGTATGCCGATTTGTTGGAAACAGTGTACTCTCAATCTCACGCATGTGATCTGTCAATTTTTTGAGGTTTTCTATCATTTCACCTGCCACTTCCTCTGAGGCTTTGGCTCGATCTTCTGCTGCGCACTGCAGCTTTAATTGCAGCTCCTGCTCATCAATGTCACACCACATGCAAGCCATCAATGGGACGATCAAAGACTCCTACCACCATCTTGCAAAAATTATTGTAGCTCTCCACCATATTGATCAAGTGGCTGCAGAGAGCAAGGATTCTGCGAAAGGATTAAAAACTCCTTTATAGCATTGCAAGACTGAGAGAATCTACCTCTGCACGACAAGATGCCATATTCGCCCTCTCAACAGCATGATGAAGCTGCTGCATCAATGTCTCCCTTTCTTGGCTCAAGCCAGTGCAACGCTCTGTGAATGATGCCAACTCCAGCTGCCAGTGTACAGCAGAGAGAACTACATCAGCCAACTTGTTCAATCAACAAACAGATACTGACATCTGGCTCTGGTAGTCAGTACTCATTTATCAATATGCCTGATCATATGTGCCTGGAACTCACCATGCAGAAGTAGTCATGTAATGCAATGAGATGTAGCTCCAGCAAAATCTTCCAAAAGTATGACATGATATTGGTTTCACATATTTGGAGGCTTTCTTCATTTTGTGTGTTGGTGTTCTATGTAACTTGTTCTCACTTAGGTTATGTCTCATGAGGTCAAACTCCTCACCTCTTTGGCATACTTTGCCCCATATGCTTGTCGCAACTGGTCTTGGAGACTCTGAACTTCTGCAGCGTGTTCTGTTTTCAATGCATCAGCATGTTGCTGATCCATAGTCTGGCGGTCTGCAAGTCTGGATACCATTGACTTCAATCTCTCTATCTCTTCTCCCTGTATTCCTAGCTCCTCGTCCCTGCGGGCCAGCTGCTCCACAAAGCTGTCTGTAAATGAGTGGATGAGATGCTTGAACAGGTGTGATGTTTCAGACTAGTATCATTGTGTCTTTCACCTACATAGTGAGAGTCTGCATTTACCTGTTCAAGCAAAAACCTATTTTCCTCCAGAACACCACATTTCTCAGCTTGTAAAAGTGCCAGGTTTGCATGCAATTGACCATCGATTCGAGCTCCCTTCTCTTCCACATTCTGAAGATGGTCCTTCAGCTGCCTTATCTGGTTGTCACGCCTGTGCACTTCTGTTTCTGCTGCTGCCAGCCTCTCAAGTGCCATCATCATCTCCCTCTCAATCTCCTGTCCCTGATCAGGCAGACCCACACCTTCTTCTTCTTCATTGAAAACTCACTTTGCAGTCGAAAAACTTCTGCAAGCCTAAACCTATCTTTCTCTGGTTCTTGGATTCAGATCATTGATGGAAATTGGAGAAGATGCTGATGTCTGATTCTTCCCTCTTTCCACTAATAGGACACAAGCAACTGTAGCATGTCATCACAATCCTTATGAGAGAAGGATGTGATAAGTAGACAAAAAATCAGAATTCCACAGCAGGGGGAAGATTGCCCAGCTTTGTAGGAGTAAGGGTCTCTTTTCATTAGGATGCTGTGATCACAATTACACACAGTGTGCTGTGATCACAACAGCCTAATGGAAAGCCACTGACATAGGGCATTGTTTCTTGCTGCAAGGGCAGTCACTTTCCATTGGAGATCTGTAAGGTAGTTGGAAATATGTAGTTAATCATGAGTCCATGAAAAAAAGGACTTATGTCACTTTCAAATGAGTCCCAGTTTGACTCACAATTTTCAGAGCTCCTGCAATTGGTCAGTGCCTATGAGCACACCTAGCCGAAAAATATAACGAAAAGTTGTTGTGATCACAAAATCTACTATCAGAGCAGCCTAATGGAAAGATTTTCTAAGGTCGTGATAAATGGAAAAAGGTGACGTACAGTGAGGTCGTGATTGTGCCCCTCCGCAGGAGTACAGCTGCTTCTATCTATGAGCTGCGCACGAAGATTTGCGGAGTCTTCAAGCGCCTCTGCCAAACGCTGTTCGCTGCTTTCCAACTCAGTCTCTAGGGCCGCCATGGATGCCTCATCTTGGCGTGCCTCCTCTAGCACTTTCTTCAGCTCCTGGCTGAAGATATTCTGAGAGACACAGGTTGCAGGCGGTTTGTTGAAGGTTAAAAGACACTTGCTGGAGCATGACAAACTGCTCATCATCATGATTATTGTGTAATTTACCTGATGAATTTCTGTGTTTATCGTGTCTCATAGTAGACACACACCGCAGTAGAACAAAACGGGAAAAAGGAGAATGCCGAGAAAAATGCGGCGGCCAAGAGACGTCATGACACGCTCAACTTTTGAACTGGGGAATAATGAACCTTAAGCTGCGTGTGACGCCATCGCTGAAATGCAAGCACGACGGCGACGACCTTTCGCTCGGCCGTCCTCTCCTCCTCTTCCTCCTTCCCGGCACCAGGACAAACCCCGTTGGGAAACGACTCGGTCTTCTTCACCTCAGCCAGTTTCCGACTTGCTTTCGACTGCGCATGGAACAGTTTCCGCATCGAAGTAGCTCCCGGCAACATGTCGGCCAGAAAACTGTAAGGCGTCGCGTTCCATCTCCGCACCGCAAAAGAAGCGTTTGAATCCCTGGCACCTTTATTACTCTCGGCCTCCGCGCCCTTGCACTCATCAGGACTAGAAATAGCTGCATTATCAGCATGGAGTACTTTGGCACTGGATTTTCTCCCGCCGTGCCGATCTTTCTGTGATACAGAGCTACGTCCACTCCCGTTGTTATTAGACTCGACTATACTCGCCCGATCTGGCTTCTCTTCCCCATGATCCATCTAGCACACAGAAATCCTTCACTGCTGAAACTCCGTCAAACCGTCTCTTCCTCCTCGTCCTTTACTCCCTCCTGCATCTCCTCACTCAACAACAAAAAACAAATCCTCCAGGCTTCATCTCCTCCTCCTCCTCCTCCTCCTCACTATACTCTCTCCATCAAACCAAAAAAAAAAAAAAAACAAGATACGGATTCGCTTCACAGAAATCTTGAGACAACCTCATACACAGATTTCACAATTTCGTAACTGCGTGAACAATGAGAAGAAGACAGGAAGAAGAAGACAATAATAGGACCAAATCATTTCTGCATGTTGCTGTTTCCCACCCGATCAATTGCGATCCTCGTTCTTCAGTAATATCAACCTGAACTACCAGAACCGATCGGGATGCCAAATTCCCAGATTCCGCTATCACTGCAACAGCCGCGGCGCAAGAATTGTTGGTCCGATTGTGCAAGAAAAGGACGGGCACGCGCAGACGGAGCTCTCTCGAGCGAGCGAGAGAGCTCGCTCTCGCGCGCGCGCGCGCGCGCCGGCGAGACGGTTACAAAGTCACGACAGTGTGAACGAGAGCCTCTAACTGCGCAGACGGCATTCCTGATTTTCTTTGTGGCGAATTTTCGCAGATTTTCGACCTCGGAAATGTTTTTCTTCCGGAATATTCTTTTGTAAATTCTTGTTTTCAAAGAAAACAATTTCGCCAGATTTTTACACACGGTTCAAGTAGGGTACCCAATATATAGATAAGGATGTTTAATTTATTTTTCTTTCATATTTGGGTTAATAGCCAGATTTGGCTAAATAGCTTATGGATGATGGCCACCTTGGCTCCATCACAAAATTGGAAGGGAAAAATACACCATAATTTTTTTGACAGTTTTTTTAAAAACTTGTTAATTAATGGTAAACCTCTTTTGGATGGTTAGGTAATGATTCTACATTACTTAGTGAACTGAAAATAAATAAATAAATAAATAAGTAAATAAATAAACATTGATGTCCCATATTTAGTTTTTCTATAAAAGAATTACATGCCTTCTTTGGAATAATTCAATCCATTAGCCATTCAATTTGGTGGCTCATTGAAATTGCATTGGAACTAAATTTCCACATGTTAATAACTTCCACATATTTCAAACATAGTTAAAGAACTTTCCAAATGGAACATGGTTGGTTAAATAATACCATGAAAATGTTGAAATTTACTTGTACAACATCCATTGCAAATATGGAAAACCCTAAACCCTAAAGGAAAACCTATGAGGAAAAATTTGACAAAAATGGAAACACATTGGTGATTTACTTACATCCCAAGACTTTATTACCAATAAAATGATTGTCTTTTTAATTTTTAAAAATGGAGTATTTGACCCAAAAAATAAATAAATTATCATGTTTTGAATGTGTGTGACACTTTGAACTAATAATTCAAGCAATATGATTATCAAGTTTTCTCCTTGAGAAAGAATTTGGAGATTCAAAGATTCCCACAATATTACTACATTATTGATGTTAAGGATTGTAAAATTGCCACCACCCTCTTTATTTAAATATGTATTGAATTTAAGATTTCTAAGTTCTAAGGTTTCAATGAACTATGGAAGGAAATTGTAGTAACAAATAAACATGCATGGAAATTGGACATTAGTTTGAAATTAGACATGATTTTTTTGTATCAAAAATACCACGACCTTTTTGTGTGTGTTGCAATGAAATCACATCTTGATTTTGTTATAATTTTCAAACTCTTTAAGTATGTTCATCATTTCCTTGGTCGCAATAGTTTTCATGCCCATTGCCATCCCATTTGCATATTGCCTTATTTCCACATTGGTGGCTATTCAAGTTAAATTATACCTTACATACAAAGTGTTGGTCCATTTTTTAACATTGGACAACTAGGGCTATATACAATAAAATTTCCTTTGAAGAATCCATGGGAAGGAAATTATTTTTTTCCCCCTTTTCCTTCCCTCCCACAAACGAGGAAGGAGATTTCATTTTTTCCTATGTTTGTATTCCTTCCCCTTTTGGTTTTCTTCAAGGTATGTAAATGACTATAATTAATCACGTTCTTGTAATCGCAATCACCTTTGATTTTCGTTAATTATTATTGTTGTTGCATATTTTTTCCATGCATGTTTAATGTTCCTTATTGCATGGTTATTTCAATGATACTTTCAAATAACTTAAAATTTGAAATGATGTTCACTAGTGACATCAATGGACATAAATAGGTTTTTCTTCACACAATGTAATGTTTGAGCCTTTATTTCGGGTATTGCTTGAATGTTATACCAAGTAAAACCTCATATCAAAGCATCACCAAAATTCAAAATGTGATTTCAACTTTGGGTGGGTCCCTAATTTCAATATTGCCTTGATTTTCAAGTTTTACTACACACTAGTTTTTTGATACGTTTTTTGAATTTCAATTATTTAGTTCGAAAGTCTTATGCAATCCAAATGTATTACAACTTTTGTTGACCAATAACATCATTATTGATGAACTTCCATATAAATTTTTTGCATCTTGATTATTCAATTTGAATATCTTAAATGATAATACTGATGTAATAAGTTTGTCGACCAATAGTGTTAGAAGTAGGAAATTTTTGATAAATATATTGAGTTTTGATTCATCAATTTGAAGAGATGGCATGTGAGGCAACTCCATCGACCAATATTATTGACAAAATTATGAACTCTTTGATACATATTTTCAATTGTGATTATTTAATTTGAAAATTGTCTATGGCTTGGATCTATAGGTCAATTGCATGGTGAAAAATTTGACCTTGTTCGTTGTTGCTTCATATTTTGATTTGGTTTTTCATAACACACACGAAGAAATTGAAATTTTTTGTGGCATTTCCATTTTACCAAGTAGTTAACAAGTTTTGGATTCTCATTTTAAATGCGGAGGTTGAACTTGGAACATATATTTTGTTCACTTGTTTGATTTTGAAAATAAACAAAACATGTATTGGAATTCAAACCATGTTGATCTAAAAACATTATGTCAAATTGAATAGAAGCAATAGTAGTACAAAGATAACGAGGAGGAAAATATAGGTGTTGTTAAGTTAATGATTTTATGACTTTTGTAATTTGCTTAATTAACGAGGTGACATGTGTGGATCTTTTGTGGAGTTTTTTGGTATTTAAATGTGGTGGATTTTGACATAAAAACTTTTCTACAATGGGGTTCAATAGGTAGCATTATTTTATGACAAAGAAATCGAAACCTAGTTTTTTCGCATGGAACACAAGTTGTGAGGGAGTAGATCAAGAAGGTGTAATTGATCAATACATAGTGAATGATTATCTTTAAATAAATGATTTGGAGGTCTAAAATGAGAAGGATCAATGGTTAAACTTTGAAGCCAATCTAACCTTTGAAACACATTCATCTAATACATATGACATAGCTACTAAAGTTCCAAGTACATGACCCATCTTGTAGCTATGACCTCCACTATCACCTAAGGTTTTTCCCTCATTCTATTTGCAATTATGTTTCAGCTTTGGACATCATTAAAGAAAAATTGTAATTCTAACATGCTCATGGAAAAGCCCTTCCCTAATGTAGATTTTCTTCTTCCACCATCCATCAAGATTAGTTTGTCCATAGAAAGTTTTGATTACAAAACAAACTAAAATTCATGTTTATAGATTTCTTAGAATTGATGTGGAGTAAAGAGCATGGACCTTGTGACATATGTAAGTTTTGTCAAATGTTTCTTTTTCAAAAAGGAAATATGTAGTTTGTAAAAAATTTGAAGTGTAGGAATATGTTAAATCTTCAATCCATAGCCTAGGAAGTCATATCATGTTTTTGATCCTTAAATTGGGAAAACTTTGAAGGTACAAGACATGCATTTATAGCTCATTGCAATGTGTGAAATGTGCAAGCTTTGACATAATTATATCATTTAAAAATATATTATGTTACAAAGTAGACAATTTGTTGGTAAGGCATGTAATCAACACCTGCCTACTATTGTCACTAGTCCCTTAGGTTACAATCAAACCAAATGTCCATAATCATTTTACCTTGTGATTGACAACAATTCATCTAATTCATGTCAATTGGATTTTTTCAAAAACTACCAACAAAGTTCAAGGAAAATTTCATTTATGATTTATTTGTCAATAATATACACACATGTTATCAAATTACAAAACATATATACAAAAAAAAGGCTTGGGCCAAAAGGATGTACGAAAGTTTTAGCTTGATGTGACGTTCTTCTTCAAAGATACGAAAGTGACCAAACTTGTAGGACTTGGCGGTCCAGCAGGTAATGATGCCAATTCAAACCTTTCATATCTATTGAAGAATTCAGCTACAAATAATCTTGAAATTGTCACAACAAGATCCTTTGCTGGGCATTGTTTGTTTCCCACACTTGGTTCATCTGTTTCCCGACCATTTGACCAAAACACTGATGATATGAGCTTCTCACCTTCAGGCCCAAGAAATCTCTTGGGGACAAAGGTATCAGGATCAACAAAGACCTTTGGGTCCCTTGTTGCAAAAGGTTGGTACCCAAATAACATTTCCCCATTCTGAATCTCATAAGATGCATCATGGGATTCAATTATGAAATCTTTTTTGGCTCTTCCATATTGGTAAGGCACCGGAGGATTGAGTCTAAAACATTCATAGGTCACAGAGTTCACCAATTCCATCTTCTCAAGTGCTTGCAAGGTGATTTTGTTGTCTCCAGTAGTAGCAAGTACATCCTTAACTTCAGCAGCTAGTTCCCTCATCAATTTAGGACCAGCTCCAGCTGCAAAAACCCAAAGTACAAAATGAATATCAAATTAGATATCAAAGTGCAAAAAAACTAAAAATTAAAAGAAAACATTAAACTAGGATGTGATTTTTTGTCAATGATGTTTTCATGGTCTTACATCTTACAATTACATCTAACAAATATGGTATATCTACATGCTAAAATAAATAAATTGAAAAATAAATAAATTAGGTTTTAAAATCTTCAAAAAGGAATCTAGTTAATAGATGAAAAAATAATTTGGCCAATGCCCACAAATCCACCCTTGAAGGGTCATAAAATAACACAAAACCCAATCAATAATTTTTATGAAAGTAGAAAATTAACTTTGGCAACCTAAGTTGAAACCTTTATATGTTTTGTTCCTCCAAGCTAATTGTTATATGTCATCAATTTCTAAGTAATCTATCATTTGCAAGAACATTTTTAGAACATTAATTAACTAGGTGTTGTCATAAATAACATTTCAATATTGTTTTCTCACCTATAGCTGTCACCACCGAAGGTAAGAAAATGTTGAACCCCCCAAAAGCATTAAAAGATAGAAAAAATAACAAATTGTGGGTTGCATCGTCACGGTTGAGACCGAGCTCCTTTGCCTTTGCAAGGGCATCTGTGGCATATGTTGAAATAAACTTGAAAAGAGAATTGTATGGACTCTCCACAAGGATGAACGGCAATGGAAATGAATGTAGGAATAGTTCTTCAATAGGGTGCGGAAGACCAATAGTAGTAACTGGGACAAGTTGGGGTGCAGTCCACAAGCTTGCATATATTCCTCCATTAGTACCTAGGAGGCACAAGTATTATTAATCAATAAGAAAAAAGATACAACTTTTGCTAAAAAAATTCATTGATTGTAAAACATTTCGAGGTCATAAGAATGCCCTATGTAAATGCAATTTGATAGCCAAAAAACAATGCAATAGATTTATGTTGGTTAGGGAACAAAAGAATTTAGATGTTTCATCATATTTTTAAAAATAATGTTGCCTCAACAAGTTCATGCATGGTGAAAATTTCTTAATTCATAGGTATATTATTGCAACTTCAAAGGTTCAATAAAGAAAGGTGCATGAATTTATTTTTTAGTGTATAAAAATATATGTATACAATAAACTTTGTTAAACCTAATAATAAAAAAACATAATTCCTACTATGTTAGAATAAACTATGATTTGACTAGGATTGCATTCATAGTTCAAAAGTATCATACCCAAGCTTGCTTCACCAGGCGCTACAGGATCTCTATGCACAATTGCACGAATGAGGAAGTTGAAAGCAAATTGTACACATTCTGTTGAAAAGCTTGCAGTTCCGCATTTTGCAAGTGAAGATTCCCAAACCAAGAATGATTCTCCGAGTGCTTTGCTGGATACAAAATGTTACACGTTAATCATCTCATGAACAAAACCCAAAGTGTAATGGCTTCCTAAATTAGACATGATAAAGATACAATCAATTTCAAGGATGTTGGAATACAATTAGAATCCTAGGTTGTTTTCATAGGTTCATACATCCTATAATATTTTTGTTTTTGTGGGTTAATAATTTCATTTTGTACAAGTTGTTTAACACCAAATAACAAGAAGGAAACAAAGGTTCTATTTGTTGCAAACATTAACCATAATATGAATATGAATATGAAACCCTGAACCGTAATAGTATGTGAAGAAGAAAATATTCAAGGAAAAAAAAAGATGAAAAAATGGAAGATTATTTAAAGCACGAGATAATGGAAGGAGTGAAAGAGGAAGATGCTAAGGGACAAAAGAAAATAAAAATAAAAATGTAACAAGGGTTAAAGAGAGGAAGCAAAAAAAAAAAAACCTTCAAATTAAATTATATTTTAAAAAGATTAATGTTCAAGTAAATGGATGTTTTACATGAATTTGTCATTAGTTTCATACCTGAACTCAAAGAAAAGCTCGCGCCCATTATCTTTAATGAGTTCGAAACAAAATGTTTTGAGCTTGGTGTGCCGCTCCTCAGAGGGATCTAAATAGGGAAGTACTCTGTAACCTCCTGTGTACTTAACACTAACATGCCACAACACACAAAAATCCACAAAAAACAATTCAAATGTGATGTTTCAGAAATTTTTAGGTCTTCAAAAGTTCTTGAATAATCAAAAGTTTTATGATGTTACTTGAATAATTTTTTGTGTTTTGCATGTTGAATGACAAGGCTAAAAAATGAGAATGTATTTGGTAATCTATTTTCAAAAGAATTGAAAAAAAAATCATTTGACATTCGAATACATTTGTTTATGGATCATTTTTTGTCCAATCTAAAAATGTTAAAACAAAACACACTATCAATTGCTTACATCATAAGCAAGGATGCAATTTGTTATTGAAACAAATCTTGAACCATTTATTTGTATGTTTTGTTGAATCCCAAGCAATAGGTTAGACAATGGATCCATTTTTCAAACTTAAGATTGAGGTGAACCTGGGCATGTAAGTCCCGACAAAAACATCCCGCTTCTCCACAAGATCAATGTCAAAGAGTGTAGGGAAGCTCTTTTGGTCAAGTAGTGTGATCACTCGTGGATCTGGAAATCCTGGGGGACCTGGTGGCATGTTGACACGAAAGACAGTGGAATTGTATTTCTCAACACGTGACTTGAAGAAAGTTTCAATGCCTTGGAACCAAAAAAAGTCCAGGCGATCCTTGATGGCACCAAAGTAAGGGACTCCATACGTCCCGGGAATCTTTTGCAATGGAAGTTGTGAGGCTATTGTTACTCTTGTTGCTGCTGCCATACCTGCAATGTGACAAGACACCATTGAAGTTTATTCATAAGCAACCAAATTGAAAAAGGTCTAGCTCTATTTTTTTTTTAACAAGGTTTTTATTCAATTTTGGAGTCCAATTTAAAGATAAATTCTTTGTAAAAACAACTTGTGTAAAGTCTACTTAATCTAAGTGAAATTCTAAGTTACAATAAAAGTTTAGCACAAATCATGTAAAATTCATATCACCTTCCCCAATCGTCTACTCAAATTTTAGTTCATTCTATGATGCAATTCTTAGATGATTCTTAGCAAGAAGATGCAAATCGTCTGTAACCAATTTCACCAAAAGCAAATCCTCCATGGAGAAATGGTAGAAGATCATCTATACTTTGGCTAGATTGCCTACAATTGGAGTGTGGGACAAACAACTTGACAAGTTCTAAATTCCAAGTTTTCAAATGAAACTTCTACCAAAAAATTGTTGGGATTATCAAAAATCAAAACCATTATCTTTCCTTCAATGTTTACAACCTTCAAGAAGAAGAGGAATTCACTAACTTTGGCAATCGAACTTTGTCTGCTTCTTCTTCTTCAAAGACTAACTCCAAAGGCAACAATTATGAAGCATTAAAAACTCGATTGATAAGAAAACTTACTTCTAAAAGTTTTCTTCAAATATAATGATTCTCCACTGATTCTCCAATTCTCAATTCGATCCACAAAACCTTCCAAATTTTCCTTGTGTAAATCTTCAAAACATTCTAAACAACACTTCCCGTAAGTACTATTGAACTACAAGTAGATCAAGAATTTTATTTGAAACAAAAACACTGCTAGATAAGTCAAACTTTTTTGTGTTTGCAACAACAGTTCACACCAACCAAAAAAAAAGAAAGAGAAACCCTCAACACCAATAACAAGAACTGAAAAGAAATCAAAGACAAAACATGAAATTGAAATCACAACAACAATAACAAAAACCGATTGCTTTGTAGTTCAAACTTTTTTGTGCTTACAACAAAAGCTCACAACAAGGGAAAAGAAAACCTTCAGCACCAATAATGAAATCCAAGTTGCAACAACAACGATAACAACAAAACAAATTGGCAAGTTAATAACTCAAGAAAGATCTATATGTGAAAGAGATGATTGCTAGGCAACAAAAGTCGATTGTCTCTTTTGTAACCAGATATTTCCAACCAGATCCAGAAAAGAAGAAAAAATAAGAACTCAAACAAAATTTGAGAACACTCAACAACAACAACAACAACATCCAACTTGTGGCACAGTTCACTTGGTGGATAAAGTGGATATTTACTCCTAGATCAAGAGGGGATTGGACAAAGTGGATTTTTCATTATCTAATCTAGTCATTGACCTTGAGGGATTGGATTGGATTGGATGTACCTGGAAGCTACTTTGGATTCTCTTCCTGCCTCCCTTTTTTCCAGATCTTCAATTTTGGGTGATTCTGAAATCCAGGAGTTTGTCTTGGGTTTTCACTTTTAGTGGAATTGTCATTTTGGGGGTGATTTTGAAGAAATCTAGGAGTTTGTTGTGGGTTGTTTTGGTGGTATCTTCGTTTTGGGTGATTGTGAAATCCACGGATATTTGTTTTGAGAGAATGCTTTTGAATAAATCTTCAATTTTTGGGTGATTTTCAAATCCAGGAATTGTTCCTTTTTTTAAAAAAGAAATGTTCATTTTGGGTGATTTTGAAATCTAGGAATTGCTTTTGTGCGTGTGGTGCCCAAGGAGCTCCAAATCTTCAAGAGTTTGAAAAGTTTGATCCGGATCCGGATTCCTTCGTGAGCGGTGCAGATCGCCATCGCCTTTGTTGTGTGAAGGGAGGGGAAGGTGGGAAGAGCAGGAGGAGCAATGCAAGGGCATTGTACGTTGCAGCGTCCATGGGTGACATCTTCGTCTTCTTCTTCTTCTTCTTGGGCCTCCTTCCGTCAGGCAAGTTTCCTCTCTTTCTCATCTTCCAAATGCTGTTTCCCAATTCTTTTGTCTCTTGCTAGGGGAAGAAGATTTGGATTGCCGATGAACTTAGTGGCGTTTGTGACTCCACTCAATGGTGCTTCAGTTCGGTATACGGTGATTCATTTGTGACTGCGATGTGCAGCTGAATGGAAGAGTCACGCCATTCAATCGCGTGTCTTTCGATGGCTTGCAGCAACGAGAAGAAGCGGGCAAGACAAAAAACCACCGCTTGCATTGGAGATGTGCAGCCACTGCTGAAGGCAAGCAGATTGGTGGCAGCAACCAAATGCTAGTAATGTTTTTTCCAAGTAACCCCTGTGGTTTAACAGGCGCAAACTGAGGACAAAGAGAGTTCAGATTTAGGGTTTAGGGTTTTCAGGTGCAAACTGAGGACAAGAGAGTGCAGACTTAGGGTTTAGGGCTTAGGGTTTACAGGTGCAAACTGAGGACAAGAGAGTGCAGACTTAAGGTTTAGGGCTTAGGGTTTTCAGGTGCAAACAGAGGACAAGACAGCGCATATTTAGGGTTTAGGGTTTTCATGTGCAGAGTCTTCCCCAGCTCATTGACACAGCAAGTGAATAATTGGGATGGTGGCAGGTGTATGTACCACCTCATCCTTTGATCAAACATTGGGTCTCTGTGCTGCGCAATGACTTCACTCCACCTCCCATGTTCAGTAAGTCTCTCATCTTTCCTACTTCTGCCAGCAATTACTCCAACAATCCATAAAAAATTCCAATTCAGATGATGTGAGTGAGATAGTCAGAACCATCATCACCCATAGTGAGCTTGTTGCTGGGTTGATGAAACTCTTTTGGCAGCAGCAGTGGTGGTGGTCAATCTTCCAATGATGGTGGGAGGTGAATTGGGAGTGTGCAGAGAGTGCGATGGCAGAGTTGGGACGGTTTCTCATCTATGAAGCTTCACGGGATTGGCTGGTAAGAATATCACTGCATATGAAGTTTTAGGGTTTAGTTGTGTGTGTGTCTCTCATGGATTTTGAGATTTGGAACCCCCCACTGTCTCATGCAGAAGTGTTGATAAGTGAACACTTGTGTTTGTGTGTGCTGAGAACTCTACCAACAGTTAACAGTGAGTGGGGAAGTCAACACACCATGTGGGACTGCACAAGTGGAGTTCATTGATCCTAGGGAGCCTGTCAAGGCAAGAGCTTGAATCTTTACCTCAGCAGTGTCAGTTTCAAGTGATCCAGGTCTGAGTTTTAGTGTTGCTATCTGTGGATTTGTCAATCTGAGAAATGTACAGATTTAGTGTCTTGGTGACTACAACAGCCTGAATGTTAACCTTTGCCTCTCTAGTCTGGAAGTGCTGTAAGGATTTTTAGTATTGCTACTGGAAAGTAAGACAGCTTTTCTGAAGAAAAGTGGTGCAGGACTCCTTTACTATACAAGTAGACAGCTTTGCTGTCATCAGTTCTTTGGTAACACCATTATGACCTAGATGTTGCAAGGCCAAACTTGGTCTTCAGTGTTTGGGTGCACTTCTGGAATCAGGTATCCATCTATACAGTACTGTGGTTCAGAAGAGATGACCCTTGTCAAGAGGAGCATGAGTGATTGTGGCAGGTGGTGCCTATACTGAGAGCAGGACTGGTGCTGGTGGAACATGCAGGGTCGGTTTTGCCTGCCAACCAAACCTACCACGTTGGTAACAATAACATTCCCTCTATCTACTGCATGAGGGCTCTAAAAAGTCTTTCTATGCATTCAAAGTGAGCTTCCTTTGCAAGGTGATGGTGACAAGTTATTTGTGTTGTTGCAAGGGAAGCGACTGAGGGAATTGCACAAAGTTATGTCAAATATGGTAATATGGGTTTCCTTGATTGATGCAGGATTTGTGCGAGATGAGACAACACTTCAACCTTCTATGTACCTGAATAAGTATGTTCTGGGTGTCTACTTATCTTTTGCACAATATATACTCAGACTATGTGCTCTCTCATTTTCGAACTATGCTTCAAAACATGTTACTAAGTGCTCTAGTTCTCATGTGCTCATACATATGGTTGCTTGTTCATAGTCTTTCCCAGTTTGTCCTTTCCTTTTGTTTTTTCTTTTCCCTTTCTGTCTTTGTTTCTTTGTCTTGTCATTGTTGTTGTGGTCTGTTCCTAGCCAGTAGTATGGCCGAGTCTTCCCATTGCTTCCAGAATTGCAGCAGAAACTCAGTTCGTAGGTTGGTGCCTGTCACCAGCCTTTACCCACTGTAGGGAGCTGATGAAATCAGTGGGGAAGTTGTGGTAGTTGAGTCACTATCATACATGCTACTGTTGATGGTCCCTGAACAGGTGTGAGACTGGCACTTTTGTTCATACTAGTGTGTGTTTTTTGTTTTCTGTTTGTTTTCTGTCTTCCCTAGTTTGGTTCTTTCCATGGCTTCCTGAGGAAGTGTTAACCTTGTTGTTTCTTCTTCATCGTGAGAATGGAGATTTCTCTATTCTTATGAAAGATATATGGTTGCTTGTTTGCTGTAGGCTACCAGAGCATTTTGCAGAAGGTGCACGGGTACTGGTAGCTGACCCCATGCTTGCGACAGGTGATGTTTACACTCAATGGAGTACAAAGGATACTCTTTGTCTGTTTTGCACAAATTGTAGAGGAAGGTCTTGAATTATGTGGCCATCAAAATGTTAAAAGTGAGCCATGACTGTCAAAATTGCTCATGGAGATCTTGCACTTGCAGGTGGAACAATAGTTGCTGCAATTGAAGAGCTGACAAAACGAGGTGTTGATCACAATCTCCTGCGTGTGGTGAGTTTGATGGCTGGGAATGAGTTGTGTCAGTTTGTCTCTGTATGTGACCCCTACATAGACTGCCATATGCTGATTTCTTACTTTTGCATTTGTTCTGGTCTGTATCCTTGCATTTGGCATTCCCGTTCCTGGTGAGAGCAATTTTCCATGTGCAAGAAACAACAGGAAAAGGGAAAAAAACATGTCCTCATTTTCTTGCTAAAGGGCAGTGTTAAAGACTTGATTGGAGAATGTGCTCAGCTGAACATCTGGCTTTCTGGATACCTGTAGGTGGCAGCTGTTGCTGCTCCACCGGCATTGAAACAGCTGAGTGAAAAGTTTCCCGGGTCAGTATCATCCTAAATTCAACAGATAACCTGCATTCTTTTATCTAGATTTTCCTTGGATTTTCTGATGGCAATGTTAGTGGGTGCTGAAGGGTTCTGATAGTGCCCCATAATTGGTGTGCAGGCTAAGGGTATATGTTGGGATGATTGACGAGGAGCTGAATGACAAAGGGTAATTCATTGCCTTCAATCCTACAAGCATCCAAATGAGCATTATCAATTAGAGCAGGCTTGTGCTTGCTTTCTGTTCCCAGCATTTGATCCCACAGCTGAGGCTCTAAAATCTTGGAAAATGGGATTGTTTCTTTGTGCAGGTATATAGTACCTGGGTTGGGTGATGCAGGAGATCGTAGTTTTGGCACTTGACTTCCAGGCCCTATTGGTGTACAGTTGCATCCTCCAAGGACTGTTTGTGGACATTTCACAAACTCACTTTTGTCAAACAACAGAGTTGATTCCCCTATCTTTAGATATCAAGTTTATTAGAGCTCAGATATGCTTTCAAAGTTCTGTGCGAACTCAAAGTGTAACTGTAGAATCCATTCTGAAGCTCATAATTCCAGATCATCTCCTGCTCTCTCCCATGGGATTACTATCTTGATGCTAAGATCCATCACAAGAATGCCAAAAATTAGTAGATTCTTTATAGTATTCTGCATGAGAGACTCTATGGTCAGTGGTTGGTTGTGTAAGTAGTGTCCTCAGGTAACAAATGGGGGATGTTTGTTTCTGTTCTTGGCTCGAAGCCTTCTCTCTTCTGACTAAAGCATCCAGAACTGGCTTGTTCCAGCTTTCTGGTTTAGGGTTCCCAGAACTGGCTTGCATGCACTTCCAACATATGAACTGATTTTGAAGAGCTGAAGCTTGTAAGCTCCAGCTAAAAGTCATGCAGCCAAAGCTATGTAACATGGGATTTTGTAGGACATGATTCCATTGTCAATATAGGAACCTGGTATTTCTCCTAACTCTCTGACCAGGTGAATTGAAGGTTGAATAAGCAACAATCTATGCCACAGCTCCCTTTCCATGTCACTGTGAAGGAATTTCTTTGTGTATGTTTTTTGCCTATGAAGGACAAAGTGCTTTGGGGAAGATCATTCTGTCTTTTCTGCAGCTCTTACCAAAAGGTCCAAAGATGCATCAGTTCCCAGTTAAAGCACACCAAAAATACAGAGCACAACAATGAGCGAACCTATCTCCACTACCTCCACAAACAAAGCAACCCTGCATACTGAGGAGATAAGTCCCTAGCAACACCAGTTCAGTCTACCACCTGGGACTGCTCATTCTTTTGGAAGGGGAAAAAGGGGCTCATTGCTTTGGACAAAATTGGCATAAATGATACAGAAATTACAGAAATTGTTGAGGAAAAACAACTTCACCAATCTCCTCTACATCATCTTCATCTTCCTTGGCAAGCTCAGCCAAGTTTCTTTCCTTAATTTTATCCAGCATCTTCCAGGTTTCATTACTAATTGACTTCAAATCGCGAGGTCGTGGGGCTCCAAATGTAGCCCATCCAACCTTGCCCGGTGCGAATGTCACACGACCAGGAAGCGTAACTCCATGAATTCCCCAGCGCCCAGCATACAGCAATACTCCATGCTCATCTACTGGCCTTATTTCTGGCTGAGGAATACGGGGAGCTTTGTGATAAATGTCCCACACTTCTGAAGCTTCCACCTCTTCCTTCTCCAGTAATCTCTGTGCAATGGTTTCCAATGCAGATCGATACTCCCGCAACACAGCAGAGCATTTCTCAACAGCAAATCGCATGTACTCATCTCTCAATGCCTGCACCTTTGGGCCAATATGAACCATTACATCTTGTTGGGTGCGGTAGTAGATTTTCCCTAAAGCGGTCATGCCTGTTCTAAAAATCATGTAGTCTGCCAATAACCCAGCTTCACTTAGTGCAGACCCTGACATCCACGATAGATTGTCCCTCCCAAAGACCAACTCCTCAACCAGTCGCGGAGCACATGCACGAACAATCGAATCAACAAGATCGGATTTGCGTGCAAAGACACGATGCCTTGATTCTTCAAATTCTATATTTGGATATACATCAATATCACGTATGTTTGTTTTAGTAAAGGGTCGATGGGGATTGGGTAGGTAGCACTCTAATAGTACACTTGCAGCTTCTCTGTATGCAATTCGCATGCGAGCCTCCCCTGTAGCATCCACTACATCCTCCTCCCCTGTTGTAAATTTCCCTTCTTGCCTCTTGAGAGCCTCTAGGATCTCAGGTCGTTCAATAATATCTTTATCTTTCCTGGCTGCCAAAATTGCTGCTTCATTCAAGATGTTTTGCAGCTCTGCACCGCTGTAGTCAAATGTCAATCCAGCAAGCTCAGTAAGCAACAGCTCTTTCTCCTGCTCTGATTTGAAACCCTTGTTACGAGCATGAACATTGAGAATAGCCAGTCGTCCTTCCTCAGTAGGGAGGCCTATGCTGATGGTTTTGTCAAACCGACCTTTCCTCAGGAGAGCAGGGTCGAGCATGTCCAGTCTGTTGGTTGCTCCCACTACCAAAACCTTAGAGCCTTGGCTTTGAAACCCATCAAGCTCTGTCAAAATTTGAATGAGCCCTTGCTCTCTCTCCACGCCACCACCACCAACATCTGGTCCACCACGCTTGGCACCAATTGCATCAATCTCATCAATGAACACTATGGATGGAGCAAATTGGCGTGCCCGAGCAAACAGGTCCCTTACCCTTGCTGCTGCAACTCCTACAAACATTTCCACAAACTCAGCTCCACTGGCCGAGAAGAAGGGAACACCTGCCTCTCCTGCAATCGCTTTGGCAAGCAGCGTTTTGCCAGTCCCAGGAGGCCCATACAGGAGTACACCCTTGGGGCAATAAATCCCCAAATCCTCAAACTCCTTGCTATCCTTAAGGATCTTCACCACCTCTTGCAATTCCCTCTTCACATATTCTTGGCCTGCAAAGTCATCAAATGTAACTCCTGTGCTGGCTTCGGCAGAAATGAATCTTGCCCTGCTCTGCCCCAGAGCACCAAGCTCAGCATTCATGTCATTGCTTAGCTTGGGCCGTAGTGAGACAGGTCGATCATTCGGATTCTTCATCTTATAGATGGGGTACAACCAACCGTCCAACCATCTGAACACCGTGACTGCAAGAACAAGGCGCATTCCCCACACAAGTGCAGTTGCAAAAGTTGGATACAGTTGCACTGGAAGAGAGCTTAGATTGTGAACCTCCACATTCACAAGCTGTGTATGCAGCTGCTTCCAAACATCATTCCATCCATCTGCCGGCACATTTTCCACTATATGACGCTTGAATACAATCTTCCTTGTATCATCTGGCTGCATGCTGTTGGCAAGTGAGGGCTTACTAGATTCTTCTGCTTGAGGAACCTCATCAGTGGTTTGTTTGCCAGACTCATCTGCCAAATTTTGGTCCCTTTGCTTGTCATAATAAGGCAATATGACAGCGAGATAGCGGCCGAATTCTCCATAATCCAAGAATTGGACCTTCTTAGCCTCCAAGAGCTGCAAAAATGCAGCATAGGTTATGTCTTCTGCAGGGAAAGGATCCCACATTGTACCTCGCAGTTCACCTTGCAGTTTTCGCAGGATTTTCATCCACATTGTTTGCTGCACAAAGCTCCGCTCCATCTGCACCTCTGCCAAACGACCCAGTTCTTCCATATCGCTCACACGCTTTTTCTCTGAAGCTCCTATCTTGGCAAACAGCTCCGCTTGTTCCTCCTGCGCTTCTACTTCTTCTTCCTCCTTGCTCTTTCTCGAAAACACTTGCCCTAACCAGCTCATCTTCGCCACAGTGTCTACCCTCCCCTCTGTATCAGCATCTCCTGCTGCTCTCACTCCCCCAGCATTGTCTCCACCACCAATTGAGCTCGCCTTCACACAGAAATCTGAAAATCTGGAGCTCCTTCCTGCACCCAAAAGCATGCTTTTCCGTCCCCGCTTTCCCAATCCTCCATCCATTACCCCAACGCGTCTGCATCGTCTCGCAGTCTGGGCATGAGCAAGCGACAATCTTAACGGAGAATGCAACGGCCAATTGTGGGAAGAAGAAGAAGAAAGCCGATCAGAGGAGTTCAAAAACCCAAGGTAGGAGGAAGAAGAGGAAGACAACCACACCACACATCGTGATTGCTGGCCTTGCAAACAACAACAAGAGTGCGGTACTACAGTTCCCACTCCGCACAAACCCATCATCTCCCTCCCCCTGTCTATATCTCTGTGTGTGTTTGTGTGTGTGTCTCTCTGTGTCGTAACTCGGAAGCGCTTTCTCTCTCACATACAACGCAAACGCTTTCTCTCTTCCCTCCTCGCCGTCTTCCTCAAACGACCACGATCTGTTCATCCGGCATTCCTCTCACGCTGTTGCAACACGAGTCGAGGACACCACCGCCCACACCTCCCACCACATCCATCAGCTCATCATCTCTCTCTCTCTCTCGTGTCCAGGACGAAGAAAATCGCCAAAAAGCAATTAGGGTTTGAAGCTCTCTCTCTCTCTCTCTCTCTCTCTCACAACCCTAACCCTAACCCTATCTGTCTTTCTCTCTCTCTCAATCCCACCCCTGTTTTTTTTGGTAGGAGGTTTCCACACCCTTTTTGAGGAGAAGACGAGATGGGGTAGAGGGGGAGGTGTGGGTGTGGTGAGTAATGTGTAGGGTAAAGCCCTAGGGTGGGGGCATAGGTTAGGGTTAGGGTTAGGCGCCTAGGACTAGGCATCGGCCCCTCATTTTAGCAATGTCCCCCACCCAAGGGCTTTACCTATCATAAAGCATGAGGCACAATTTATCATGAACCAAACCTATGTAGATCATGAGGCATATGAATGGGAGGGTTCTTATGCCTACTCCTCAATAGTCGAGGGTTCTTACACCTATAAGTAAGCATAATTTCCTAGAATAGGTAAGCCTAAATCCTAGAATTTGGGAGGGATATTATACCTACTTATAGGTGTAAGAACCCTCCCACTATTGCACTTAATGTCCATGCAAAAATCTCATTAAAAGAGATGTTTCACACAATTTCCTTTTCTCATCACAATTGTTACTTGCAAATAGTAAATACTTCAATTTATCCAACATCTTAAGTGGGTCGTAGTGAACATTGGAACTATTGGTAAGCATAAGTAAATGATTGATAAATCACCTATTTATTTGAGCTCCACACTACTGTGCATTATCAGTAAATGATCTACTATTTTATTCTTTTCTCATGTTTTCATATGGTTTTTAATCATTCATCATTATTTATGTCAAATGTCAAATTTAATTTAAATTAATATACATTTCATGGACATAAAAAATATGTTAATTTATTTTTTGATATCCATGTTGGTGGAGAGGAAAAAAAAAAGGAGATAATTATAAAGTGGAGGTAGTCATTAGAAAAGGAGGAAGATAGTTATTAAGAAAGTTAATAGAAAAAGGAAATAATTATTAAAAAAGAAATGAAATAGTTAAGCTTCAAAATTAAGTAGCTATTTCTAGAATTGTTTTTAGAATGGTCCACGGACAACCACACGAAGGACTCTAAAAAGATCTCCCATATACCAATTCCGTTTATTTGTCACTAAAATTAGATATTAAGAAACAAAAACAAAAAACTTAACACAATTGTCTTAAGTTTTCAAATTTTTGGCATCCATAAGTAGATGGTGTTTTATATATATATATATATATATATCACCAAACTTGAAAGTGTACTATAGTAATCATGCTATTTTGAAAGGATTCATCATGTGAATTTCCAATGTTATAGTGGTTTGACATCTTTCTCAATTATATTGTGTTTGGTGACATGAATTAATTCACAACACAATGTGCCTTTCTAAACATAATCCTTTTTCTTTCCCAAAAAAAATGGTGTATTTTGAAACAACTCTTCACTTGGGTGACATTGTAGAATCAATATGTTTCATGATTTCCTTTTGTTTTATAAACATGTTGATAAACATGATTCTATATAAATGAAGGTGTTGTGAGCTCAAATCAAGAAATGAAAGTCAATTTTTCCTTCTTGTTTTCACAAAACATAGTCATGTGCCATGTTAAAATTTATTTGGATACTTCTTCACTTCACAAAATATGTGCATTTGACTTATGAATATTTATAAAACAAGAGGAGTTAGACAACCTATGGAAACAAGGTAGTTCCAAATTTCTCCACTCATGCTTCTTGTGAAGGTGAATTTCAAAAGGAACTTTAGAAGTTGAAGGGAGAACTTGCAACCATTATGCATGCAAATGAATGAACTTTTGAAAACAAGCATTTTAAGTGCAATCACTTGAATCATGCACCTCTGCCCTATTTTTCCTGAATGATAAATGCCAAATGATAATGAATATTGAAAATAGTCTAAACCTCATCCCATTATTAGTTAGTTTGTAAATTAATAATATTTAGTGAACTTCATATTTGCTTGGTTCAAGTATTTACTATTGATTTTAATATTTTCATAATCAAATATTATTAAATGAACAAGGTAATTGGGAAGAGTTAGTTGGTAACCAAACATAATCAACATATAAAGGTTATGATGCATCCACATGCTAAGTGGGTTATGGATGTAAAATGGTACCTAGGTTGGAAATTGTTAATAAGATTGTTAATATTTGATATAATTGGATGTGGATGTCCAATGAGAAAAAAACACATCAATGAAACAACCCTAAAAGCTAATTATCATCCTTATATCATTTTTTATACTAAATTATATACCAACCTACAAACTACATGCTTGTCCAACTTCAATACAAATTTTTATTATAAAAGCACATACCATTTGATATCGTCCCAAGTTTATTAGTTGGAACCAATTAGTTGTGTAAGTTTTACAATTATAGCAATAGAAGCTTGAAACACACCCTTCAATTCCTTGTGAAAGCTACAAGTTGAAATTAAGATGAATGATTAAAAAATGTATTTTCGCTTTCCTTGAAATTATCAAGGCTCAACCTCTTTTTAAAACCAATCCCCTTGCTCATGAGCCCAAGGTTTTGATCACATGTCACAACACCACCAGCCTTTTGATAAAGGTATATCTACACTTGTGTTAGGATTAATGTTCCTAGAATTTAAAAAATTCTTTAATAAACATTTTTTAGCATGGTGAAATTAGAAAGTGATAGTTTTGTCTTTGCAAAGTTACCACTTCATTGTTGAATGTAAAGTATGGAGATGAAGGGTTTCAAATGTAGTGGACAATTTTGAGAATAAAATAAGTGTTGGTGCAAATTTGTGTGCACTTGGACTAGGTATGGTACTCATACTTCATACCATATCAAGTGACATGAGATAATATTGGCAATAGATGAATGAAAGAAAAGGCCATCCTCTAATTGTTCGTATATTGTAATCTTGCATTTCACTAGTTGTTATAAGATCATGTGTGTCATGCCTTGATTGTCACATTGTTAGAATGATAGATTCAACATCTTTGAAGTCTTAAAATAAATTTGGGTGAACAATTGTCCTATGTGTTCTTAATCCAATTTGGTAGTTGATTATCCATAATGTTGGATGCAACATTAAATTATGTATATTCTTTGTGCATTCGATTTGAGGAACAAAATATTGTGATGCACTTATAATCACAATAATTCTTGGACACATGTAATTCTCAATGTTAGAAGAGATTTTTGGATGTTGCATACTTCTCAATGCCAAAAGAGATTGATTTTTGAATGTTATGTAATTGTCAATGTGAGAAGAAGAGATTGATTTTCAGATATTGTTGTGTAATTCTGAATGTTAGAAGAAGAGATTGAGTTTCAGACTTTGTTCTGTAATTCTCCATGTCAGATTGGATCTTTGGGTGTGATCCAGATGCAAAATTCAAGCAGAGTTTAATTCCAGAAAGAAGATGAGATTGAACAATTTGGACAACCCAAGATCCCTCCCCTTTGCAAGAGGCAAGATCATGTTTGCAACTGATGTATGTGAGATGGCCGATAATGTTTTGAGCTTTGTGAGAATTTTCGGAGCTCAAATTCTCCACATTTTGCTTATTGCACAGTGTGGGTATGGCTCTAGACTACAGCAGTAGTAGTGTGGCTGTAAGGATGATGGGCCATGGAATCAGTCCAGTGAGGAGAGCCTTCTTCACCAGCAAATGGGTTTTGACATGGTTGGGGAGAAGGAACAGATGTGATGAACCATTTTGCTGAAGAAATGGTAAACTTTTTTTGTTGTTGTGGTGTTGTTCAAACCGATCCCATGTTCTTCCACGGTTTGGTTTTTTGTGCAGCCACCATCCCATTGCTTATGCTACAAAGTTGAGAGGGAACCATTTCTGCAACAAAGCAAATCGAAGGGTTCAATCTGCAGAGGGAGGGAGACAGTTGTTACTGCAGCAAAATCAAAAGCTTCAATCTGCAGAGAAAAGAGAGAGACATCCTTACTGCAGCAGATCAAGGGGTTCAATCTGCGGAGGGAGAGAGAGACAGGTATTCTTGCTGCAGCAAACCAAAAGGTTCAATCTGCAGAGTGAGGGAAACAATTGTTGCTGCCCCAAAATCAAATGGTTCAATCTGCAGAGGGAAAGAGACAGACATACTTCCTGAAGCAAACCCAAAAGGTTCAATCTGCAGAGGAAGAAAGACACACACACACACCTACATTCTTGCTGCAGCAAAGCAAAGCCTTCAATCTGCAGAGGGAGAGAGAAATTCTTGCTTGCTGCTGCAGCATATCAAAGCTTCAATCTGCGGGGACCAACACTCCATAGCTATGAAAAGAGCAAGATCTTCCCTCCCATTTGGAGATTGGATGAAATCTTGTGGAGCGACCCATTTGCCATCTTGCAGGTTGCAGCAGCAATCTGATAAGATTTGTGGGTTGTCGCCGCTACCCACATCACCTTCCCTCCTCCTCCCTTGCTCTCTTTCTTCTTTCTACTATTGGAAAATCTGAGGATCGTTTTCCTGCTTCTTGTTGAAGGCAACGTTGGAGCTTTCTTTCAACATCCGAGACTCTTACAATCTTGAGGTACATAGAGAACACAGAGAACAGGAATGGCGGCGACGACGACCCAAATGGCAAATGCGTTTGCATCCGGAGCAGTTTTTGCAGGGAATCTTCTACCCACCTCCGTCAGCTGCAGCTACAGTTCGAAGGAAGCTCTCAAGGATTGCAGCTGGGTTCCGAGAACAAGAGCTGGTTTCAGAACTGGTTGCTGCAAGGATGATGATGGCCATAGCGCACGAGCTTCAACAAGAAGAACAGGAAGTCTCGTCAAGACGATGATGATGGGTTTGGCGGAGGAGGTGGAGGAGGATCATCAGCAGCAGCAGCACAGGGGTGGTCCTCACGGCTGCAGCAGCAGCTTCGCCAATCTCATCAAGAACGGTGCACTTGTAGCATCACTCAGTCTTGCTCTATGCCTTGGATCTGGTCAGTCCCTCATCCCTGCATTTTTTTGCATTGCAGGAATTTCTCCAGATCCGTGTCATGTGTTTCTTTGTCTTGCTCTTCTACGTCTTCCAGGTCATAGAATTTCTTTAGACATGGAAATTTTTTGTCAAATCCCTTGCTTGCTTGCTGCTGCATGAATTCATGCAGTGGCAACAACAAGAAGATTGTGCACAAGAAGAAAGCTTGGATTGCCAAATTGCTGCAAAAGAAGAAGAAGAAGAAGAATGTTCTTTTGGGGTTTGGGGAAGCAGGTGTGGATATGGCCATGGCCAAAAGACTCGAGGGCGTCAACAAGCCAGAGCTACTACCCAAGGAATACACCACTGTCATTGATGTGGCAGGATTCTTGTCTGAAGGACAGGTCTGTCTCTCTGACACCAAGCTCTTTTGTTTCTTCTTTGTCTTCTTTCATGTCTCCAATTTCTTCTTCTCTGATGTGTTTGATTAATTCTTTGATATCTCCAGTTGCTTCTTTGATGGCTCCATTTGCTTCTCCCAGTCTCCAACTGCTTCGCTCATATCTCCAATTGCTTCTTTGATGTCTCTGGGACCTGGGCTCCACCAAGCTACAAAGTCCCATTTGAAAATGTTGCACAATTGATTCTTCAAGAATGTGGTGGAGTTGAGAATGTTCACAAATTCTTTCCTCTCATTGATTCAAACTTGCTCTACTGCTGCTGCTGCTGTTCTCCTGTTTTGGTTGCAAACTGTGCTGCTACGTTGTAAGCAATTTTTGATGTTTTTGTGTGTTTGTGGATTGGTTGGTGGTGTTTTAGAAATTCCGCATTGCACAGGCAGTGGCAAGTCTTGAGGAAGATACAGGGTTCAAGCTCCGGGTGCTTGCACAAAACTATCCCAAAACTCCAGGTTTGTTTCTCGTGACAACATGCACACACAGAGAGAGATAGAGAGACACAGACCCAGAGACACAGAGAGCTTTCCAACATACCTCTGTAACTATCAACTGGTTTTCAGCAACATCTGTGGGTTGCTCAGGGCTTTTGAGTCTGCTGATTAAACTCTGATGCTTTTCTTGTTGGTGGATGATTTCAACACAGTTGAAGGAGTTAAGCTTATTGCTGGGAATATACATGTCTGACAAAACAAGATGAATTTCTGTGGCAATTTTATGCAGGTCTGGCAGTGCGGGAGTTCTGGCAAGTAGATGACAACACGATTGTGTTTGTCGCAGATCCTAGCTTGGGTATGTATGTGATTGACTGTCTTCTTCTCTGTCCTCTCTTACAGACAATTTGTGTTGTTGTATCATGTAACCACCATCAGTTGCTACTTCTCGAGTGACTCTTCTCTCTACTTGCTTTTGAAACAATTTTTCTTACCACAATTTTCTATGTCAGGAGCATGGGTTCAGAAGCTTGAGTACCCCATGGAATATGGGATTTGTATGTCAGAAGCATGGGTTCAGAAGCCTGGGTACACCATGGCATATGGGATTCCCAGTGATGGGTTTTCTGGTTGGTTTTGCAGGCAACATTCTAAACTTCAATGTCGGAGCAGGTGTGGACCTTAGCATTCCCAGAAGTTTCTGGTCACGACTTGCTGGCAAATATGGCAACTTGTTCTATTGGCAAGAAAAGGTAATGCAAAAATCTTTTTTTGCAGCAAAAATTCCATCATCCTTTCCTTTTACCTTCTCTTAAGCTACAGATCATGAAGAAGTTTGATACATGAGCGTCTGAAGTTCACAAACACTCACACTAGTATGAGGACCACTGATCAGTGTAAATTGCACAACAAAAGTGATGATATATCATTTTTTTGCTCAATGAAGGTTCTTTTTTTGATGAACTTTAACTCAGAATGTAGAGTCCTTGTGACTGATACCTTGTATGGTATCATCTGCTGAGAATGTTTGTTGTTGTTTTGAGTAGGGTGAAGATGCCTCAATTGAGGCTGCAGTTTCTGCAATTGGCAATTGTTTGAGAGAGCCAAGTGGTCCGCGTGCCTGCTCAGAAATCCGATAGACATTTTGGGTATGCTGCATTTTCCTTTCATCAGCTTGAAGTCCCTCTGATTATTCATGAGATCATTCACGCCTTTCAAGTTTCCAGCACTACTAGCCTGGTTTTTCCTAGGTTTAGCCAAAATGCTTTAGTGAAAATGCTGAGCAGGTATCTTTATTTTTGCAGTACATTGAGCAAGATGTCAATATTATTTGCAAAGAGAAAAACTGGAAGATTGATGGATCTGCAAAACACGATTTCATGTTTGGTTGTCCATTTCAAACAATTGGATGAGCCTTACATTCCCTTTGCAGATTGTTGGTTTTTTTGTAATGGGTTTTCTCCTGTCTTTAAAGCTAATCAATCACCTGTGGACTTCAGTGCCCCAACAAGAGTGACTGCTGTGATGTTTGAAACTCCAATCACAGATTCTCACATTTTGAAACCAGGCCAATTTTGAGGCTGAAAAAAAAAAGTACTTTTGGTTTCTAGAAAAATTGAGAGATGGTTGAAGAGAAAGAAGGGGGGGGGGGGATTGCAATTGAAGAGATACAAACTTGAGAGCTAACTGACAGAAGGGACTTCTTACAACAGCAAAGATGGGAGTATACCTTCCATCCATAATAGGTATGGAGAATTTTGGTCACACACCATCACTCAAATATTGAATATTGAATATGTACACTGTTTATGTACAAAACATGATACTGTTTAACACTTTCAATTTTTGCTGGTATTGAAGGTCTTAAAAAATCATAATATACAAATACACAACACCAAATGCACCACAACCTAAATCACTGTAGTCTACAAATACACAACGCCAAATGCACCATGACCTAGAATTATCAAAAACATAGTCACAGGTCCTTGAATCCAATGCCAAATAGGTAGGTACTTCTCCAAGGATGCCTGTCACAGGAGTTTCTGCTAGTCATACATATTCCCAGCATTGGGCCAATAGTTGTCTTCTTTTGCATGTTGAATGCTGGCCCACTGATGTCTCAGTCAAGTCCTGAAATTTGGATACTTAAAAGTGTGTGCAACTCAATTCATTGTTCCCATGGCCTCCAACAGTGAATTTTGTGCTTCAAGTTTTGCCAAGTAAGGTTGTACTGCATCCAGCACCTGGCCAACAAAAACCAGGACTACATTAAACATCATATACAAGAGATGGGAAAAGTTGCAAATGTTGGCTCGGGCATGCTAAACAACCAGAAATGTGTGCACACAGTACATTCCTATTTACCCAGTTCTTGTATCTGAAGTTAAAATCGCCAAAAAGAAACATACACTTCTAGGTTGATTTTGCAGGCATGAAATTGCCATCCTTAGACCACAAAAAACACAGCAAACAAGGATACTCCACAAGTATCAGATTGTAGTCTATGATGCCAAAAACATATCCCTAACATCAATATGAATGATATAAGTTATTTCAGCATCTACCCAAGAAAGTCGTGTTGATGTGTCACGTGTGTGTAACAATGCACTGATCTCTTCTGGACCTGCTTCCACCTGCCCAGCATTCACAAAGGAAAAAAGGGTGTGAATGACGCACCATCATCAATAACTTCACAATTAAGGTTCACAAAGTCTTGTTGTTGCAAATTCACATATTGAAATCTCATGCTCAAAACACTCATGTGGAGAACACCACATGTGCAGTAGTACGCTACTAAACACATCCATGCAAATGACCAGTCCACAAATCAAATTGCAGTGTCCAGGACACCATTACAAAAGCCACACCCTGAACCATACTGTTCTTCACCCATTTTTATTCATGCCAGTGAGAAACACAGAGAGAAAGAGAGAAAGAGGGATCACCGTAGTGGCAGCAGCAAAAGAGAAGGATTCTTGTCGGATCAGCTTAACGAGCTTTTCACGAGCATACCGATATGGGTTTGCCTCTTCATCATCATATGGGGATGGAACTGCTGTTGCTGGATTATCACCAGCATTGCTCAAACTGTTCTGCCTCCAAATTGCAACATCTGCAATTCAGAAAGAGAGGGTTTTTGGTCAACTTCAGAATTATGTTGGACAGAAATTCCTGATTACCCCCCACAACAATGACTGGAGGAATCTGGTACCTACCTTTGGCAACATGCTGATTTGGGGCAAATGTTGGACGAGTCCATGAAGGCAGTGGTGCAAATTGTCGGACTTGCACAGGCAACCAATTGTACAGCACCTTACTTGACTTCATGACCTTGGATTTGGAGCTGGCTGACTCTAGTTTTGCAGTTATGGCAGCCACTGAACTCAAGACTCGCCATACCTCCCTTTCTAAGTAGTCCTGCCTAGTCTGAGTGCTGCTGCCACCAAGAACATGCGGGGGGTAATCTTTGAGCCATTCGACACGTACCACATGGAAGGGCTTGTCAAGCTTTACATCCTTGACATAAAATCGATTGATGCATCTGTAATCCACTACTATGCCCTCGTGCCCCGCATGGTCACTTATACTTTCAACCTTTTTTGCACAGGAAAAGTACCAATTTAGCTGCCAAGGAGAGTGCTGCTGATGACACTCAGATGTGCTGCTGTCAAACTTTTTAGCATCAGCAACAACAAAAAAAGTCATGTTTTGTTCAAGGGTTTGGGAACCTGTACATGGCAGCAGCAACCAATGAGCTGATTGTTGGATTGTTGTCGTCCGCTGAGGTCATTTTCATCTCTAGAATTATGACAGTCAAGAGCTTTTGCATCCAAAAGCATCCCGAATTTTGCAATGTTTCCTTCTGCTTTTGCAACCTCCATAACAACTTCAAACATTTGCACATAGTGAGATTCATATACCTGCCATATTTCACCCCATACAAAACTGTGTTGATCATCCATAACAACATCATGCTGAGAGTTGAGAGCAGCCCCCAATTCACAAATACTACACAAACTCATCAAACTATAAGGTGGGTTCGTTCTGAAATCTCTTACATGTAGTCGGCCTGAGGAGGTCGGCAAACCTGCACTCCTGCAAAATTCGGGGACCAATTGCAGTGCACACAGTTTTGTCAATTGATTCAAGAATAGTGGTCACAAAAATTACTGAAAATGGTTTCTGACATCAAGCTCAGTAGATTTCATAAAAACAAAAAACAAAGGAAGAAGAAAACCTGTCACCACCCCACATGCCAAAAAAACTACACAATCATTCCTGTCATGTACAAATTGACCCTAAACCCTAAACCCTAATCCCAACATGCAGAAAACACACAATCAGTCATGCACAAGTTTAGCGTTTCCACTCTCTCTCTCTCCCCTCTCTTTGTCACACATACACACAACAAAAAAGAAGAGAAGAACTTTGTATCGGTTTCTCTTTGAACCTTACTGGAGAGGGAAAATGCAAAGATGGATGCCGAATTCATCTGAGGAGGAGTGTGGGTCTCCAAAGTCTTCTTCTTCAGCTTCATCTTCATTTCCAAATCCTGATGAACCTGCTTCTGTTGCATTCCGAGGAACAAAATTATGGGCCTGAAAATTCAAGCCCTCCTTTGATAAAAGAGGTCCTGTTTTCCAAATTCTTGTAGGAGTGCTGCTGCCATGTCTTGTTACATAGTCTAGTCCGATTGGTGGCAGAGCTTGATATGAGAATTGTGGTCTGCCTGTTTTCAAACTGCAGAGGAGGGGGAGGAGGGGGAATTGGATGGGTTTGGGCTTTGCAACAAAAATGGAATTCTTTTGTTTTCTTGTATGTGGTGAAGAAAAAGAATGGTTGGCATGGATGTCAGATCCTGGTTGTTGTTGTTGTAGAGCAGGATCTTGTGAGCCATGCCACCACCATCTAGAGACTGAAATGGTGCTTCTGAAATGCTTCTGATTGTTTGCACAATTGTGAGGAACACAAATGGGAGTGAAGAAAGGAGCTCCTTGGAAGTGACAACAAAAGGAAGAAGAAGCCATCATTCCCAAAACACCCACCAAAAACCAAACAACACAAACACAAATAATAATGTTTGCCAGAACTCTTGTCTGTTAAGTAACATGAGGAGCAAGCACCCTAAGCAAAATGAGAGAATCATGTGTAAACAAGGGGTGTGTGTGTCTCACACTGGGGCTTTGCCATTTACATTAAAAAGTATCTTAAGGCAAAAGAAGAATTATGGAAACTCAAATATCTCACCATCCAGAAATATAATCTTCTAAAAAGTCCTCTGAAAGAAACCAAAATCCTTCAGGATATCATAACTCTATAACTGATCTCAAGTTTCAACACAAGACACAATTATCATCTTTCAAAAATCCTCATATAAAAAAAAATAGACCTATTATTACCTAGGGGCCAAAATCCCTTAAGCTACCGGTATACTTATAAGGAATCTAAACACAATATCCTTGCCTTGGTAGGCAAGGCCAAAAATAGTCCAAATTCTTTCTCAAAAACTCCTTGTAATTGCATGCAATATGAAGTAAAAGCATCTCCAACGGTGCTCAGTATGCAACTCTGGATAGTAAAATTAAATGTCTAAGTTTAGCTGTTTTTTTTTGGCAACCCCACCAATAAAACTAAAACTGGAATTGCATATACATGGGGCATTACTAATAGCAAACCACCTGGACCAATCAGTGTGATCAACCAATCAGAAATATTGACCCGCAGTCAGGTGCAATTTATTACACTCTTTTTGGGAGGTGAACAACTGTGTTGTGCCTTTTACCAGCCTCGGCAAGTTGTACAACTTTGGTGGGAAAAACCAATTTCGTGAGCTAAACCGGCACATTTTGACTGTTTTGCAATAAATCTTACTGTCTGGAGGCACATACTGAGCACCGTTGGAGATGCTCTAATACTTTTTCGCTTCATTAACACAACTCTTAAATAAATAAAATACAATCTGCACCTATTCAAACAATCTCATCGGTTGCATTTTTTGCTTCACACCTACACAACAAGCCTATTCACCAAAACACCCTCTCTATCATATATACTGTAGTACTAAACCCTAAACCTGGGCACAAATTTATATTATTTTTGGGAAATGCTGAAATTTTCAATTTTTACTTTTCTCCCCGAAAAAACTTGTTTCGGTGAAGGAAATGGAAGAGCATTTTTGAAATATTCTGAATTTTTATTTTCATGTTTTCAAAATGGAATATTCAAATTTAATTAATTATTCAGCAAACATGTGCTGAGGCCACCCCTGTACTATAGTATTAGATATTACACCAATGTACACAGAGTGGAGACCAGGGAAAAACTAGAATTGTTTGAAATATTTCATCAAATTGCAACCCGAATTCGGCTTTCTTTTTGAAGATCCTTTTGCCATTATTTAGAGCTCTTAATTTTGGCCTGAATTGCCAAGCATTCTATCCAGCAGGTTGAAAGAAGTAGCAAAAAATAATAGGAAGATCCTTAAAATTTTCAACTTTCATACTTTGAAATAGCCAAATTTGGCTATACCTTCTTCTTATGGTTGATCACAACCTCAGCTACCACAGAAATTTGACCCCAAAAACCTTGATACAGACAAGGATTTAAAAAGAGGGAAACACCAAAACAAATACCACAGTACCTTGTGAGATTCAACACTAACTATAATATTTCTAAAAACGTTGAAATTTTTTTTAATGATTTTTTTTCAAAGATTTTTTTTGTAATAAAGGCAATAGAGAATCTTTTGGAGTATTCAAGAATATTCAATTTTCTGACATGGAGGCTTCAAAATTAAATAATTATTCAACAGACATGTACTATGGATGCTCTTGTACTTTGCATGAAGCCTCTAGGCAGAGGCAACAAATCAAAATAAAGAAAGCCAACATCCCAAATGAACAAGGGGAGTGTCACACTGTGTGCCCTTGCCATTTACATTATGAAGTATCTGAAGGCAAAAGAAGAATTCTGAAAACTCAAATATTTCACCATGCAAAAGTATAATTTTCAGAAAAATCCTCTAAAAGAAACCAAAATCCTTCAAGATATTATAACTCTATAACTAATCTCAAGTTTCAACATAAGCCAAAATATCACCTTTCAAAAATTCTCATATCAAAATAGACCGATATTTTTACCTAGGGGCCAAATTCCCTTAAGCTACTATACTTTATGATGAATCTAAACGCAATATCCTTGCCTTGGTACGCAAGGCCAATAAAATTTGCATGGTGAGACAACTCCACAGGCAAGGTGGCACCTGATTGCTAAGTGCCACCTCCTTCATGATCTGTGCCACATCACAGCTTCTTCATCTTTGGTGGAAAGGTTCTCTCTATCCAATGGTTCAATTGGAGGCTCATGAATAGAGAAAGGCAAAGGAGAGGTCATGTATGATTGGGCTTTGATTTGTCATTTGAAGTGGATATATATATATAGAGAGAGAGAGAGAGAGAGAGATTTCTGTGGCAAATTTCTATCTGTTTCTACAGTATGATGATCATGTTGGGTTTTGGGTTTATAAACCCATCATTGCACTTGGATGATCATATTGGGTTTAGGGTTTATAAACCCCTCATTGCCCTTGGATGATCATATTGTGTTTAGGGTTTATAAACCCATCATTGCACTTTGAAGATCATATTGGGTTTAGGGTTTGTAAACCCATCATTGCACTTTGATGATCATATTGGGTTTAGGGTTTATAAACCCATCATTGCACTTCTCCATTGAGACTCTTCCTAGTGTCTACATTTAACCCAGGAATGTTAATTATGTACACAGAAACCCCAAACTATTCTTCAGACACATTTCAGGGTTTAGGGTTTATATTGTTTAGAAGCAATGGCCTGGAAAAGAAAAGAACTGAGATTTTTATTACCATGGTACTAGTGTATGTGCTCATAACCTCATAACAAAATGTGTGGCATGTTATGGGTTTAGGGTTATGTGCTCATGGCTCAAAATGCTTCAAATGGCATCTGATTATGGAGAAGCAAAAAGCCATCCAACCCCCCAACCCCCCCAAGTAGGAGTCGGAATATTGGTCCCATGTAGGCCTTGTATTTGGAGGGCCCATGTGCCCTTCACTTGAGAAAGACTACTCCAGAAACTACTGTTTGCATTCAAAGGTCGACCTTTAAAGTGCCCTTCACAATTTGAAGATTCTTTAAAGGTTTGTCCTTTACCAAAGCAAAACAAGCGGCTCTACCACTAGAGGCTTAATCTTTTTAAATTATTATTATTTTTTAAAGCTGGCATTAGATGGATGAAGATGATATTGGTTTATTGTTATAGATTGGGAGTGTGTATAGTAGTTTCAATGCCATATAAATTAATTTGTGAGAATCTGGCCAATACGTTTCTCATACACATGATTTGTATTCATTCTCAAGTGAGTTTATCCACATGTGGTTTAATTGTGATTTAGCTTTTGTTGCGATATTTTTGAATTTATTTATAAAATGTGTGTGTGTGTGTGTGTGTGTGTGTATAATGATTATTATCATCTAAGATGTCAATATTAAAATTTTCTAAAACAATGAATGGGCAATCATTTAAGGATTTTTGAATCAAGGTTTCTAATGTGTTGATGAACATAGAAATCGAACAAGAATGAATTTTATAAACATATTGTTGTTTGAATTGTTATGTTAAAATGTATCTACTATATATTCAAATCCATTACACATTGTTGTTTTATAAGAATGTGAGAGCATCTATGTGTTGTATATCATTGTCAAATCATGAGCATCATAAATTGAAATATATGAACATTTTGATGTATTTATGAATTTGTGTACATCATTTGATGATTATATTTTAATTTTTAAAATACATAAAAACATGTGATATTTGTAAGTCATGATCATGATTTATATCTTGATAATGTTGTCATAAAGAATTTATGTTGAAGGCTTGTATCCTAACATGTGAATGATAAAAGTCTTTCAATCAAGGAACAAAAGTTGTCCAATTTGTAAATATTTTTAATCTCTTCTTCTCTTCAATTATATGTTGATCAATGTGAAAGTTTTGATGCTAAAGTGGAATTAATAAATATAATCCTTCTTTTATTTGGATGCAAGAAATAAATGTGTATGATAGTCCATGTTTTTTAACATTAATAGGATGAAAAACTAATTCATCTAATGATAATCCTTGTGGTTGATGAATGGTTCTTAGTGTTCTAAGTTAAATTGGAAATTTAATTTTTATTATAATATAGGATTAATTTTTTTTCAATTCTTGTGTTTTTAATAATTCATTCAATTAATGTCCAATTTGGTTGAATACTGTTTGTATAAAGCTTGATAAAAATTTCTCTAGCTAACATTCTTGTTTATGGATTTGGGAAAATATCCAAATTATGGTTTTGCTATGATAGGATGTTGATGTTTTGAATATAATGTTACTTAGGGTTAGTTTCCCCATTGACAAAACAAATAATTTTATTTTTCAAAAAATGAATTCGTTTTTAAATTTTGAAATTATATTTATTTTTACATCATCTATTATAATATTGTGATATGAATAGTGAAATTATTCAGCATGTAGCATATGAAAATTATGATGATTCTCAAAACGTCAATTTCATATTTTCACAAAATTTCATTTCACTATTTTGAGGATGATTTAATGATGAAACTAACCTTAAGGTAAAGATCAACTTGATTAACAAAGCCATCAAATGTTGCATAATTTTTAGCACATAATTCAATTAACATTTTTTTTTTTGATACAAATTGTAGTATGTAAAGCTATAGTTTTACTTCTAGGTCATCTAAAAGTTTATACAATGGTGGGCATGAATGGTGATGAATTTTTATAGTTTCAAAATTCAATGTTGGGCCTTTTTTTTTTTGTTAAATATAAATTTATTATTTTTCACACTAGAATATTTGTATAAAATAAGCATGGTATTGTTAATGTGTTTGGTATTTTTTGACAACAATTTGAATTAAAATATTGAATGTCTTTTCAAGTTTGTGTGCATGTATGGAAATTTGTTTAAATTTTTTATTAAATGTGTATCAATTTGTGACATAACTAGTTTTAATTCATAGCATTTAACATTATTTTTCCAAAATTTTGCCACTAATGCATTAATATTATGAGTAAGGATTACAAAATCCAACAATCTTTTATGAGAGGTGCTTGTAAAAATCACTTAACATGATGACATCTAAATCACCAAAAGATTGGTTTTAAATATGTTTTGTTGCCCTTAATTGATTATTTATAACATTAAACATTACAACATTTACAAGAGATATTTCATTTATAACAACTAATTGTAATTGTTTATATAAACATGTGAGTTTATTTTTTGAAATCTAATTATAGACTTGATATATTTGCTAATTAATGTTTGTTCAAAGTTGAATGTATTGTTTGATTATCAATGTTAAATGCAACTTTACTTGTAAATGCCATGAGGAAGGCTTTAATTTTATTAAGTCTAATGATCGGTCTTTATTATACAATTGTAATAATCCTTGAAATATAAATTATAAAGTAAATTTTTTACCAATTCCAACACCTCTTATAATAAATAAATGTATTGGAATATTAAAATACATTTTTTCTATCTATAATATGGCCAAATATTAATCTTTTTTTTCTTCATTAAATTTGTAAAAATCCATTATCATAGAATTTGATGATGTTGTGAAACCATCACCTTCAAATTTTTGTGTTTTTTTATTGAATGTATTACATGATTGAATGATGAAATCATTTTTCAAATCATATTTTTCAATGTTTAATGTGCTTGATGAGGATTAAAGGATGCATGTCACCAATATCATCATTCCATATGTTTCGTGAATGTGAAAATCTTGATTTTAAAATATTGATAACATTTTTTTTGTCATTTCACTAGTAGAAAAAATGGGTTTTATAACTACATATATGACTACATTTTCAATCATATATATTATTTGTGACTACATAACTATGTAGTCCATAAAGCCACATTCTTTTTGCCATTAGTCCTTTCCATGATTATAATCATAAGTGACATTTTTAATTAATGTTTTCATGATTGTTATTGGCATAATCACGAAAACCCATCCATTGGTCTAGATTGACCTTTCTATGTTGTTGGATAAAATTAAAAAATGGCAAGTCTAGGCATCCATTGAGATGTTGCCACATGGCACACAAGCATCCATTTGAGGTGTTGCCATGTGGAAGCCTAAGCAACAAATGATATGTTATCACATAGCAAACTTTAGGCATCAAATGAGGTGTTTCCACATGGCAAGCCTAGACCTAGGCACCTATGGACCTAATACCTAAACATGACACCATAGGCTAGGAACCTAAGCACTTCGACAACTAGGTTTGGCACCCTAGGCAACTAGGCAAAAAAATTAACCTTATAGGTAGCCTACCATGGATACTTAATTTAGGCTCAGCAAGCTAGCCTAGCAACCTAAAACATCTATTTAATTAATTTTGGATTCAACTCAACATGGTGAATGTAAGGAGGGCCATTTGGTGATCGCTAAATTCAAACAATTTCAAATAAAACTTGCAAAATTATTGGCATTTTTTTTATTCTTTATAATCTTATGTGCTACATTTGGGTAAGTTTAAGGACTTGATGTGTATATGTTTATACCAACAATAATATAATCACATATATAACAAAAAAATCATCAATACATAATTGTGGTCTAACATAAATATTCATTTGCAAGAAGAAACCAAATACATGACCAAAAACTTGGTACCTTTAAACCTTTACATTTAAAAGCAATTTTTAAACATCTTGTGCGAACATTTGGTGGCCACTCGGTACAACTTGTGAAAGCTTCAATTTATCAAAACATTAACATATAACACAATTGAGACTTAATAAATAAGAGGACTAAAACTTGGTATCTTTAAATCTTGACATTTAAAAGCAATTTTCAAACATCTCATGTGAGCACTTGGTGGCTACTTGGTATAACTTGTGAAAGTTTCAATTTATCAAAACATTAACATATAACACAATTGGGATTTAGTAAAATAAGAGGACAAAAATTTGGTACCTTTTAATTTTAACATTTGAAAGCAACTTTCAAACATCTTGTGCAAACACTTGGCAGCCACTTGGTACAACTTGTGAAAGCTTCAATTTATCAAAACATTAACATATAACACAATTTGGATTTAGTATTAAAAAAAAAGACTACATCACAAATTTAACATGCAACGAATTAATAATGAAAGTCTTGTGAAGTTTGTTCATTCATAGGTTTGTACATTTTATACATGAATATCATGCATTGAAAACACGTTTGAAACATGGATAAATGTGTTGATAGATAAAGTACGAACCTATAAATGAATGAATGTCACACGAATTTTTCATCTTCCAAAAAAATCATGTGTAAAATGTGTTTTCAATGCACAATATTAGTGTGTGAAAATGAATGTACTAATGTTACAAGATTTCCATTTTTAAGTTGTGAAATGCTAAGTTTGTGATGTAAAAGGGCTAGTGGGCACCAAGTCATCATGATATATCAAATAAAATAAAATTATGAAAGATTGTAAATTGGATCATTATTGCATAGCATAGGTCCATATTGATATGACATAGTCAACATATTAAAAAGAAACATTAAAAAATACCAATAACAGTAATACTATTTTTTGAACTAAACAACCAAATTGCATTAAAAAAATGAATGAGTACAAATCAAAATAATAATTACACTCCAATAGTTTCATTAGTTACATCAAGGTTTTGTTTGGCCTTGGTTGCATGATTAACAATAATCATTATAATGTTATTGATTGTGACATTACCTCTAGCAAGAAATGAAAATAGAATGGATGAGATGTCAACCCATTGTTTTGGATTTACCAAATTGCTTTTCCATTTGCTCACCCAACAATCTTAATACAATTATCTATTATTCCTTGCTCCTTTTTTCACTATCACCCACCATTGAATATGAACATGTTTAAAAATGTTAAATTGTTCATCCTTTGCAACCTCACTTTCCACCCTTCCCATCCACATAAGATATAATTTTGAATCTGTAGGTTTCACTAGAATGAAATTTCCAAGGCCCAATTCTCAAAATGGAGTGTAAATAAGTTGTTTTCAATGATGGTCACATGTTTTTAAGACCACAATACGGAGTGACAATTGGGTCTTCATGATCAATTTGAACAATGGGGGGGATGGCACCTTGCATGTGATTAAATTTTCAATTGTTTGAAAGCCAAAAACCTTCCGAGAAGGTTGAATTTTGAGTTGGCAAAGGTTTTGACAATAATATAATCAAGGATGTTTTTCCAATAATCCATATATGGACCAAGTTTTCTTGCATAGGTTTCATCTTTGCACATCCCCATCCTCCAAAACTCCACATATTTAGAAAGCCTACCATTGATAAAAATTTCCTTCTCAATAGACTTAGTGGCATCATTGTCCCATATAAAGCAAAAAGGAATAGGATTTGGACGTCTTTGTGGTAGTTTCAGAACCTCACAAATCCTATTCCTTTTCACCCCACAATTGAATGGGTGGTCCATTCTTAAGACTCCATGGGGCATCGGTAGGGGACACCTTGTATTGCATAACAAGCTAGTCATTTCAATCAATAAAAAAAACAAAACAAATGCATGTCTGTATGGCCAACCAAGATTTCTGACCCCTCCTTCAAACATCCTTCGACCTAACTTGAAATCCAAGATTTTTTTGATAAGTTAAAAAATGAAAGGATGATCCTATGCAACTATGAATGGTTTCATTAAATAAGCCAAAACGTAATTATCCTACTCCTTTAATTTTTTGGAAATATATCCAAAATTCTATCTACGTCCTCATGGGTGTGGCCCACAACTAAAAACCCTAGTTGCACTTCTTCAAACAATTCTCTAGTAGTTAAGAAAGATAAAAATGCAAGCGACGATCCTTGTTATTTTTCACACAATTGTCCATTTGAAAAAACAATTTTCTAAGCAATGGTTTAGCATTAATGAATTTCTCTAATGCCTTCAATGAAACTAAATAAAAAGAACTTCCATGCATCAATTTTTGAAAGAATGCATTTTGTGGTTTGTGCTCAAATATAATCTTGGATTCATTGATGGGTTCCTTTTCCAAGGCTCAAAGCAATTGCAACAATGACCCAATTGTAAAATTCAAATAATTTGGGCAAAATTTGTTGGAGTATTGAACAAACGCTTCATCTCCATGACCATGAACAAGCATATTAATCAAAGTGATTAGGAGTTGCCCCAAACTTGAAACCATTTTGTTTTTCACAAGAAGTCTTGGAAGAATAGTTTTGGAGTGGTCCATCTTGTCATGGATGATACAAAGATATTTTCTTTGGATTGGATGGATTCAATTTTCCAAGTGTGATAAAAACATATACATGATTCCCGATGAATATTGTGTTTTTGTAATTTTGTTTCATGTTCCTTTGCACTTGTACTATTCTTGCCAACTTTGGATATTAAATCCTTCAATGATTCACAAATAGTACACTTGACAAAAATGTAGTCCCATTTCTTCACATCAACACTCAAGCGATGCTTCTTCCTCAAATGGCTCATCAAAGATTCTTCTAATGCCTACCTCTCTATTGACCTACAGTTCACAAGACAATCAACCAACAAATGGACCCAACAAATTAAACACTTTAAATAGTTTGTCTTTCATGTTCAAAATTGAAAATATATGCAAATCCCTAGTCCCTTTCATTTGATGAGGCATAACATCTACACACCTCATTATAAACATTTGACATATCTGTGTGTGATTACTTATATTTTCATTCATCAATTATTTCTTGCTTATTGACAAGTATTGAGATCTTGTTTCATCCATTGTCAACTTTCCTTTTTCTAATAATTGTTCTTTCTTCCTACATTTTCCCATCTTCCTTCAGCTCATTTCCCAATTATTTTTGGTAATGAGTAAATTTTTTTCTAGCAAAATTCGGCATCCTAGTGTCAAAGAAAAGGGGCTGCAAATCATATAAAGGGGTTTTTTTTTGGGGAAAAAATGGGCCCATGCGGCCATATTTAGACAAAGTTGGATGATTAATTTACCCAATAACCATTTCATAACTAGATTGGCAATCATGGGCAAAACATCGACCTAGTATGATGTAATGTTGAGGTAAACTTATAATCGATTACAAAGTGCTCATTAGTCCTACCCACTAGGTTAATATGCGCAACATGTAACAAACGTGATGCAAATGACAAACCTCTCCATTATGTAGCAATTGGAAACTCCTTTCATATTACTTTAAAAGACCTTTGGGATATCAACTATGGGAACAAGTCTTTTGGGATAAAGTCATTAGGAGTTTTCAAAATCAATATCAACAAGGGCAATATTGTTCACTCCAGATGCTTCTGGGAACATTTAATGAACCACAACCATTTGGGATGTTGTGGTAAAATCAGCTTATAATTCCTAATCCCACAATTTTACCACCAAAAAGCACATTGAATGACTGGATGGAACACTTTAACATCCACTCAAAAGGGTTTAAGAAATGTGAGATTGTAAAAGCCAGAGTGAATTTTACAAAAACCCATTCAGGCATCACATGGGTTTTCTTGTCTGAACCTCATAGGGTATCACTTTGAGTGATACCCTGATTAAAAACCTGATTGTCGGTTCGTACACAAGTGAAAATTGGATGGTGAGGATTGGATCAAGGAAATAATAAAATATTGAGACCTGGGTGAGGTTTGACCCTCTTACCCGGGTCAAGTTCTCATGTACTATGTATCATTCAGAAAGAACTGGCATTTAAAAAAAATTATTTTGAGGTATAGCTTAAATCTTTCAGGTTTGGCTTTCCCTTGTTTATCTTTGCCTTACCTTATTTTGACCAATGTTGAGTGGGAATTATATTTTTGAAACCCGTCAAATCTGGTTTTCACAAAATAGATTACAAAAGGTTTTGATTTTCACTTTTTCAATTTTTTTTGAAAAAAATTATACACTGGGTTTGGGTATCAATATTTTTATAAAAGAAATTTTACCCAATTCTCATTGATTCCAGTTCTCCTCAACCAGTTATTACTATTATTTTTACTATAAAAACAATTAAACATACAAACAAATTATTGATTTTATTCTTTTTATTAAAAATTAAAAAATCATAGTGCAGATTGCAATGCATGCAAGTGAAACTAAATCCAATTCCAAACGAGAACGACTTCATTTTTTTCTTAAAATAATTTTTGTAATCTGAAGAACCCACTTATATGCCTTCATAGGTTCCATCAATTTTGAAAAATTAACTAGACCAAGAACCACAAGTTGGTTTCAAAATTAACAATGAAAGAAAACTAGAACTAAAGGTTCTTTTTAGAACAAAGAAGCAAACGAAATTGGAATATGCCTTGTTTGAATTAGGAGAAAATGCACAACCTTTCCCATATTTAAGGTTCATCAATGGGAGTTGAGTTGAGGGGCACTTCTCATCAATTTTTCCCCTCCTGCCCAACTGACCACCCAAACTCATGTCCAATTTGGTATTTACTAGTGGGTACCCGTGACCTTCGGACACTATGAAGTCCCCTGGTTTCTTTAAACCAAGAGAGAGACACAGAAAGGCGAAAAACAATTTTTTTTTATTTTTAAATTTATTGTTTTTGAAAAGTCCCCCATGAAAACATACATGGGGGGAATGCCTGATATATATTAAAGTTCCCTTGGATGAAACCAAAGCCCAAGCCCTGGAAAAAAACTGGGAGTCCAAAGGAGACCCCAAAGAACCCTGTACCCACAAGAAGAATCACTATAGCACCTTGCGGTAGACCACATTACTGGTGTAAATGCCAGCAGGGGCCCCATTCAGAGCCGCCCTAGTGCCACCCCTTACCAGCACCCGGACGCCCCACCGTGAGCTGCACCAAGAGAAAGCCACATAAAGCTGCCCGTGGCAAAAAACAGGCTTGGGTAAGTACACCCCCAATGTCCGCAGTGTTTGCCCTTGGGCCTTGTTGATAATAATGGCAAATGTGGGTCGCAATGGGAACTGTCGCCGACAAAGAGTAAAAGGCATCCTTTCCGTGTCAGAGGGAGTGATGTTGAGGCGGGGGATGAAAACGCGCCTACCCTTGTCTGGTCCTGTGGCAATCTCAGCATCAATTATGTGCTGCATTAGCTTGACCATAATAAGCCAAGTGCCATTTACAAGGCCGCCCGACATATTCCGCAGCAAAATCACCGGGCAGCCTTCCTGCAAGGCCAAATTGTGCGATGGCACCCTTGACATGCTGAGGGAGTTTACAAACTTAATGGGGTAAACCCCTTTCTGTTCGCCTTGCACAACAGAATCAACGTTCTGGTACGTGCGGCGCTGTGCTGGTGGGCCGTCAGGTGTGGTGAGGTCAAACCGATTCATGATGGCGTTGTTGATGCTGTCAACGTCTTCGTTCAGTGCAATTAAAATGGCCTTCTGAATGATGTGCTCATTGCGTGACTGCAAATCTGTGAAGCGGCCAAGGGCACCGTAAACTTCATCGACTAGGCTATCAATGGTGTCACCTTGGCAGCACATGTCTTCTGGGATCAAAATAGCTTCCTCCCCAACCTCAGGATAGACTTGCTCTGTGCCCTCCCCAATGCGTTGCAAATAGTCTACCCAAGCTTGCTGTTGTTGGGCATCGACCGCGGCGGTGGCTCCGCCCTGTGCCAGAACACACATATTTTCATGCAGGTGATGCACTTTAACACTGTGCCAAAGGATTGCAGACCTCTTGAGACTGGCATCCACAATCTGGCCTCTCGTGCCCCGGGGAACCACATGCAATAGTTGCCTAAAATCACCTCCCATGACAACAACCTTGCCCCCAAAAAGGATGTCCTTTAAGACAGGGTTAACAACACCCATAACATGTTGGAGCGTGTGGTTCACAGCTTCAAACACATGTTTGTGGGCCATGGGTGCCTCATCCCACACAATGAGGCATGCAACCCGAATCAAGGCCGCTTGTGGACTGTTCAGGGGAACATAACAAGTAGAGGAGCCACAAAGGCCTGCTATGGGAATTTTGAAACGTGAGTGAGCTGTGCAGCCACCCTCCAAAAGCAAGGTTGCAATGGCAGAAGATGCCACCGATAATGCTATGTCACAAGTAGAGCGCACCTTGCTAAGTAGGCACCCGTAGAAGAAAGTCTTGCCAACCCCTCCCAGCCCATCAACAAAAAAGGTTTTGTCCTAGGGTCATGGACCGCGTCAATGACATCGACGTAAATGGAGCGTTGGTGCTGATTTAGCAAAGGCACATCTCGAGCAAGACGCTAAGCTTGCCGCGTCACATTGTATCTGACCCGCTCGTCAGATACAGCAGCATCCCCCGAAGCAGCTAGCTGTGCAGGGATAGGCAGCTCAAAATCCTTTAGGGTTTTCCCCCCTTGGACCTGCAACAACTGTTCCACTTCCCGCAAGCCCTGGTCAAGGATGGCCTGGTCCAGCTGCTGGTTGGGCATTACCTGCGTGACGCAATTAGGGGCGGGGGGGGGGAACCCACAATGAACCTCCGAAAGAACCCCTCTATAAATACAACTCTTAAAACTGTGCCCTGATCTTCTTCTGCTGAGTCTCTGACTTGTCAAAACTCAATGTGATTATTCTGCATGTTTTTGAAATCATGGTCCCACCCATGAATTCTGAACCTTTTCTCTTATTTTTTATAACAACAAAAATTTTACTCTAACAATGTCCACAACTACAATACCCACATTTGGGGCTAGCAATTTATTACCATTGAGGCTTGAATAGGACTAAAAAACTATTGGTAGGTTATTTGTAATAGTTGAATTCTATGCTATAATTTCATCAATTAACAATAATAATGTGCAAATGCTAAGTAGGTATGAAGATGGGTGGATAAGTAGGTAAGTGGGGTGAAAATGTTGATAGTTAAGTTGGTAAGTAAGATGGGTAGATAACTAATAGGTAAATCAGTAGATGAGATGAGTGGGTAGGTAGATAAATAGGTGCGGTGGGTAAATAGGTAGGTAGGTAGGTAAGATGGGTGAATAAATAAGTAGGTACAATGAGTAGGTAACTAAGTAGGGAGGGTTGGAAATTGGAATTCAAAGTTACAAAGATATATATCACAATTCTTGAGACACCTGGGCAACATCCTTCTTTCTTTTGTGAATTTTCACTACATGGAGATCAAAAAGGTCCAGTGCCACTAATAGAAAGGATTTCTGTGAAAAAAAAATACCAAAGTCACCAGATTTTGAAGAATTGTTTTTCTGAAATCGCCATATTTAGGCAACAGGTTCCAACAGTTGCCAAAATATAAAATAATAATTTTTTTGTACTCCAAACTGTAGCCAAGTTTGGCTAAATTTTCCTCTTTTGGGTGATTGCCACTGTGGGTACATCATAAAACTACATATCATGTTGACTTGATTCAAACAGTTCCGACATGGGCATAATTCCATTACTTCCTCAGTATCATAGGCACTATTAAGCATCCATAGACTGATGCTTTAGTGAATACAACAGATTGTCCAACAAAGAGGACGGTCCTCAGCCTTGAGGATAGCATTCTGGCACCTTGAGCAGATAACAGCAAACAAAAGCATACAATGTACGCTATCAAAAGAAATATTATGTCCTACATATGTCCACAAGCTTCTCTCTTCTTGGGATTTGTATGCCCATTCCAAGCTTGAGTGAGGAAGGAAAAAAAGGTACCACCAAGTCCTCCAAAACCCTAGGGTTTCCAGAATTTCAGTAACTATAATACTGAATAAAAAGTAGGAATACATTAATTACTAAAGTAATGTAACATAAATTTTATATATTTAAAAATATTCTTGAGATTAGAATATTTTGAATGAGGAACTCCACGCCAGAATCAAGCATTGTGCTCTGGCAGAAAGACATGTAGGAGAGCATGTCAGGGGTGCTTGCCGTGTCACCTATTTCAAAGCTGAAATCATACTTCGATAGTGCATCTGCAAACTCCTCATATGTGAATTCTGCACCCTCCAATGGACTTTCCAGTGCGTTATACCATCTCTCGTCTGCTTCTGCCTGCATACAGCTTTCGATCTCAGTCAAATTCCTCCAGAACTCACAGAACTCTACGAAACCCTAATTTTTCCTTTAAAAAAAACCTGACGCAATGCAAGCTTTCCTCGGCAACGAGCCCCCCAGAGACGTTCTGTAATCTTGCACAGCTACAGTACCCAAAAACTTTCCGAAAAGTGACTGCTGATAACTTCCCTCAGTGGGTGTTCTCTGGAGCA
>Ga0116231_10000105_pt1 | contig 102623 bp, 53 predicted proteins | sample S1TSphgellanicum_2_FD_89695 | JGI IMG/M metagenome (GOLD analysis project Ga0116231, IMG submission 89695) | Host-associated microbial communities from peat moss isolated from Minnesota, USA - S1T2_Fd - Sphagnum magellanicum MG | ecosystem: Host-associated > Plants > Peat moss > Unclassified...
GAAGAACCTGATGAAATTCCTCAAAATCCAAATGTTGAAGAAGCTGTTGAAGACAATGTTGGTGATGAAGAATCCAAGGACACAACTGAGGTTTCAGAATTGGAAGCAGATAGAAGTGATGAAATGAAAGATGCTGAAAGGAGCATTGCCATTGAGGAACCTACTGAAACTCCTCCAACCATAAATGCAGAAGAAACCACTGAACAAGATGTTGCTCATGAAGAGTGCAAAGAGGCAACTGAGGTTTCAGAGTCGGAAGCAAATAAGAATGATGAAGTGAAAGAGGTGGAAAGTAGTGTTGCCATCAAAGAACCTAATGAAATTCCTCAAAATCCAAATGTTGAAGAAGCTGTTGAAGACAATGTTGGTGATGAAGAATCCAAGGACACAACTGAGGTTTCAGATTTGGAAGCAGATAGAATTGATGAGACGAAAAATGTTGAAAGGAACATTGCCATCGAGGAATCTACTGAAATTCCTGCAAGCATAAATGCAGAAGAGACCACCAAAGACGATGGTGCTGATACAGAATGCAAAGAGGCAACGGAGGTTTTAGAGTTGGAAGCAAATAAGAGTGATGAAGTGAGAGAGGTGGAAAGTAATGTTGGCATCGAAGAATCCAGTGAAATTCCTCAAGGCCCAAATGTTGAAGAAGTTGTTGAAAACAATGTTGATGATGAAAAATGCAAGGACACAACTCAGGTTTCAGAATTGGAAGCAAGTATAAGTGATGAAATGAAAGATGCTGAAAGGAACATTGCCATTGAGGAATCTACTGAAATTCCTGCAAGCATAAATGCAGAAGAGACCACCGAAGATGATGTTGCTGATACAGAATGCAAAGAGGCAACTGAGGTTTCGGAGTTGGAAGCAAATAAGAGTGATGAAGTGAAAGAGGTTGAAAATAGTGGTACCATCGAGGGGTATAGTGGAACTCCTCTAAGCATAAAGGCAGAAGAGGCCACTGAAGAGGATGGTGCTCAGGAAAAATGCAAAGATTCAACTCAAGTTTCAGAGTTAGAAGAAGATAAGAATGATCAAGTGAAAGAGGTTGAAAGTAGTGGTGCCATTGAAATGTCTAGCGAAATTCCTGAAGCCTCTGAAAATGATGTTGGGGATGAAAACTGTAAAGACACAACAATTGTTTTGGAAGTGGAAGCAGATAAAAGTGATGAACTAAATGAGGTTGATAGGAGTACTCCCATTGAAAACTCCAGTGAAATTCTTGGAAGCATAAATGTGGAAGAAGTCAATGAAGATGATGCTGGTCATGAAAAATGCAAAAGCACAATTGAGGTTTTAGAGTTGGAAGTAGATAGGAGTGATGAAGTGAAAGAGGTTGAGAGTAGTGTTGGCATGGAGGAGTTGAATGAAGTCCCTCAAAGCATGAATGCAAAAGAAGCCACCAAAGATGATGCTAATGATGGAGAATGTATAGAAGCAACTGAAATTTTAGAGTTGGAAGCAAATAAGAGTGATGAAGTGAAAGAGGTTGAGAGCAATGTTGGCATGGAGGAGTCGAACGAAATTCCTCGAAACATAAACGCGGAAGAAGGCACCAAAAATGATGTAAGTGATGAAGAATGCAAAGACACAGCTAAGGTTTTAGAGTTGGAAGCAGATAAGAGTGATGAAGTGGAAGAGCTAGCTAGCAATTCAGCCATTGAACATGACAAAGGGTGCAAAGAAACACTTGAGGTTTCAGAGGTGGAAGGAGAAAAGAGTGATGAAGTGGAAGAGTTGGTTAGAAGTGTAACGAGAGAGGAGTGTAATGAGAATGTGCCAAGCACAAAGGATGAAAACATGAAAGATGACATGGGTGTTGAAGAACCCAAAGCCCTAGTTGGAATTTCAGAGGTGGAGACAGACAATAGGGATGATGTGAAAGACGTTGATAGCAGCCCAGCCATACAGGAGTGTAATGACATTGTGCCAAGGAAAGGTGTGGATGATCCAACTGAACTTGGTAGGTGTACTGAAGAAATCAGTGATCCAGGTGTGGTTTCAAAGGTTGCAGAAGATGAGAGTGATGAAGCAAATGAGATTGTTAGCAGCCTCGACACACAAGGGTATAAGAAAATTCTGCCAAGCACCAATGTGGATGCAACCATTGAAAATGATAGGTGTGATGAAGAGAGTCAGTATGTTGCTGCAGTTTCAGAGGAGGATGCAGAAATCAGTGATGAAGTGAAAGAACCTTTCAGCAGCACAGCCACAGAGGAGTGTCATGAAATTTTGCCAAGCTCACATACAGTTGAAGCCACTGAAGATTATAGATGTGACTATGAAAAGAGAGGAAAAATAGCTGGGGATTCAGAGGTGGATGCAGAAAAGAGTGTTGAAGCAGAAGTGACTGTTAGCAGCACAGCCATGGAGGCATGTAATGAAATTCTCCAAAGCACAAGTGTGAAGGAAACCGCTGAGGATGGTAGGTGTTATGAAGAAAGTGAAGATAAAGCTGGAGATCTGGAGGTTGAAGCAGTAAACAGTGGTGAAGTGGAAGAAGTTGTAAGCAGCCCAGCTGTGCAGGAATCCAGTGTAACTCTTGAAAATAATAGTGTGGTTGAGGCTGCTGAAATTAATAGGTCTCATACACATAGGATTATAGAGACTGAGGCATTGGATGTGGAAACATCAAAATATGAGGAAACAGGTGAGGTCTCCAAACCCCAGAAAGGTGCTGAAGCTCAGCTGCAGGTTGATTTGAGCAGTACATTGGAGGAGAGTTTGAGTGCCAATTCTTTGCGGTTGGAAGGAAACAAACTTTTCCTCCAGGAAGATTTTTATGGTGCCACACAACTGTACACAAGAGGTATTCTTCAGGCAATGAAGGAGCAGGAGCACAGTAGATCTCATGGATCTGCAAAGAAGTCTACTAGAATTGCAAATGGGCATGGAGCTGAGTCTGAGGTTTTGCTTGCCTACTCAAACCGTGCAGAAGCATGGATTCGACTTCAAGAATATGAGAAGGGGTTGGAGGATGCCCAGAAGGCACTTGCCCTGCAACCTGATCATCTCAAGAGCCTGTTCAGAAAAGGAAGGGCATTGCTCGGGCTTCACCAGTATCGTGAAGCACATTCCATCTTGCAAGTATGTGCATTGTTCTTCTATCCACATTACCTTACCTATCTCTGTTTATTCTGTGAGATGATCAGTGAATACAGCTCAGTCAGAATATGAGGTCTCAACTAGATTTTTACCTCACCAAGTTGGTATTTTAAAGTGCTGGCAGCAATCTCTATCTGAAAACTTTTCACTGCTAGTTAATATTCTATCCATCACCCAGCAGTTTTCTGTATACCATTGGGTGTCTGTCATGACATTGGGAATGCGACTATATAACAGTCTCTTGACATTGGTCTTTATTTTTTTCTTGAGTATATCCCGGACAAATATATATTCATTTTCTTTGTACCCTATGCATTTCTGTGGGATTGACATAGCCCAAAATCATGGTTCCAGTGCAGACTTTTACTCACAGTAAATTAGTTGATTTTGTTTGTGTCACTAACTGAATGCATTGATGGCATTTTGCTTGCAGCAAGCTGCTCCACGGGCTCCATCAGACAAAGACCTTCAAGCTGCACTGCATGAGAGTACTGTTCGTGTCCAGCAAAGTGTATCAGGTTTGTTTGATTTGTCCAATTTCTATTTGAAGGGAAGGTATGTAGGGGAGTTTCCCTCATGCGCTGATTACATTGGACCTATTAAGGTGGTCGAGGTGGGTCATGGACGTGGACGGGGGCTGGTTTTGAAGAAACATGTGGAAGCTGGTGAGCTGTTACTTGTTTCAAATCCCATAGCTTTCATGCAGTTGAAAGGCTTTAACCACCATAGAGGTGTTGAAGTTTCTCAGGAATCTATTCGCAGAAAGGTCCAAGAAGCATTTGCTCCAATCTTTACAAATCCACATATTTCAGGCTCAGATAGTCAAAAGTTGCACACATTATTTGATGGAGAGACAAAGTTGCCAGTTCCTCCTGCAAATTTGCTCACCTCAAACAGCAGAGGCAGAACTGTGCCCATGGCCCCAATTGACACTAGTTGCATCAGCCGCATTATTCAACTCAATGCCTTCAATGGCAATGCCACCATGGGTTGGAGAAATTTGCCAAGCTCAGCAGATCAGCAAAACAAGGTAATCATTGATTACTATAGTCTATCCTTGTGTCTTCCAATATGTCCCGATTCTGAAGTAGAATTTTCTCAAGAGGGGCTTAGTGCGTAGGCAAGCAGGGCAAGTGTCCCCATCTCTTTACATCTTTGCTTCTGTTTGCTTAAATGGAGATATATATGGATGCAGGTTGAGAACTGGGGGCTATGGTGGCTACCATCCTTCATCAACCATTCGTGCATGCCTAACACATCACAAATTTTGGTGGGGAGAGCACTGTTTATATTTGCATCCCGTGATTTACAGGCTGGGGAAGAGATCACTCGAAGCTACTTTGATGTCTTCCAGCCACTTCAACAACGGAGAGATCTGAGTACCAAGGGATGGGGTTTTGTCTGCCACTGTCCACGTTGCAAACTGGAAGATGCATTGCATACCCCTCTGTCTCAAGTTACAAATCACTATGCAAAGCTTGTAAGTGCCTGCTTGATTCTTGATCTGGGTGTTTTCTCATCATGTTTGAAGTCAGTTATCTTGATAAAGTCTCACTATCTTGATATAGTTGAAAGAAACTCTATGAGCTTTCAATCCATTGAGCTGACAGGAGAGAACACTCTCTACAGATGGAGCAGACATCCAGGCCAAAGCCTGAGAGAGTATCTGATGCAAAGCATGCAGACAATCAGGCAACAGGAGCATTGAGGTTCTGCCATGAGCTGGAGAGAAAGTTGAAGGACCTAAAGCTAAGGCCTGTGGAAGAAAACTGGCTCCGGGGGTCTTTTGTGCATTCCATTGACCAGATTACTAATGAACATGAGTTGAGTCCACATTTAGAGCTTGTAGTTGAAGCTATGGCAGCTGTGTGTCCAGGCAGTGAAAGCACACTTCAAATGGCTGTCCATGCCAAGGATTCTGCCAAGCATGCCACTGGCAAGAAGTCAGTTCAATTTAAATCTGCTCATCACCGAGCCATGCACATATGTAGATGCACATATGGCAAGCAGAAGTCAAGTGTGCTCCAGTCTTTAGTTAATAGAGAAGACCACTAAGTATGGCAAGATGTCTCTCCCTTATTGTTAGAAAAAAGGTCACCTTTGAATCATGGTGTGAATAATACCATTCCAGTGAATGACCATAGTAGTAGCCCTACTTTGAGATTGAAATTTATATAGATGCATGATGCAGCTTGAGTATTCAAAAAGAAGTGTGCAGATCATTCCAAGATACATTCTCCACAATGAGATTTCTTGGTTGAAACACAGGACCACCAATTCATGTAGTTTGACACACATTATTAGTACTGAGTTGGTTATCTTGGACCTTAACAACAGTCCTATGTAGTTTACTTGTGTCATTTCCTTGCAGTGCAATTTATAACTCATACAACAGTGCAGATTTGTCCTGGATTTTTTGTACTTACATCTGAAGCTCACAGAATAGGCATATTTGTTTAACACTTTTTCCAATGATATTGAATTATTTCTGAAAATGTAGCATATAATCATGCACATGTAATGTAATGTATTTCCTAGCAGAGGGAGGAGGCCACATTCCATAGTTTGATCTTGGTGCACAAGTGGGATTTTTCATCATTTTCCACTGCAAACAACAATTCTGCCATGTAATGTAGCATATTATCATGCACACCCATGTAATGTAATTCCTAGCAGAGTCATTATGTAGTTTGATCTTGGTGCACAAGTGGGATCTTTCATCATTTTCCCCCTGCAAATGACAATTCTGCCATGATGGTTCTTGTAACCATTATATTAGCAACATATAATGAGCTGAACAAGAGAATCACCCTGTTGAGTTTAAATAAGAATTAGCTCAATCAACCTCTAAATGTAGCTTCCCAAATGACACTTCTAGTACCTTCCAGAACTTCTACAACAGAGGGTGCTACCTTCTGGAAAGTGAGAATCTGATTTTCTACACATTAATTTGCATGGTGCTCAATACTGCCCAAAAAAATCTTGAGAGTCTTGAACATCAGGCCCTGGCACAAGATGTCAGCAGAACTTGGAAGCCATGAGTTTTGACTCTGGTCTGCCTACCATTGAGCAATAAAACGGGGTGAGCTATTCACAAAAACGATTGCAATATATGGTTGATCTAGTGGATAAACAAAAGTGCCTGGATGATGATTGGTGCACAAGGTGCACTGAGGCAAATTCCAGTTCACAGCTAAATCAGGTCTGAGAGTTCTGCCCTTGCTTGCTTCCATGCTGATGGTTAGATTCATTGTTTTGCAGTAGTCACACTTCTTCATTGAACTTGTAAGCAACAAGAGCCTCCACTTGATGCACCTGCGCGCAAATCCAAAATCCTCCACATCAATAAGGTGCAGAGATGTACTACACCTGTTGTGAAGATTTTATGTCAAACATACTCTTATCTGACAACAATAAATATTTTACTAGTGTTTCGGGGTTACATTTTCAGTGTGGCATACCGAGGAAACCTGGCAGGTCTTTCATCAATATCACCAATTAAATGTAGGGTTGGTGCTAATCAGCTGTAAGTGGCCATTAATGGAAGACCACGAATTGCCCTAATGTTTGGTCAAAATGATTGATGAAGCAGTTGCATGCACTTTCAGGAGAAGAAATACAGAAAAAACTCCAAAATTGGTAACTGGTCACTCCCAAGATGTGACAAGATTTTACAAACTATTAACAAAGAGAAATGAGCATACCTTAGTGTCAATAGATCTCAGCTTCACAATTTGAGGGTTGTGAATGAGGCGAGCATCACTATCCCCCCATGTTGGAGGCACCTTGGAATCCACAGAAGTGTAAGCTAGCAGATCAAAAGTGCAAGCCTCTTCAAGATTTGGGAGAAATGTCACACTTGAAGCAATCTGCCGCATTATGGCTTGAATGTCAGTCATGATTTCCTTGTCACTTTTCTCTTTAGTTACCCTGCTCTTGGATCAGCAACACAGCAAAATAGTTAATGTTGCAATTCTTGGATCCTTGAAAATCATCTCCAACCTGGTTCAAATATGCCTACCCTGGAAGCATCTTCCAAGCAATCCTTGCATCCTGTAAGTATGCAAAGCATCTTGTAAGTTCAAACGTGGGGCATTTACCCTTTATGAACTGCATCTGTGTCTGTTTCAATGGTAAAGTTCCATCTCTCCAGAACCTCCTTAGTGGAAATACTTGCAATCACCAACACAGCTCTCTCCAAGTTTCCTGCCTCCAACCAGTCTGCACAGTCCAATACACCTCATCATTTCTGGATCCTGTTCAAATTGAGCATGCTTAAGCAGCCAAATGATGAATCTGAAGAACAAGCCAGAGTCTAATTCAGAGAAAAGGATAACAGACAGAATGCAACAGATGTTGGATGTTTTCCTAACTTGAGAGTTGGGCAGTGATTGTCTCAATAAAGGCTTTCACGTTCTCCTGCTGGCATATGAGCAGTGTCATCCCATACTTCTTCACCCTTGAAAACTCCTCTGAAGGGTATATCCCACGCTGAAACAGAATGCTACAAACACAAACAAACTCTTTGAGACCCTTGCAAAGATTTTGTAAGCACCAATCTAGATAAGGTAACAAAATCAGCACTGGAGGTAAGGGTTGCTCAAGAGAATTGCATTCCCCTTCTAGGAGACCAAACAATCTTTTTTTTTTTAATCCTCACCTGTTCACAGCATAGCCTGCACATGCACCAAAAGAAAAAACATCAGTGCTCTGCACTATAATAGGAGGCCACAATGTCTATCGATGACTATACATGTGCTCTGCACAATTAACACTAAAACATCATACTTTTAAATCATCAAGGCATCATAAAACATCATACTTTTGAATCACCAAGGCATTATAAAACATCATACTGTTGCATCATCAAAGGGCATCGTAAAACATCATACTTTTGCATCATCAAAGGGCATCGTAAAACATCATACTTTTACATCATCAAAGGGCATCATAAAACCTCGTACTTTTGCACATCATCAAAGGCATCATAACATTGCATTTCCTATGAGTCACCAACGTTGATGTTTGCTCGTTAGAATAGTGAGAAGTGTAGAGTTAAGAAGAAACGTACAGAGGAATTCACTGACGATGGCAGCTGAGCCTTTGAGCGTGATCACATCCCGTGCTGTGCCCATCCTAGTCTAAGTCTCCTCTCTCTCCAGACTCTCCTCGAAAATAGCTCCAAAACAACACCAGAAAGAAGTCTAGTACCAACGCGACTCCCACCAAAAAACACTCTCCACGCACGACCTTGATCAAATTTCAATCAATTGAAAAACACCGAACAAAAGAAAGACTAAGCTCAATACGCACATCGAGCATGTGATGATCTGGAAACAATGGAATTGAGAGAAATGTTCTTCCGAAGAGTTCAACGGGTGTCGCAGGATGTGGCCGTTGGAATTCAAAATCGCAGGTGCGCCCAGAGAGACGGGCGCGTCGTATAAATACGGCACGCTACGCTCCCCATTGTCGCATAATGGCTCGGCCCTTTCAACGACGTCCATAAGGGTGGTAAATATTCAACCGTCCTAGGTAAGTTGGAAACACATGGGGATTAGCATGGTGAGGTGAAGCCCAAGGAATCCTTGAGTTAGCCTGAAAATGTTTCTATAGTGGACTCCATGTGACCTTAGAATGAAGGGATACCAAACTTTGGTCTTCTGGTTTCTATCACAATGTCTCTAGCTTGAGGGGCAGAGCCAATAAATATAGAAAACCAGAAGCACTAGGAGAATTTTTTATCTGGAGAGCACGTTATCAAGTGGAATCTATGCTCAGCAAATGGGCCTCTTTTTGTCATTTGTTTCCCATGATACCTATCACAAGAAAAATATGGAAAAATATAAAATTCTGCCAGTGCTTAACACAGGTTAATGCCCTAAGAGCACACAGCATTCCCAAAGTAAGCATCCCTCATCTTGGGTGGGTACTTATATTGGGAACATCCTACAAGGAGAAATTTATGTAAAAGCACTCTGAGAAATTTCAGAGTGTATTTGGAGGGCAGCTTATATGCATGAATATCCCTCACTGGAAAAAGAGGAGGGATCTTATGCCAACTCTTAAGGAGTAGGAAGGTGAAGCCCTAGGGTGGGGGCATTTCTTAAATAAGGGGCCTAGGCCAAGGCTAATGTCCAGGGCATTAGGCCAAGGAATGTCCCCCAACCGTGGACTTTACCAATCGTAATTCACAAAGCAAAATGTTACCATGAACCTTAACCATACATATATCATGAAGTGCAACATGGGAAGGGTACTTCCACCTTCCCCCTAAGTGCAAAGGATCTTACACTTATATGTTGGCATAATTTCGCTCCCATTCTTAAGGAATAAGCATAAGATATCTCTTTTTTTAAGAACATTCATGAATAAGGTGGCCTCCCAATCCAAAAAATTCAATAAAAAACCTCTATGGTTGGAACCATCACACAAAAGACAAAGGGGAAGGCCAAAGAAAAGGCCAACAGAAGCACAGTCCGCAAAAACCAAAGAAGGGAGAAAGCTAGTCCCTCTCATGGTTTATTTCACCCATTGCCCCTCTAATGTTGTTAGCATGCAAATCATGAGATCTAATAGTAATAGGAGGTCTAGAACAAGCATCTCTCACCAACACAATCTTCCTCTCTATAGAAGAGGCTAAAACACATTAAAAAACAATACTAACATGCTACCTGAAAAACTGAATGCAAAAAGACAAGGATAAATGACCTCCCATCATCTATTGTGGAAGAGACGAACACACTCCCTAATAAAACGATTCATATCACACTCGAATGTGTCATGTACTTCCATGGCCATTGAAATAAAATGGTGCATCTCATGAAGCCCTCTATACTTACAGATCTTAACAATGGTGCTAAGTTCTATAACTACACTTGTTAGCCCATTAATGACATTCGTAACCACCATCTCCTATCTCGGGTCAGTAACAATCACATCGACAACAAAAACTTGGTCTTCGCGAATCATGTAGAGATTAATTTATAATGAAATTCTTGATGTAAAAACATACCACCACTTTTTCCATATAACGTGCCCATTCTTTTGAACAAAGGCATACATGATGTCTTTGATGGCATCATGTGTGGCTATTTATTACCTTCCTAATAAACAATGTTTTAGATGCATGTCAGATGCATCCCATGTCCACATTCACACATGAGAAGACTAGATGCCGAAGGCTGAATCAAACCAAGACGAAAATGCAACGCTGAAGTGAAAATAGAATGTGTGATGCAAAATGAATGAATAGATGGCCTAGCAATCAACCATAGCCCCGCCTCTTTGCCTAAACAAAAGCAAATGCAAGCTCTGGATGTTGAAGAAATGGATGTATCCTTTAAAATAGACCTAAAAAATGTGTCATGATGGATGTTCACTAAAGATGCCTATAGATTTGGGGCGATAGTAATTACCAAAACCTCAAAAGAAGGTTGCATCTCTTTAATTATGAGAAGAAGGTTACCTTGAATATCACGAAGACGTTTCTAAAGGAGGTGTGAGTCCCCTTCAACTTAAAAAATATACTCTTCCAAAACTAGTCTATTGAAAATATGAAACCTGGAACACAAATATGGAACCACCAAAACCCAACTCCCTAAAAAAGCAAATGGGGCACAATCTTCCATAAATAAAAAACCTATACCACCAAAGGAAATCGGTAGTCAAAGTTCACACCTCACTAAAGGGCCCTAAAAAGATAATGACCTTGGACCCATAATGTCCCCACATACCTACATAATTATCTTGTTGAAACGCCAAAAAAGATAAGAAGGAAGAAAAAGAAGGTATTATCTAAATGAATTAAAAAAGTCGACAAATGACACATGAAGACAAAATGCCCAATGCAACTTAAGCATCTCCCAAAAAAGGAAGATCATCAATATGCGCCACGTTTTGAGATAAAACCTCATCTAAAAACTGTGACAAAATCTTGAAAACCCATTAACACACCCAAAATGTATAAACCATTTGTGACTAAAGTGCAACCACAAAGAATCTTTATGCTTGAAGAAATCCCTAAAAGACTCCAAAGTTTACACTTTGACACCTTGGCCCTAAGCCCAAATAAGGTTAATTGGGTCAAAAGCTAGTTAAAGGCAAGCGAAATCTCATTCATAAGGCCCATGATGTGTGTGTCATCCACAAAGGATGGATTGACATAATTAGGGGCTCATGCAATGGTCTTTAAGAATGTTCGATAATGGTTCAAAGCAAATAAAGGACCTCCAAGGGGGTCACCTTGCTTTGTGCCTAAAAAAGATTCAATAATAGTGACCCCCTTCTCATGTTGCCCATGATGGTAATAAAGAGAAGAATGAGCACAATAAAACTTGGTAAAGAAGATAATGTTCATTAAAATACCATTGGTATTTCACAACTCCTTAAAAATATTAGTTTGAAAAATGCTATTAAAAACATTTTCAACATCAACTTGCATAACAACCTAATTAGAATGTAGGTTGAAAAAGGTTCTGATGCCAAAAGGGATGGTCTCACAATCTCCAGGGGTCAAAATTTTGAATTGATGGAAAGATAAATGATCCTAAAATGGCCCCCAAAGTTGTAGGACTACAGAATGACTAATAAGTTGAAGAAACACCTTGCTTACAACAATAGGATGAAAACCTTTAGTGTCCTTTGTCATTGCCAACAATTTGCGAACCCCCAACATTAAGGCCACCAACTTAGGGATATCACCACAGGCAATAATAATAGCAACCTACAATAATTCCACAAACCCTAAGGATGGGTCTTTTGGTATGAAGCATCTTGAAAAATGCTCATAAACCATCCTAGATAACCCACCCAAAGACAAATGGGGAGTAGTGATTAAAGTTTATGTAAACAAAGACTTATCTAGGATAAATGTGTGTTTAGGCTTATAATCAAAAATAAGGGGAGGGACATGGTCTAATGGAAGGGGGTGCAATTAACTCAAAGCTACAATGTTGTCCTCTGAGGGGATAGCTCGCATCATGTGTTGACGAACCCTAGTAACACAATTGTACTTTTCAACCCTACCCAAAGTTAAACATCAATGAAGACGAATGGTCAAAGAATTGTTAAATGAACAATGGGAATGGGGAGCACATGAAGCATAAAAAAAAAATCATGAAAAAAAAACCAGTCGCCCACCATAAACTTCCTAAAGCAAGCAAAAACCTTTTGTTGACCTAAATGACCTCCTCAAATATGTGGCAACAAGAGGAAAAAGAACCATGTTAACTCATCCATAAGATCTCAAACAATTTAGTCAAAGGGTAATTGAAAAGCGTCCCTGACCTTGTCTTGGATGGCTCAAGGTATCCTATGAAATAATCGAAGGCACACAAAATGAGCCTCAAACAACCCTAAAATGAAGTTAAATTAAGCTTGAAGCCAACCCCAAGAAACAAAGGAGACAAAACCAAAGTGTAGCATAGGAGAGGAGGACACATGCAAAGACAAAGTAGCTTAACTAGTGTCGCAACCCTACTTAAAAGGAGTGTGAGGATGAAATTCACACTCTTGAAATTGGGACTTGAGAGTCCTCTAGGACTCCCAAAACTTTAGAACTCGATTGTAGGGGCCAAAACACCTTGCATTGGGGTGTTTTTTATATCATTGGAAAGTTATTGAAGTTTAGATGTCGAAAATGGCCTCGCATGGGCCATTTGGACATTATAAACAAATTATGGCAAAAAGAAGGGCCGGGAGTCAAACTAGTAGTTTGATTCTCGACCACTAAAAGTCGGGAATCGACCCGACCCCAGTGTGTTCAAGTGGAGTGCAACACAATGTTGGAAAATTCTCGAAAAGAGCTACAACTTTGCTTTAGACCTCATCCTAATCAAAGGTCTGAAAAAAAAATTATGATCGTGCAAAGTCCTGGGAGTCCAAACTGGGACAATTTCGAGGCTCTTCCTTGAGAATCCTGGGACAAAAAAAAAACCATTCGGATGTGGGTGCCGTGGAGAGGCACAAAGTATACTATATGGGGGAAGGTGGTGGCTTCCTTTGAGTCCGGGCTGTGGTGAGTCAAGTGAGTCCAGAGTTGCCCATGGCTTGTCTTAGCACCAAGGGTGTTCCAAAAAATGAACTAACTAACTTGTTGGTTGGTTTGATGCAGGTTCGAGTAAGTGAATAGCTTGTCACTCTTCCTAGTTCCATCTCGGAGCTTCAACACGCCCCTCTACCCCTTTTAGTGTTAAGAGCTGAAAGCGTGCCCCAAGTTCCTCACAATTCCGCTATGAGAGTAACTTAGACTCAACTTGGGTTTAACTAGGGACTTGGGAGTGCGTCAGCTAACCTAGGAAACAAATTTGGCATGAAGGTGAACACTCTTGACATGCCTTCAAAAGTCACCTAAAGTGTAAAGGCTAGAACAATGTGGACAAGGAGCATTTTGAGAATCAACGAAGGACGTAAAAAAGGAGCCATATAAAACAAAGGGTTGCACCCAAAATATTAAAACACAAAAGCCTAAATAAACCCTATATATATAAACGAAAAATAAATAAAACCAAAAACAAAAACAAACAAATGAAAAACTTGTCATTTGAGGAACCCATCAACGATGGCAGGCCTGACCATTGTAGGAGCCTTTGATTGCATTTCAACTCCTTTTGTCACCACAACAAGTCCTTTTCATTGCGTTTAGACTCCCTCTTCACCGCGACAAGTCCTTGTCATTTTTGTTGGTGAATTGTTTATTTGTTGTTCATCTTCTATTGTTGTTTTTTCCCGATGCAATTGGTGGTGCCATCGTGTTGTTAGCGGTGGTGTAAAACAACAATTCATAAGAGGAGCTAGAGATCATGAAAACCTTACACCTCATAAAAACTTTAAAATTATCAACCCATACTTAAAGGGCTACCAAGGAGGTCATTTTTGAAATAAATAAATAAATAAATGAAGGGAATAACAAAAAAAAGGGAAAACCATCAACCTTAAATTTCAACACGGCTTATGTTATGTTGATTAAGAAATTTCCCAATACATTAGGAAATTTCTTTGAATGCATTATAGGTGTATGATCCCCCCATTCTTGAGTAGGCATAAGAACCTTTCTTGGCCTCATAATCTAGGTATGTTTAATTCATGATGACATTTGCCTCATGTTTTATGATGGCCATACCCCAAAGGTGGGGGACATTCCCAAAATGTGGAGTTTTACTTGGTTATCACTTACCACCTTGTTGTATGCCCTTCATTTTGAGATTGTCCCCGACCTCAAGGTTAAACCCTACATGTAATTTTCAGCAACCAATGTGTCAATTGAAAAAAATGACACATTAACACCATGTCACTTGATATCATTTCACATTGTGTAACTTAATCCCAACATTGGCAATTGTTTATTGCGGTAGATTATTCAAAAAATGACGCCTAGTTTAGGGCCTTTTTTACCTTCATTTTGTCAACTCACCAATGTTTTGCAAGTATCTTTAAACCTTCATTTGAGACCAAAGCTCAAAAGTAAATGCAAGCTTTTCAAAGTCTAAAGATGATTTATTTAAAAACTATTCTTGATAGACTTTGTGCCTACCTAAGTGATCTACCTACCTAGGCTACCTATCCACCTACATATTATATTTATTTATTCATATACCTACTTAAATTATCAACCTATCTACCCATTTAGGCTATAGAAAAGGGATACATTGGTTAGTAAGGATGAATGCAATGTATGTAGTTAGTGAGTCATTGGATTTGAGGTCTAGTTTTGGAGGGGAATTTTGAATTATTTCCTCTCCTTGAACATTCTTCATTTGATACATTTTTCATAAGTTTTTGGATCTTTTTTATTTGTGGTAATGGATTTTGGAGATGTTTTGTAAAGAATTATGTTCTATTTGTAGACATATATGTAGAATTATGGTTGCAATAATCAATATTTACAGGAACAATACATGCCAAAACTAACTAACTTGTTTGTGATGAAATGCATGTAGGTTTGTAGTACGATGAATTTTAGCAATTTTATCTAAAATCTAACCAAGAAACAAGAATTTAGTACTTACAATTTGGCAACCATCCATAGGATGCAAATTTGGGAGATTTCATATTGGATTTTATAGTTTGTTGTTTTGTGTTATGTTTGAATGTTGTTGTTTTGTGTACAACTTTGGCTGATTATTATAGACATTTAGTGCAAGGACAAGTGTGTTGTTGAAATATTTAATTCAAGTTGTTAAATGAACTTACAATCCAAATTTGCATAGTAAACAATGTAAAAATACCATTATGTGAATGTTGAAACAAATTGGGTTTTTAAATTTGAAGTCAACATGTCAAGAATGGTAACTAGGAGCTTGCAAAGGCAATCAAACCAAGTAGGTGACAAAATAAATTGCTTCTAAATGAAATGGAAAAGGATGTTCGTAACAAAGAGGTTACAAGCACCTTGGCAATGTTCTTTGTGTGAGTCATGTGATTCCAAGAATAGAGGAATGACATATAAGGTACAAAATGCCCTCTATAACAAAAAAGGAACAATGTGACGTGCAATCAACAAGTGTTTGGTTGCCACATCAACATTGGTGGGTTAAGGTACAATTTTCAAAGAATAAAAAACACCCAAAAAAAAACCTTCTTTGACCTTTACTTTTTAAAGTTTTAATTTTATTTTAAATTGAAAGGTATAAGCTAGTTTTTTAATTGGTTTTTGGGTGTAGGTAAGGTTTGAACTACATTGGGCAACACCCTTTTGGGGGTTAGGGTTTAAATCCCTTTCAACCAATTTAGGATTTAAATTTTTTTCATTCAAGTATAGTTTCTATGATAATTGATAAGTAGATTAATTTTTCAATTGATTCTTTTGATGCACCCCCAAACTCCTTGATAGACTCAACTACAAATCCAAAGGTGAAAACAATAGAAAGATAAGGAGTTGGGGTATGCTCCCTACCTCATAGCACTTTGGGGGTAGAGGGGCATGCTAGAGCTTTGAGATGAAGACTAAAACGAGTGACAAGCAGGTTAATTATTCACACGAACCTACACAAACCAAACAACAAGTTGGTTAGTGAGTAGTTAGAGCACTTTTGATGCACGAATGATCCATGAGCAAACACGAACTCGTAAGACTCAACACAACCCAAACTTGAGGGAAGCCACCACCTTCCCACTTATAGTATTCTCTGTGCCTAACCACGAGGCCTGCATTCAAATGTCATTTTGTCCCGGAACTCCCTAGTTGGGAATCCCGAAATTCCTGAAATTGGGACTCTCGCAACTTTGGAGGCCCATAACTTTTTGTGCAAACCTCCAATTGAAATGAGGTTTGAAACAAAATTGTAGCCCTTGTCAATAGCTTTTCAACAACATGTGGCATGCCACTTACACATAAATAAATAAGGGAGATTCTTAAGTTTTAATGGTTGAAAATCAAATGGGCAGTTTGACTCTCGTCCTTTCTTTTGACCATAACTTATGTTTTAAGTACCCAAATGGGTCATACGAGCCCATTTTAGACATCTACATCTCAAGAACTTTTCAATGATATAATGAATTTTTCAATGGTATAATGAACTTTTCAATCCAATGAATTGTGACCCCTACAATCGCCCTATGAAGATTCAGAAGTTCATCGGGACTCCAACTCCCAAAGTGGGAGCCCACTTGAAAGTGTGTGGGTTCATTCCCTCACACTTTCCTACATTCCCAAGAGCATGAAATGTGACTCCCGGACTTCACTTTTAACGCACACCTTTACAAACCCTTGCTTTGGTCGTAAGCTCAAGGTTAAGGTTACAACACATTCCATCAATATGCAAAATGTAAAATTTGTTTTCTATTTGTAAACTTGTAAATTGTGACTTATAATTTATAAGTGGGTACTAATTGGCCTTACCAAAGTTTATAGTTACATATTTGCCAGTATTAGCTTCTATTGGTGCTCTAAGTAGTCAAATCTACCCTCTTTGCAATGACCTTGTAATCAAATGCACTCCCTTGCCAATCCACATGTCACCAATGTTTTTTATCTCATTTATTATGCCTTTAGCCAATTTGCAAACATTTGTAAATGATAATTCGTCAACATAACCACTTTTAAAAATAAAAATTGTCAAGGCAACTTTAGTTCAAAGGAAAAATATAGCAAACAATATTAAATTAACTTTGAATTATGTAGCTACATTTGCAACTACTTGGCCTTGAAAAAAATGATTGATTATTGTTTTAATTTTTTAAATTGTCAACAACCAAGGACTTTAAGATGTCATAGGATCATGGATGTTTTGTTCATTTTATATTTTTTAAATCTTTTTTTTTTTCATCTCATATCTACCATTTAATTGTGCATCAATTGTTTGAATTAACAAAATTATCCCAACATCTTATTATAATGCTTTTGTAGGAAAATGAAACCATTGGTAAATTGGTGACATATTTGGTTAGGTTTTTTAAGGTTTTGTTTTTATAATAGCAAGCTTTAATTAAAATTCTTGATTTCAACCATTATGGGATTTTTGTTGTTCCAAAATGAATTGCTTCTTGTTCAAATGAACTAGTTGGGCCTATAGATTAGAAAATACAATTTGCCAAAAACCCTTTGTTGTTTTTTTTTCATGTAATCACTTTGGATACAAATGTTTTCGTACATAGACATGGTTGGCAAAAACATGTATGAATTTTAAAAATATTCCAAAATAATCATAATAATAATGAAAATGGTAGTGACATGCATGTTGTTATGCAAATATAGATCGTATTATTATTTGGGGAACATGTATTGTGTATTTATTTTGTTTTCCTTTTTTCTTAATGAAATCTTATCCATTGTTTGTATTATTGGTGGGCAATTTTCACATTTTTGTTAGAACCAACTAGTTCCAATTTTCACATAGGTTTGTGAGAATCGGTTTCATTTTTTTTTTACTTACTAAGAACCTGGTCGGGTCTCATTTTTAAAAAAATTTCTAAGTTAGTTAATTTTCAAACATGTCGATTTCCACAAATGTAATAATAATCAGTTTTCACAGTTGGTTTTCACAAATTGGTTATTGAATTTTTCAAGTTTTTTTTGGCATCCCAAGTTCACTAATAGTTAAAAACCTAAATTTTAAAAAAAAATTGATGAAGATGCAAAAAAAAAAGGCTCTATAATTTACATGGAGGATTTTTTGGAATTTTTTTTTAAAATCATCGTTTTTGAGAGAAAACAAATGAAAGCTAACATTTAAATTTTTAACATAAGTGCTACCTAGGTATAAGCAAAAAAATATAAAGTAGGACATGTTGATGTTTAAACAATTAAGGTAGGGTTTACTCACCATTCTTGGAGGAAGGCCCATTGTTTATGGTGTCCAAAGAGTAGATGGAGCCTTCCTTTTGGTGCATTTGTCACATTAAAAATTGGCAAAAATGGATTAAAGGTGAAAAAGTTATAGCTTTTCGAAATAAAAGGGTTGTTTTTACAAAAAAAAATTGAGCATATAGCTCATAGCCTATTTCCAACTCCGTCCAAAAATCCTTAAATATTATTCTATTGCCTTTAGAATTACAAGATGATTTGTAAAGCTTGAGAAGGTGCTTTTATAACATTTTAAATCAGTCAAAATGGAGAAGAATTGAGGAAGATTTGTCAAAGTGTTCAGTGATAGGTTAATGTTCAATGATAAATGTATCTACCCTACTTTACATCTTAAACTTATGGACAACATGCCTAAAAACCGAAATTGGGTTTAAACCCAATACCCTACATGAGTATCAAGTTTTTTTAACAAAGAAAACCTGGTTGATTTTCATGATCCTAATTCTTAGCTTAGTGAGAATCAGAAAACTCAATTTTCAACCCCTATGTGAGAATAAATGAGAACCAAACAAATTCAAGGTGAGAACTATGGGAAAACCAAAATTCGTAAGAACCACCCAACATTGGTTTGTATGGTAAAAAAACAATTCAACAATAGAGATATCCATAAAGTCAACCCCAATTCACCCCTAGTTTGGATTTCAGTTTTCATTTTTGTCCCTAGTTTTGGGTTGTTCGTAAAGTCTACCAAACTAGGGACCAATTTCCAAAAAGTGGGGACCAAACGAATTTTTGGAAGGAACATGGGTTGCCTAAAAAAAAATTGTTGTTTTTTATGTTTGAAGGATTTAATAGGGTTTATGTGGGGTCAAAATTTTCTCCCATCTTCAACTCTTTCTCTAGTTTTTTCTTCATCTAGTTTTTCTTTTTACTCTTTTCATTTTTAGGGTTTTCATTTTCTCAAGTTCATTTCTTTCTCATTTAAACCCTTTTCTTGTAATTTTCTTTTCTTGTTTCTTTTTCTTTTTAAGCAATGGCTTCTTCTTCAAAATTTAGTTTTTCTTCAAACTCAAGTTCTTTTTCAAGCAATGATGAAGTCTTCTATGACATGGATCAAAAAGTTACAATGCTAGCTTTCATGCAGGGTTTATTGCTTGTATTTTTGGAAACTTGTTCATTGCAATAGAAATGGAGGGGGGGGTAGGCTTCAGGAATATTATAATACAAATAGTTTTTAAAGTAACAACCATGTCCATTTCAATCATTTAAAAAAATCTTGTATGAATTTATAGGGAATGTATTTTTTGCCGTTTTTGAACCATTGTATTATGTATTCACCCCATGGTTGTAAGATTCTTAGATTAAAATTGCAACATTTCTTGTTTAGTCATTGGCCTCTCAAAAGGCCCTATGCTAAAGCTAGGTGGAATAGTTGGCCTAAAAGTTAAGCTAAGAAAATTTGCCTCAGTGGAACTAGGAAAACTAGAACCTACTATTACTATACCTAGTCTCCCATTAATAAAATTTTATCTATGCTTGAGCACATTCTTTGTGGCATGATCATGCATTGCCTTGAGTCGTGCCAAAACCTCATTAAATTTAGGACTACTTTTTTAGTCCCCTTTTCATTAAAAATGTTAGTCTTAAGATCCTTCAAAACATTTCACAATCGGTCCTTCAAGGCATCCTCATGAAATGGTGGGTTTGGGTAGGCAATCATTTAATCGTTATAAACTCCCTTCTAAACAACCATTGGAATCAACTATGCAACTTGTTTTTCACACTACAATAGGCTGCAAAATGGGTGTTGTTGGTGTTGTTGCTAGTGGCCATAATATTCAAGTGCAAAAACTCCACTTGGGTCCCTTCCCCATCAACTTTCGAGCATCTTGACCTTGGGAAAGTTTCAAGCTTTCCTAGGTCATCTCAAAATAATCACTAATTTTTTCCATATTTGCCATATATATAGACACATTCCCATTCTTAGACCTCCTACTCACTAGATTACAAACCCACAAAAGCATTTCTATGACCTACAAACCCTAATAGAAATTCAATGGCCACATATAAGCCATAATGAACCCTCATTATCCTACCACTATTAAAACTCCTTTTTTTTTTACTAGAAATTCTAGTAAAAATCGACCCATTTTGGATAGGCGTAAAAAAAACCTCTTAGTCATTTTGGACAAGTCGTTTTGAACCTATCCATTGTGATTGGGCCATGTACTTTTTGACCAAGCTTAAGTTGACATTTTTGACTAGTCATTTCAACTAGTGTTTTTGATTAATCAAACACCATTTTGACTAGGTAAATGCCATGTAGCATTTAAACAATGGCCACCCAAGTTAAATCACATGGCATCTAAACATTGGCCACCTAGGCTATGTCACATGGCATTTAAACATTGCCCATTTAAGTTATGCCATGCGGCATTTAACATTGACCATCTAAGCTATGTCATGTGGCATTTAAACATTGGCCATTAGGTTATGCCACATGTATAGAACCTAAATAACCTAGGTTAGACCTAAAATGAAATATTTACTGCTAAGGTCCCTATGTTTAGGAACTTACAACCTAAACTCCTTGGCCTAGGTTTAGGAACCTATAACTAGCAACTAGGTATAGAAGCCTAAAGTAGGTTAGGGCAACCTAAACTATGACCTTTACTAAACTTAAATATACACCACCTAGATTAAACCTACACCTAAATGACCTAAGTAGGAAAATCCTATTTCATTTTGAATTTGGCCTTTAAGGTTGAACCTTTTCAATTGGTTCATCCCAAGTGGCCTTCCTTTTAAAAATATGTCGTATGTCTTGGATGCTTATGGTGCATTTATTTATACTATTCATCATTTGGAAAGGATGACAAACAATATGGAACAAACTTTTGGTAGGGAAAATATTTTCATGTCCAGACAACACTAAAGCCATTTAGTTCACATAACATTATTCTTAAATAACTATGTAAGATACATAAATTAAATAAACAAAGAGGTAGGTAAATATGTATGTTAATAAAGTTAAAATAAAAATTAATGTCTAGTTATTTCGTTATAATTAATAATTCCAACCAAATTATAACTAATCCTTACAAATTAAACCTAATTCATTATATATTATTGACAATGTATTTTTAATAATTAATAATTAATAATTTAATTACACATTCATTAATGTATTTTAGGTAAATGACTAGTTAACTAACTAGTAATTTATCATAGGTATATAAATGGCCTACCCTAACCTATATAATTAAGTGACCTATAGGTTAAAATATAGGTAAATAGGTGGAGTATATGTAGGGTATGTATAATAAATACATCTACATATAACCTAATTGTATTTAGGTTATTTAGCCACATATTTAGATTACATAAGCTAAATATGTGGCTAATTTAACCTAGGAAAATTTAATTATGGCAAAATTAATAATTGGTAAAATCATTTTTAAACCAACCACAACAAAAGTAATTATGGAAAAAATAATGATTATTAAACTAATAATGCCTAAACCAACCAAAGTTTTCTAAAAATTATGGAAAAATAACCATGACTAAATTAATTACGGTCCAATTAACCATATCTAAATAAATATGGTGAAACTAGCCATGAATAAAATAAATAAAGCCAAACTAACTAATGAATAAATATAGTTAAACCAACCATAAGTAAAATAAATATGGTCAAACTAACCAATGAATAAATATTTTATGAATTTTAAGATTGAACTAACCATGAGTAAAATAAATATGGCCCAACTAACTAAAGAATAAATAATTTATTGTTAAACCAATTGTGGCTAAACTAAAAATGGTTAAACTAACCATGAATAAATAAATTTGGCTAAACTAACCATTAATAAAGTTAATATGGCTAAAAAAATTAATGAATAAATATTTTGTGGCAAAATAATTATGGCTAAAATAAACATGAATGAAATAATTATGACAAAATCAACCGTGATTAAATTAAAAATGGTTAAACTAACCATGAGTAAATAAAATTGGCTAAACTAACCATTAATAAAGTTAATATGGTTAAATTAACTAATAAATAAATCTTTTATGGCAAAACAAACTATGAAAAAATTAATTATGGTTAAAAAAACATGAATGAAATAATAATGGTTAAAATATTTATGGAAAAATTAAACATGGTTAAACTAAAAAATGATTAAACTAATCATGATTAAATAAATTTGGCCAAACTAACCACTAATAAAATTAATATGGCTAAAATAACTAATGAATAAACATTTTATGGCAAAAGTAATTATGTAAAAATTAATTATGATTAAATAAAAATGAATGAAATAATTATGGCTAAAATAAAAATGATGAAAATAATTATGGCAAAATTAAACATGGAAAAATTAAAAATGGCTAAACTAACCATGAATAAATAAATTTGGTTAAACTAACAACTAATAAAGTTAATATGGTTAAATTAACTAATGGAAAAAAAAAACTATGCCAAAAAAAATTATGTAAAAATTAATTATGATTAAAATAAGCATGAATGAAATGATCATGGTTAAAAAAAAAGTGTGTAAAATAATTATGGAAAAACAAACCATGGCTAAATTAACAATAATCTTAAATTAATTGTGGGTCTATCGATTATGGTTAAATTTATTAGGGTAAAATAATGATATGTTAAAAATTAATATATCTAATTTAATTATGCTTATAATAACCATGGTTAAATTCATTATGGCAAAATCGATAATGGCCCAACTGATAATGGTTAAATTAATTATGTTAAACTAATTATCATGGTTAAACCTATTAAAGCTAAACCAACTATTGTTAAATTGACCATGCTTAGATTAATTATGGTTAGTTTTAATTTTAATTATTTTTTTCATAGGTAGTTGAGCCATAATAAATTTCAATATAATCAATTTAACCATAGTTAAATAAACCATATATATAATCATAATTAATTTGGTCATGATTCATTTTGTTATGATTAGTTTTTTTTTTCATTTTTCAACTAAATCCCAAGATACCTAACTAGTATTAGAATTTGTAACTAACCCTTTTCACTAAGCCATTGGCCACTTTAACTATGTTTATTGAGTTAGCCTTGTTGATTGAATATAATAAGTGTCTTTATTTACTAGGGCACTTGCCAATTTGACTAGATTGTGTGGTCTTATTGACTAGACCACAAACCAATTTGACTAGGTAGTATTTTTAAATCCAATTTGACAAGATTAGGTGGTCTTATTGATTAGGCCATTAACCAATTTGATTAGATGTCTGATTTGATTAATTATCAAATTAGTCATTCTAATCAAATTGATTAATAAAAAAATATCCGTTATCATTCAAGCCCTTGGCCTCTAATAAAAAATACCCATCTAATCAACTTAGTTAGTTTGAAAAAATAAGAATTTTAGTAGTTTACTAGGTGTAATTCCAACACCCATAGACCCAAGCAAAAGCTTAATGACCCAATGTAGATTGTATAAAAGTTACTTTAGGTATTCAATAGTTGAAATGTTGGAACAAGTGATTAGAATTGGACCCATAGTGAGTTATAGACCTCACTTTAGCTTAATGAGAACCTGAATAGTTGAAACAAGTTTTCACATGTACACAAATGAAAACCTCAAATTGTAACCTTGATTCTAGTTTAATTCTAATTTTAGTAGTTCAACCCAATGATCAATTGATCATTTTTGTGGACCCACAAAACTGTAGACCTATAAATTGCTCAATTGACAACTTTAAAACCTCAAAATGCATGCACCCAATTCAAATGAAGGATACCCTAAAAGGATTTTTCAATTTTGAAGTTCACATTATGAAAAATCATGTTTGTTGAAACCACACTACCTTGTAACTAAAACTCAAAAAACAAGTCATATACAACTATTGTGTAATTATCCCTTAGGTATTACAACTACTATGCAACTATCCACCTAGAAATACAATGTATTAATAAATAAATTGCCACGTTAGAAAATCAATTAATTGTATTATAGTTGTAAGTGAATTGAAAATGGGTTTTCTATACAATAATTTATACACATCATACATATATATGTAATCAACCATGTTTGATTTTTTCAAGAATTATATTGTAATTGCATGTGGCAATTATTTTAAAACTATTGCAAATGTGCCACTAAAACAATAACTATGTTGTAATTAGTGTACAATGTACATACATGCAATCATGCCATGTGTCCCCATTTCTAGCACCTATTATGGAATACATTTGCAACTAATTTTTTTTTATGATTCACATCAAGTTACAATTAGTACAGCCATTAATGCACCACTACTAAAATATTATTGTTCAACTATGTTATGATTATAATACAACTACTTATAACTTTATAAGGATACATATTCATCAATTATTTGTATCTTCATCATTTGTGTTTCATTTTAAGTGTTTTAAGATGTTATAGGAGCGCACTACCTCAAGCTAGAAATCGTCTTTGAAGTGCAAAAGAAAAGGAATAATGAAAAAATAACAAGAAGAGAAATAAGCTTTCCAACTTACAAAACATGTTTTTTTCCCTTTCTTTTTTTTCCCTTTTTGGACCCTTCCTACTTTCAAACCTCAAAATTTTATTTATTTTATGCATTTTAAATGATTTAAAGTGTTATAAAAATGTCATCTGAAGTTCTACAAACAATTTTTGAACTTTGATAACAATAAAACAACATACACACAAAAATTTGGGTGTTCAGGAATTGGCCTTTGTAATATTTGGTGGTTGTTTTTTTGAGTTTTTGACCCCCCTTTACTTTGGGGGGCCATAACTTTCTCAATTATATTATTTTTTGATGATTTTTAATGCACCAAATGTGCTAATAAAAAAGATTCAAGTTTTGTTTGTAAACCATAAAAAATGGAACCACCCCCTTGGATTTGGTCTGCCCTAAACGCTTAAGTGTTCAATCACTAACCAATTTACCCTATAGTTGCAACTCATTTACAATTCAATTTGCAACTAGGGAACAACTAAAAAATTTAATCCATATGCTTTATTTTTGAATCCCATGTTATAAACTATATAAAGAAGGTTTGTTTTTTTGTGTTCTCACATTAAAATACATGTGCCATTTTGGGATGAGTACGTAGGTAGGTAGGTGCTAGGTAAATATGTAGGTATGTAGGTTTTAAAACCTACCAACCTACCTACCTATGGTTATGTACAACTTACTTAGCTACTAAAAAATAAAATGATATGTATTTATTTTTACCAAAATATAATTAATATGCCATGTGACAATTTTGTATTATGTCATGTGTCATAATTTTGGACCATCATTAACAATCATAATGGACAATGGATATTAACATTTTGAAAATAAAATTTTTATGTCCAAAAATATTCATAGTGTTACATGTTAAATTTTAATAGATGGATGACAATTAATGACATTAGCATGACATCATGGGTGTAATTGTAATGAAATTATATAGTAGTTGTAAATGAGTTGTTTTGATAGAATTACAATTGAGTTGCAATGAGTTGCACTATATATACAATGAGTTGCAAGTGTGTTATGCAATTAAAAATTTGAATTACAAGGCTAGTTGCAAAACATTTTTTTTCCTCATAATGTCAATTAGGGTTTTAGTAGTTCAACCAAGTGGTGACATTACCATTTGTGTGGACCCATAAAACTACAGACCTAGAACTAACTTTATTTCATAATTAGTTGTTCAAATGTTCAATTTCATAATCAATTATTCAAATCGGAAGCACATTTTTTTTCAAAAACCCCCAAAGTTCCATAAACTTTAAACCCTCAAAATAAATGGTCAAAAGTTGAATTGGAAACATCAAATGGGTGAAAGCACATTGGGGGAGGGGGGGGCATTTTGGGCACTTTTCACGACATGTATGTAAAATATATTCTTGCAAAATGGATTGCATTTAGTTTTGGGTTTCACTTTGGTATTTAAGCTTGATATTTTGATTTTCACAAAGTTAATGATATCTAATATTGTTTGAATTTTTTATAAAATCTTAAATTTACAGAAATTGAATATATTTATAGTGTATACAATATAATAAAACTTGTTTTGTTTTTGAATTACATTAGGTTTGGCTTTGAATTAGCTACCCAAAAAATGTTTGAAATAAAATTGAAAAAAATTAACCACCTCACATATCTTGTCATCTTCCATTTGAAAGTCATAGTTTGTTAAAATGTTAATTTACCACATATTTATGGTCATAACCCCCAAAAACATCCATTTTTTATATGATAATTATCAAAATTTTCACATGGTTCACAAACTTATTTCAATCATATGGAATCACAATGTTTAATAAATACTACAAATTTCATAAAGACTAAAAATCATTTCAATCATTTTTTGAGTATATTTGCATTTTCTAATACATAGTGACATTCATTTTTTTGTTACAAATATATTTTGGAACTTCACAATATAAGTTAGAAAAAAAAAAAATTTTTGCGATTGAATTCTTTTTATTATAATCTACCATATTATGCAAGAAGTTTGGAAAAATATGTTCTAATATTACCATGGTTGAAGTTCAAACATGGACACCCTTGGAAAACAATATAATGTGACAACATTTTTGGGCCCCTCATAATGTACTTTCACCCAAATATGAACTAAATTGAACTTGTAGAATTATTTCACTGAACCCTAATTAATTGAAGTGGTCAAAATTCATTTGGGGACACAAAAAATTAAAAAAAGTCCCCCCTAGAGCTCCATGAACTCCTTACCCTCAAAATAAGTGGTGAAAAGCTCAATTAAGGCATCAGAAATGAACTAAATTGGACCCACAAAGTTAGAAACTTCAACCTTAGATGATTGAAATGGTAAAAAACCCAATGAATTGCATTAAAAAATTTAAAAATACCCTCATAGTTCCATGAACCTTGGATGCTCAAAATAAGTGGTCAGAGGCTAAATTGGAAGCATTACAAATGAATTAAATTGAACCCACAAAGTTATTTCACTCAACCCTAAATAATTGAAATGGTCAGAAGCTCATTTGGAAACACAATTTTTAAAAAAAAACCCTTTCCATGAACTTTCAACCTTCAAAATAAGTGGTGAAAAACTCAATCAAGGCATTAGAGATGAATTGAATTAGACCCACAAAATTAGAAAATTCAACCCTAATTGATTGAAATGGTTAGAAATTCAATGAACTACACAAAAAAATGCCCCCAAAGCTCCATGAATTGTGGACCCTCAAAATAAGTGGTCAAAGGTTGAATTGGAAGCATTAGAAATGAAATAAATTAAACTTACAAAGTTATTTTTCTTTAACCTTAATTAATTGAAATGGTCAGAAGCTCATTTGGAAGCACAAAAAAAATACTCCCAGAGTTCCATGAACCTTCAAAATAAATGGTCAGAAATTAAATTGGAAGCATAAAAGATGAACTAAATTGAACCTTTAGAATTATTTCACTCAACCCTAATTAACTGAAGTGGTTAGAAGTTCACATGGAAGCATAAAAAAATAAAAAAAGCCCCCTAGAGCTCCATGAACTCCTTACCCTCAAAATAAATGGTGAGAAGCTTAATTAAGGCATTAAAAATGGATTGAATTGGACCCACAAAGTTAGAGACTTCAACCCTAATTGACTGAAGTGGTCAAAAGTTTAATTGGAAACATAAAAAAATGAAGCCTCAGAGTTCATATAAACTATTAATTGAAGTGTTCAGAAGCTCAATTAGGGCATTAGATTTGGAATAGGGTGATCACATAAGAATTTAAGTGGACCCATAAAGTCACAAAAAGGTTAAGTGGCTAAAAACTCAAATGCATGATCATAGAAGCCATTCATATAGAACCTAAGAATTGTAGACTAGTATGAGGCTCAAATAGGCAGTCAAAAGTTCAAAATTTTGATGTATAATCCATTCATACATAGCCTATGAACTCGCAAGTTCATTTACAAAATTGACAACCAATTTGCATTTACGAAAATCAAGAATTGCCTTGATTTTTGGGGATCCATCAAGTTTTGCTTATGTGGGCAATACTTGAAGCATTTCATTTCAAATTACAACCAATCTTTAAGAGAACACTTTTAAGACGCAACCACTTAACTGTCTAACAATAAGACATGTTTTCACTTTTGACAACTTCAAGAGCTTGCCATTCCAAGCTCTGACCTATGAATGTATGCCATGCCTTATTTACATGATTTACTCGCCATAACATAGATGTATTTTGTGCAAATGCAAACATGCTAAAATTTGTCCTTATCTATTTCATCAGGGAAAGGGGGTAGTAAGCTTGAGTTGATAGAATTCTAGAACTCCACTTTAGGGCTTTGACAAGGTCCAGGCGATGGCTTCCACTTGAGTGATTGGAGAAAGCTAGAATGACGGAATTCTTGCACTGATTCACAGAATTTGGTGCAAAACACATAAACAAACCACAATGCTAGAAGAAATGTTCCCCAAAGAGACAGATCATGAGTGTGACACTTGTAAAAAATTTCAACATGTTCTTCCTGAGCATGAAACATGCTCTCAAACAAATTCGATCAAGTTGCTAACTTTGCCTACAAAAATTTGGAAATGTGAAGCTCTAGGTTGTGCAAAAATTGTCAAAGGTGTCCCTCCCTTCTACTTCACGTGCATTCAAGCTCTAGTTGACCCTTGAAACATTCCTTCACAATGCAAAGTGCTTGGGCTTTCAACACTCAACCACTTCATTTGTTGCCTTGTTATATTTATCCTTATGCTTTAATAAAAAACTCATGTTCAAAGAATAAGTGTTATGTTCAAATGCATACAAGCAATCTTTGATGTATGAGAATGATAAGAGCAAAAGCTCCCGTGCAATTGAAGTTTTTGGGCACAAAAAATTTGTGTCGACAAGCACAAATTGGGGACCAAACTCATACAACCTTGAGTTTTGGTCCAAAACCGAGTTTGGCATCTTGTTCAACCACTTTGTATTTTTTTTGTGCCTGGTTTCAAGTTTTGTCCCGTGTTCCAGTCAAATTGGGGGTTCTTGTGCCCTCTTTCAATGACTTTACGGATAACTCTAATTCTTCCATGATTCTCAACACATATCCATTGACACTTTTCAATTTTTGTGAAACTCTTCATTTTTTCCCCTTCATAGATAACATTCATGTTGTTGTAGTCAAACCTTTATCATTCAAATGTTGTCCTTTTAAAATAACATCAAACTAATAACTAAAGGTTAGTGAAAAAATGCATGTTACTTATAATTGTCTTTTCATTACATCAAGCACTTCTTCGCAATGTGCAAACCTATGAGTTACAATGGCTTTGGAAAATTGTGTGCAATTATTTTGTAATTAGTTCCAATGTGTTGGCGTTGTATTGGAACTTTTTTTAGAAGGTCAAAATCCAAGCTAAAATGTTAAAATGTCATGTGGCACCACATAATTGACACTTTGTCATTAGAAAGGTAAATGTTCAATTATTCAATAATCATTTAGAAGGCTATAGTATGTGTGCATGGGTATTTATTTGATTCAACTTGTTAGCACCATTTTGTTGAGCATTGTCTTGTTTTTAATTTTCTAATATGGTAGTGTAGTGTGTTTGCCAAACTTTGTTGCTCTCAAGATCCGTAGTAATCTTCATCATTCCCCAAATCATAGACTCCTAGTCCTAATGTTAAATTGTACTTCTCTAAAGGATGTAGAATGCAATAGAAACAATTCATCCTTCAAAATAATCATAGATTACACCTTTAGGCATTCATCCTTCTAGTGTCACCAAGCATAACAATATGTCTACAACCCCCAAAACACATATGCAAAAACCCAAAGAAAAAACATTGAAAAAGTTAGCTTTTCGTAGCAAAATTTTTGTGATGTTTTAACTTCCACCTCCATCCATTCTTGATTGATGTTGAACAAGGAAGATTTGCCTAGTAGTGCCACACCACACAAAGTTTACCCATAAAAAAAACCATATATAAATGTTGTTGATCTCTAAGAAGTTCATAACATGCAAAAGAATAAAGCAATATAAAAACAAAAAACTCACAAGACTTGCCATCATCCACCATCAATTACTAAACTTTTGTCATTTTCAGCTTTTGGTAGTTGACAACATTGTACATTATCCATTAAAGTTTCATCCCATATTTTTTCATCACAGATGTAACTTCTTCCTACAAATCAAACTAAGTCCTTTAGTCTTCACAACATAAGTGCAGAATGGAACAATTACAAATCATGTCAAGGTCTGTCCCATAATTTGTCATCCTTGCCCTTAACAACACAAACTCTTTTTCCTTCATCTTGTTCCAAAAATCCATGACCATCCAAGTACCTTACAAACATTAAAGGACCTTCCCAACTAGATGCAAGCGATTTCTTTTTGCCAAACTTTTGTCGTCTTCAGCTTACAATAGTTGACGACATTGTACATTCTCCATTAGGGTTTCATCCCATATTTTCCCATCCCAATAGCTCACTTGTTAGTGTTTTGCAATTCTAAGACTAAAACCCAATGGAGTGTTCTTAGCTAAATCTGCTTTCCCCTGTTTTTCTTTCAAAGTTATGTTTCCTCTAACTATTTTATATTGTTCTTTTTCTTGTCCGCTCTCTATGTTCACAGAAGTTTAGAAGAAAAAGGTCAAACGATTCTCTAAAACTTGTGATCGCCACCCAACAGTAGTTATCAGATGGAATCAAGATAAAGTCAAAGGGCTACCACCAAGACTAAAGATTGTCCACAATTCAAGGGTATGGCCTCCGGAGAGTGCTATGGTTGGTTGACCTGTGGTTCCCATTCTTTAAAAATTTCATAATCAAAGAACCACTAATTCAAGTTTTTTTTGGGAAAAATCAGAATCAGAGAACTGGTTATTTCAGGAACTTCAAGAACTTGCATGAAAGAATGGCAACCAACCATTGCTTGTAAATGCAGTTTTTTAAAAATTTCAAAAGAAATTGAGGACCATGGTTATATACCAAAAACTCAATTTTTGAATTTTTTCAACCTTGTTGAGTAAGTGAGTATACATACCCAGGTTGAGAACCGGAGAGTACCTGTAGCAGATTCTAATTTCCACAAAACACTGGTATGAAATTCCTAACTTCGTGAGCAGTTTCTTGTAGTTTAGCGTATATTCGTTCTCACACAATTCCTCCAAAACTCACGCAAACTGAGTTCATACTGATTGGCCCAAATGGAAGCTGAAATTGATACAAGACAAAAATGTAAGGGAAGAGACTTTGTTCCCATAGGATGCATGTTGTGGTTGTGCAATAGATATAAGTCCTTACCTATAAAGAACAAATTCTCAGTCTGGACAAGAAGAACCTTCCCACATATCATCTATTCTTGGTCTGTGCTGATAAGGAGTCAGTGGATTTATTTTTTCCTGCGAATTTGTTTTCAAAGTGGGTGAAAACATGTGGTTTTCTTTGGTTTTCTAGTGGCCAAATTTCAAAAATAATAATTTTGAATTTTTTTTCAGATTTCTCTATTGGGTTCTAGCATGTAGTCAAAAATATGAAGGATGCTTCAACTTTTTTCCTTCCATATCCTACTTATAGCCAAACTTGGCTAAACTGCCTTACTGATGATCGCCACTTCAACTACATCAAATAAAACTCTTTAAATTAACATTAAATGAATTTCCTCTTTTTTGATTGTCCAACCAGCAGCCACTTCCTGGAGTGGAAGATGAGAGCCTAGAGTTACCTAGCGTTTTGTATGTGTCTCCAGGGTTTCTTTTTGGCAAAAAAAGAGCTTAATTGACCAAAAAAAGGAGTGTTTTGTTGAGTTTTTTAGTTGCCAAAATTTGAAAAAAAATCTAATTTCTTTTGAAAAATCTCCAAATATTACACTAAGTTGCAGCATGCTAGCCAAAATCGTAGAAGGATGTTCTATTTTTGTTCTTTTCATATTTTATTATCACCAAATCTGACTAAATTGTCTTATGGATGGCTGCCACTTATCACAAAATTGGAAAAAAAACCCCTGCCTGTGTCTCGTGTTTGGAACAACAAGACTTTTTATAAAGTCTGCATTGACCTTTTTTCTGGTTAGCATGGCTGGTTGGTGAACAATATAGGCGAATTTTTTATTATGTTTCTCCAACATTTGAAGTACCTTTTGGGATTGGCATGCTGCTGGCTTTTGTTAGTTATGGTATGGTGCATTCACGCTTGATGTTAAATCAATGTCAAATGAAAATTTAGGTGGCATCCAAGGTGGGACCCAATGTTAAATGGGTGTTACTTCAACATAGCTTAATGTTAAATGAATGTTAAACTCACAATAAGTATGTTTAAGTCTTAAATTTCTACAATGGTGTTAAGGAACTCAACACTTGAATCCCTAACAGCAAGGCTGAACACATTTTTTGTGTGATCCATATTAATTAGTTGGGAGTGGGCCTTTCAAGTTCAGATGTTTTTTTAGCAATGGGTCTCATTCATTTGACCAGAGCAAAAGAGCTCCGAAACTTTGAAGACCAATGTAGAATTATTCATTACATATGACAAATCATATTGGTAACAACATTAGCCCAAGTATATAGGTTCCAAGAGGACAATGTTATGCAAATCATATGGAACAAAAAAAGGTGATATTGGGAACATGTTGGGTAACACATTGAGAACTTGAGGAACATTTATTAAAACCCATTGAAAACTTGATAGGAACATAATGAGAACTTGGTGCAACATATTGACAACAACAAAGTCTAACACCCCCCTACCATCCCCAAAAGAAAAAAACAACTAGGTGTATTGGGTTATGACTATGAACCAAGAAATTAATTGAACAGTTCTTTCATGTTCCAGTTTTGAAATCTAGACAATGAATTCTCTCACCATATTGCAAAGGCAAAGGCATCACAGACAATATTTAGGTGGTGTGTTTACTTTGTGTATTGCTTGTAATCAAGACAAAGAGGTTGCCCCAAGACATAAAAATCTTTGTGTGGGGACACACCCACCCACTGTAGAATCTTTCTTCTAAGCTTTCTGGCACAGAGGTCAACAACTCTAAGCTTTACCTAAGGGGGCCACATAACAAAGTCTCCGTTTTCCATGGTATTGAACACATAAGTTAATTGCTTCCAGGGTTGTGATATCTCCCAGATCAAAATGCCACTCTATAGGTGAAGCCAAAATTCCTCATCTCAAAGTATTCCTAGTACTGCAATCTTTTGAGTTTCTGAAAAGCTTCTGACCTTAGTTATGTCACAAGCTCAGCTCTGTCCTACTCCTATTAGCACATAGAGTAGAAGATCAATTGCATCAAATACACCATAGCTTAAATCTTCTCATTATACCTTAGGTTGGTGTTCTTGTTATGAATCTATTAAACTCTTGCAAATTGAAACTAGTTGTAGATGGGAATAATACCCATGCGCAGTAGTAGTTTGTGTTGTGTGTGTGTGTGTTGTTCCATATGATGTCAAGTGAAGGTATTGAGACCTTGAATCTGGAGTAGAAGATCAAATATGCCATATCTCAAATCTTCTCATTGTGTTTAGGTTGGTGTTCTGTTGTGAATCTATTACACTCCTGCAGAAACCATTTGTAGATGGGAATAATACCCATGTGTGGTAGTAGTTTGTGTTGTGTGTGTGTGTTTTGTTGTTGTTCCATATCATTGTGCCAAGTGCAGATATTGAGACCTTGAATCTGATAAGGGTTTTATTATTACAACAGCCATGACAAATTATCTTCTAAGCCCACTTGGTAGTAAGAGACAGTTGCCAAGTAATAATGCTATAGGATCAGGAGGAACTCATGATTCTGTGTTGAAGCTGGCAAGCTTAGGGCAACTAGTCAGAGAGGACAAATTTTCAGCAGCAGCAGCTCCCCATGAACAAAAATTTGTTGCAAGAAAATCAAAATATCAGTACCCAGGAGCTTGTGACAATAGTGAATTTCTAGTGTATCAGGATCCATTGGCAGCACTTGCAAGTGGGAAATATGCAAGCACCAATTTGGCAGTAACAACAACAGTTCCAACAATTTCACCCAATTTAGATCACTCCCTTTCTTCTAAGTTTCATGAATTTGGTCCATCTTTTGAAGATTACTTGATGTCAAGCTCTGTGGATTCATTAGTGGGTGCTACAAGTCCTCAACAAAAGGACGATATTTCCTTGAGCTTCAGAAAGTTTCATGAAGCTGAGACAATTTACAAGGAGTTGGATACTGTTACCGATACCAATTTTTTCAGTGCAGAAGACGGAGGAAGAGGAGGAGGAGGAGGAGGTGCGAAAGGGTTTGAGTTGTCGAGGAACATCTGTGGAGATGAAGAAAGGATCGCGATTTCGGAGCAGTTGCTGGATCCGGAGACCAAACAGGCTACTGCTGCTACTGATAGAGCTCAGGATGCAGTGAAGTTCGGTTTGCAGCACGAGAGAATGGAGGCCATGAAGTTAGTTGCGGAGAGATTGAAATCCTCCGGGTTCGGGAATAAGTCTGTTGATAGATTGCGCGAGAATACGAAGGAGGTGAAGGCGTCGTTGCATTATCAGAAGTTAGGCCATGGTATTAACTTGGACCAGGAGAAGGTCGTGAAGTTGCAGCAGCAGGGAGGAGCTTCACCAGGTATTACTAACAGTCTCTGGCCTCAGGAGGAGCCGTGCGAAAAAGGCACAGGATCACGGAGAAACTGCAATAGCTGGAGTAATAGTCATAATCATCATCCATGTGATGCGGTAAGTCTTCCTCGTTTTGCTACCAACCTCCAGCGAGATTCCCACGAACTTGATGAGAGTGTGTTCAAGTCGCTGAGCAGAGAAGCTGCAGAAGGTTCCCAAGGGGGTGGATTATTGGAGGCTGCTGCGGTCAAGAATGTTGGAGATGGCCTGGCTCGAGACATTCATCAAAACTCCGGCACGCTTAAGAAAGAATGGTCCGGCCATGAGAGCTTGCACAGCAGCAGCATCGGCCAGTGTTCTCCATTCCGCAAGCACAACAGAATGTTCCCGGAAGCTGTAGCTATGGGGTCTCTGCAAAATCGAGCGCCATGGCCACGAGCTTATGAGGATCACTCACTTGCAGCCCCACTCCAAGCCCCACATGTTCAGGATTTCCCAGCCATGAGAGACAGCTCGTTCTCGTCTCGGAAAGTCGTAGCAGAAACTCACGACTCTGGTTGCCACCAAACGCTCAAATGGTCAGGTGCAGCATATAGAAGCCCCAATGTCGCCCTCCATGCCTCTGACCCCTCTCCAGCCGAAATTAACACAGCAGCGAAGAAGAACTATCCATCTTCGTCTCCGTCTGTGTCACTTGCCCAAGATCCTTTCCAGAGACGGATATCCTGCAGCACGCCGCTTGATGAAACTTCGGCAGAGAATCAAACACTGACTCGAGGTACGTCGTATTCCGAAACAAATGGACTTATAACTCACCTCATGAATACGGAGCAGAGTCCATATCTACAAGTTCCTGCACTAACCACTAACAAGCCCATTAAACCTTCACTTTCTAGAGAATTACAAACCATGGAGGATGATACTCTGGGGATTGTATCTCTTTCTAACACAAACGCAAAGAAAAGGTCCAGAACTCTTGCCAATGAACAATTACCTGCAGACTCCAATGAATTCCCATCTTCCAAAAGAAAAGAAGTCACAACAGAACCTTGTTCTACCAGCACACTGGAGCATGAACTGGAATTATGCCACTCTAGTGTGCCAGGAGTTGCTCCAGCTGCAGGGGATTTGATGAATTCCAATGTGTCTGTGAGATCTGCAACCCCAGTAGTACCCAACGCACGAGATCTCATGGAGGTTGAGGATTGGATAAATCTTCTTACAGCAGGGCTTGGAGGTGACCGGGAAGAATACACACATCAAGATGATGGTTTTGTCCCAATGGAGATCAATACAGGACCTCAGTCCCCGATGTCAGACTTCGCTGGGGGAATGGCAATGCTGTTTGACTACATGTAATCTCTCATCATCTTTATGAAGTCTATCTGCAAGCACCCTGCAAGATGTGAGCTTCGAGGTCATGGACAAATGCTATTCAACTGCTCGCTTGTAACAAAAGTTTGATTTTAATAACCAAGGTGCAAGTAGCTGATGCAAGTTTGATGCCACATTCTGCCACCCATGTGCAACCCTTCCTTGATTCATTCTTTTGGTTTTAGTGCTCAATTTTTTGCATTCACTTTGTGGTTTTTTTTGCATGTCTTTGAATGTGCTCTTGATCCACTTTGCAACTAGTTCTTCAGCTCCCCAACTATCATTCCATAGCTTCCTCTCACAACATTGTATTTTACATGATTTATGTGTGCCTGGTAATTATAATTCAGAGTTAGATTGATGAAGTTTCAATGATCACATTCTATGATTGTAGCTCTGCATTGCAAATGTTGAACATTATGTAACAATTATTTCAAATCATATCCTACTTTTCAGGTTTATTCATGGATTTGTATGTGTTTGATATCCCAAGGAGGAAAGTGCTTGTTTTAACCAATTATTTTGCAACTACATGTCTCCTGCCATTACAATGTGACTCAAAATTAACAGATGGGCTTTCTAAAAATTCCAATGGGATAAGTAGGCCTTCCACAAAAAGATGATGTCTTGAGTAGATTGGTACACAAGGAATGAACATGATAAGATGTTAACAATATAAGGTGTTACCAATAATTCAAAATTTAATTTCTTTTCTTTCCCCCAAAACTTCATATGTCATTTTACCCATGATGATTATCATCCAATGTTGGATATTTCATTGTTCTTAGATGATTTTTCAAATGTTTCAAATGAATATATGTTTGCTATTTTTGACATGAATATACAGTAATTTTTTATTATAAATAGTTGTAATTTAGAATGTATCTTTTTTGTCCAAGACCTCCTTTTGAACAAAATTTTCACATATAAGCCTTATCCAAATTGGGCTCTTTTTTAAACACTAAAAATGTCTTGAAAGTAATACAATAAAATGGGATCACATTTCCAAAACAAAGATTTGTAGCAATAAGCTATTGCCATTTGAAGGGTCAAAAATTAAACTACCAAAATGATTCCCAACCTTTTAAATGACATTTCAAAATAGTTCCAATTGAGAAACTCAATATGATATTCAAAATAACCTTTTGACAACTAAAGATAACCTTGATAATATGGAATTTGGATAAGGAATGAAGAAGTTACTTGAAATTCTAAACATTGGAGACTCTTAATTTTGCAAAAATTGAGAGTCCCATTTTAAGAATCACACATTTCTAGCCATTTTTATATAGCCACTCTTGAAAGCTACAAAATATTCCACATATTTAGGTTATGTTGGGACTTATTAATTTGTGTTAACCCATGGTTCATCTATGCACCATTTTGGTATGAAATGCATTAGTCACTTTCTTTATTTGGTTTGTATAATTTAAGATAATCAAAGTTCAACTTGAGGAGCTTGTCTTAATATCATCCCATAGCTTTCACATTTTTTTTCTTATTAAATTTTTAAAAAATGTTTTATATTTGCCTTCCATTACAAAATTGAGAATTTGATATTTGTTATATATCACCAATATCACAAACCTAAAGGTGTGTTGTGAAGTATGTTTATTTTACTTGTTGACACCCTATTTCACACATGATTAAATTTGTAAACCATAAATTTTTGACGCTTGAATATTTGTGTGAAAGCCTCCTTTTTGTGAGGACAAACTATTACATGAAACTTCAATGAAGTTTTAAAGCAAAAAATAATGTCCATGGATAATTGTGTAGTTCCTATTTCCCTGACTATATTTGAATGATGAATATATTAAAAAGTTTTGAATATATATTTCCTATCTTTAGAGTTTGGAATGTATTTGATAATCAAGTCAATGGCATGGGATCCCTTTTTAATAAAACAATCTTTAATTTATATATGTTTTGTATAAGCATGCAAGCTTGGGCTTTTCATTAATCATATACAACTTTGATTATTCCTAAACATAAGAGCTTGTGGATCATCACGAACTTGAAGTTTAATGAACAATTTTGATAACAATAATATTTTTGGTTTTTAAAAAATGAATTTGATTCTCAAAGTTTTAATAGTTGACATAGCTATAGTATATTATAACTTATTACTTCATTAGTATTACTAGATGAAATTGTAACAAAAGTAGGCATCTTGCTTTGGATGTTATGAAGTTCAATTTCAGGAAGCTTAAGTGGAAGTGGACATTCACAATTCTAATGCTTTTTTTATTGCAATCATGATAGGTTGTCCATTTCTTAAGTTTAGTAATGTGCTCCTAATGTTCTTTGTGTTCTTTGTGTTGTTTTAGAGTAAGCTCCATGTATAAGGCTTAACATAATATATACCCCATATTCCATTCCCTGTGCCATTAGCCTAGGCCAAAAATGGCAAAAAACACCTGTAGGCAAAAAATATTCTTGTAGCTAATGAGGTGAGGCAACATGCACACCAACGGGCCCATGTGTTTCATTGCCCCAAGCTAGTGGATGCAAATGTGTAGATTTTGGGTGCACCCATCCGATTGATGGGTTGTTTTGAAGTTTACCCAATGCTTGGTGGGTTTCTTCTCAAAATATGAATGTTAAGTAACTGTTTTTAATCATGCCTTTATATCATTTTATTTTTTTGGGTTGTCACTTGCCTTTTTGTATCATGAGGTTTCATATGACTATGAAATTAAAAAAACATACAAATAATTAGCTTAATTTTTTAAAATTCTTATTAAAATGAGATTCTTAAAAAATTGATTTGAAAAATTATGCAAGAATTGATTAAAATAAAACACGTCAATTTTAAAATAAATTTATAATTTTAATATAAATTTTTATTGACATATAATTTTTAAAAATTAATTTGATGTTATTTTAAAATTTTCAATAAGTTTTTTATGAAGATTTAATAATAAAAATATAATGAAATTAAAATTTTATTGATTTTTTGGTATTTTTGTTGCCTTTTATATTATAAAAAATTATTATTGACCTAAGATATTAGACATGCATGTGTGATTTTAGTTTTTACCAAACATGTATGGGGGCAAACACAACTAGTTTTTCTCTTGAGAAAAGGGTGAGGGTGTTGGATTTTTGTCATTTTCATTTTGTTCTAATCAAGTTCCTCAACATGTTCTCAATAACTCCTCACTTTATATATCCTTTGCTTTAAGTCTTACTCTTATAACTTACATAAGCAGGTCAACAACAACAAGAATGGCTCATTTTTGGCAAATAGACATTCCATATAGATACATAGCAATTCTTTAAAAAGTGATCAAATGGACATGGCTGTTAATTTTTAAGATTTCAATATTATAATCTTTAACTATCAAAGTTGATTCATTTATGAAACCTTCTAAACTTTGGTCAAAACTTATATAAAAAATTATTAATGATTATTATGGTGGACGTCACTTGAAAATCCCTTGAAAAGAAACTCACAAAATCCACATGAATGAGGCCTAAATAGAGATTTCAAAAACATTTTCATTAGGCCCAAAAAATTTGAAAAATAATCAAAAGGACTTTTGATAATTAGGTTCAATTTTGATCCTTCAAAAATCTATAACTACCATCTGATTAAGGATTAAAAAAAGGATTTCACATCTTATTATATTATATTTTTTTAAAAAGCATACTTAATGATTGTAAAAATATAAAGTGAATTTTAATACAAAATTTTCAATTGATTAACAATCTAATCTACAAGCCAATTCATATTTTTAAACTTCAAGAATTCACTATTGATCATGAATGCATTATTTTCAAAAAACAGTTATGCATATGTGTTCATAATCATGTTGTTAATATATTATCAATTTTAATTAACAAATTCAAAATTATGTTATCTTCCAAAGCATCTATACACAATGCACTCTAATGAAATAACAATTGTGACACCAAAAGTGAAGTGATTCAACCATGCAATCACCCCCAAAAGAGGAGATTACAACTTACAACATATCTATTTTGGGACTGTCCAAAGCTTGATTATTATTATTTTGTGATGGGCCAATCAAAGATGCCCATCACAAGAAGAAGAAGAAGAAGAAGAAGAAAAAAAAAAGACTTTTGGGGTTCCACAACTAATAAATATGAGACACAAATATGTTGTTATACTTTCATCGAAAGAAATAACAACTATTTCTCAAAGTATAGTATCTCATTTGAGTAAGCTCGCTTGAAAAAATTGAAGCATTTTCTCAAACGTAGAAATATTTTCCCACACGAGGAGGAAAGACTGAAAATTGTTAGCAAGACTACTGGTCCAACTTTTGACATCATATCAAGATCATCAATCTTCTTCCCCACATTCTCCATCTAGTGATAAAGGTCTTACCAAGTCTAGCAAGGTAAGCATACACAATACCTCCATCCTCGAGGTTGCACCTGTGAAACTATTGGGTAAGTAAGATAAGTAACATTCTCCTCAATGAAGCAAAATCAGTGTAGCCCATGTATTGGCTAAAGTCTTGTGTTTTAACAAATTGTTGCATATGCATTTCATCAATAGAGTTGATGACATTCACAACATGTTTGTCTTTCATATCCCAAGTAGGCTTATCATTTGCATCATGACGTTTAGATTCACCATTATGTGCTTCAAAACTGAATTTGAGTTGAAACTTCCGAAGGAAACAAATTCTTACCATTCAAGTGCCTGATTGTCAGTACTTCTTTCATGTCAATAGACATCACAGGGACTGCTACAGGCTCAGAAGTTGTACCAATAAGTGTACTCAAAGCACTCATTGCAAAATTAATGAAAAACTCTTGATCAACAAGTCTGCTTGAAGCAGTGATGATAAAATCAAGAAAAAACCATCAATCAACAAGGACTATTGCATGCACAACAGTTGTGCCAACAGGGGTGCTCAAAGCAGTCCTCCTAAGACCAAGAGGAAGAATAAAATTAATCCTGTTTTTCTCTATTGTGGGCAGATAACCTATAAACACACATAATTAAAGAGCAAGACTGATGCTCAATAGTGGAATGAAAAACAACAAATCTTTTTTACTGACAAAGAGCAAAAACAGAGTGTAACACAAATATATATTCTTGAAGTAAACCACATTCTCTCATATTGTAAGAGCAAGATTGATGCTCAGTGATGGAATGAAAAACAGTAAATCTTTTTCACTGACAGAGCAAAAACAGAGCGTAACACAAATATATATTCTTGGAGTAAGCATGCAAGCCTGAAAGTGTCTGCCCAAGCTATATTACTCATCCATTAACTGAATCACAAGTTGGGCATTGGTAAGATGTGCATAGTCAAGAGACCATTCAATGTCAAGAGGATGCCAAGTTCACTGTTTGCCAAAGTTATGCTAGAGTACTTCTGCATCTTCTGTAAAGGTGGATACACAGTGGAGAGGCTGTGTGTTTCTATGTACACATTTGGAGACTAGTGTACTCTACAATGTCAAGAATGTGCATATGAAGATCGTGTCAGGATTTGCACATATGATAGCAAATTCCATTGCAAAGGTCAGTGAGTCCAAACACTAAATTGTCATCTCTGTCTGGTCCCATGTACACATACGCCAACATGCAGCAGTAGATAGTCAGTCAAGCGGAGTATGCACTTTCTTCAATCAGTCACTTGAAAATAGGTGTAAACCAATTTGCAATCAGACAGGTATTTAGAAAAACGGTTAATAGATGTCCACCAAAAGAGCAAGCAATGATCTCTATTCTGAAAACTCTACATCAGTCAATGATGCTACAAAAGGGAATTCCAGACTCCTCCAGGCTCCAAATGGTTTACACTGCAACTCATATTGCACAATGCTGCCTGGAACTCTTTATCCAATTGTTTATCAGATCATCAAGCCTGGCTGGTTACAACTGGGTAAGACTCATTGCGAATTATAATTTATGCACCTGTTTCAAACTCCAAACATGAGAGCCTTTCTCCATTGCACACTATTATGCTTCTAAAAACCATTTGATAAAAGCACAAGACAGAAAGGTCATGAGTAACAGACAAACTGAGTGTTAAGGCAGGCAAGGTCATTTGGGTGTCAACTTGTTAAACCTTGGCAAATTTGAGCACCATGATTCATCCAAGGAATGTGTACATCAAAGGTGAACATAATGGTGTAATTAAAAGAATCAAATGCTAAACTGAAAATAATCAATAAGTGGATGATTGAGATGCATGTTGTGACAGCCAAGAAAGTTCATACCCACAACTTATAACCCAAATACAGAATGCTGTTGTGTCATTGCTGCCTCAAGCTCATGAAATTTTCTAAAAGTTTGCATCATGAGTCACTGCCTCCAGTCTTTGCCGTAGGCCTGAACCCGTGTGTAAGATCCTGAGATCCTGGTCTGCACTCTTCAGCATCTCCACCACCTCTTGCATTGTTGGTCTGCTCTCTGGTGAATCTTGCGCACACATGGTTGCTGCCTGCCATTGTACATAAGCACTTACTTAGATGCAAGCTGTAAGCTATGGAGACATTATACCCAGCATTTACCGGATATAGACAGCCTGCCAACCAAGCAAGCCTGCTAACACACAAAATCACCTAGCAATGTGAATATAACCACCTGTACCAGCCTGATTAACTCATCCTCCTGGAATTCGCCTTCCAGCTTTGGATCAACTAGGCCATGGATATTTCCTTCCAAGACCAAGGGGCCAGCCCACTCCACAATCGTCCGCTTAGTGGTCCCTATCCGTTCAATAGGCTTCCTCCCACTGATCAGCTCCAGCAGTAGTATTCCAAAGCTGTATACATCACAACTCTCTGAAACCTTTCCCCACATGGCATACTCTGGTGCTAAGTAGCCAAGAGTACCCTTCACTCGTGTTGTTACATGTGTTGCACCCTGTGGAATCAGTTTTGCAAATCCAAAATCTGCCACCTGAGCGTCAAAATTGTCATCCAAGAGAATGTTGCTGGCCTTGATGTCCCGGTGAATGATGTGAGGTGTTGCATAGTGGTGTAAATATCTGTACAGAAACAGCAGAGGGATAGCCAACCATGATCACTGTCATCCACATGCTTCTCATTTTACCACAAAGGGGTACTGAAGCAGAGGAAGCAGCTGATAAACTGAAGCCACTTTCATTGATCGATGATTGTCTCTTCAATCCAGAACACCAAGGTTATTTTTGGTGGTTCTTTTGTAATGTGAAGGTTTTGTATGCCTAGAAAGAACTCATAAAATGCCCTTCATATCAACTGTCATATGAGAGATCTGCTTTGGACTTCTAGAACTAAAGGCAACAAGAAGGCTGATGTAAGTAGAAAGAAAGCTGGTGGAAGTACTTACGCAAGGCCTTCAGCAGATCCAATAGCAATTTTCATCCTCTGTTGCCAATCAAGGGTGGACTCTGATGAGAATTGGCCATGCAAATGAGAGAGCAAACTGAGCTTTGGCATGTAGTCATACACAATCAAGCGCTCCTGACCCTCTGCACAGTAACCCTTTAGGCTCAACAGGTTTTTGTGTCGCACACGCCCCAGAATCTCAACTTCTACTGCAAACTCCATCTCTGCCTTGGTGCTCCACACTTTCAACCTTTTCACTGCAATCTGCTTCCCCATCACCCAGGGTCTCTCATTCAGCTCCAGAGAAGCAAATTGATACCTTGCAAAATACAGACAAACCAAAATGCACACGTATAAGCCAGGCTGCAATTTCCCTCTTCCACTGCTAGTGATATGCAACATGTGATTGAGGACAGGAGCACGCAGAAACAATGTCACCATCATCTCAATATGACAACAATCTGGGTGGTCACTTTGCTCCAAACCCTAGACCATCCACTAATGGCAACTGATGGCACTGAACATGAGGTTTGATAGGAAAATCTCAGTCAAAAATTATTCTAACAGAAGCTGCAAGAAAGATGGAAAACACATGTTTAAATGTGAGGAACAGGGCACTCCCGTACTTGGTCTCCGCTTGGTAGCTGACCCCAGTACACACTGCCAAAGCCACCTTCACCTAGCTTGTTGTCATAGTTGAAACTATTTGTAGCAGCATGCAATTCTCTTAATGAAAAAATGCGCCATGTACCACCCTTTATGTTATCCACTGGCCTGCTGCACTCACAACCCAAAGATCAACATGCATATTTCCAATCCAATATGTGATATCAAGGATCTGCTTTTTACACAAGTGCAGTGGTGAAGAGTAGAGATCAAAAGAGCTTGGCTCTGCACCCTTGTTATTGCGATACCTCCCACCATCTTCCATGATGAGTTTGAACAGAGGAAGGAAAAAGAGGGAGAGCAGCACATATCAATCCTATTCAAGGAGGCTCATCCCGGTGATTTAGACATAACCGTGAGACCTTTATACCATTCCATGAGTCATGAAGATATATACAACGGTTGAACAAGTCGCCCCCAGACAACTTGCCCTTACCAATGGCAACATGACACCCGCCAGCCAGGACATGGAGGAAGAAGGAAATCCTGAAAGCATCTTTTGGCTACATACTCTTATTACTATCTCTATTCTCACCACCCATCTCCCTTATTCCACACACATGTATCTGAATTCTCTGACTTGAGTTGACACTAGTTCTAGTGACTGTCACTGAAGAAGAAAAAAAGGAGAGGAAACTCACATGTCTTCTTCAGCTGCCCCACTGCAACACCATTTAGCGAACAATGCCATAATATCCTTCGATCAGCCCCACTCTCTCCTCCGCCTTCACTTTCTCTGATACCAAACTCTCTGCGTCTCCCTCTCCTTCTGCAGTCTTATTATCGAGCCCTCTTTCCACAGCTTCAAGTTGAGAAGCAATAGCTGTTGTACCCCAACTCAGCTGCAGTAGTAGACAGAAAAGCCATGGCATCTTCTTCTATACTACCTCCTCTGCTGCTCACAGACCACAGACTATGCATCCCATCCAAGGCTGTCTATCTAGGAGGAAGCAGCAACAGCATCCTTGGGCAAATATATAACTCCGACAACTCTGTACCAATCCCTGGTCCCAACTCTTGTCTGGTCTTCAACGGCCCCAAAGACAGATCTCCACAGCGACACTGATAGAAAAGTCCAGACTCATCGGTTGTCGCGTTGCAATACTACACGCAGGCGCTCTCGCACGCACTCTTTCTCCCTCCCTCTCTCTCTCTCTCTCTCTTTGTCTCCTTGTTATTATTCTTTACAGGAGTACAAGGGGCAGCTTCATCAAGTCTGTCAAATAATTAAATTAATTTCGAAGATTCCACGTCCCCAAACGAATATTCTCAAAAGATTCCCTACTTTCCTTCACCGGATGTTGTTCTTTTGAAAAATAAAATGCTTTTGAAAAATAATATATTATTGAAATTTTCAACATTTCTGAAAACAATATAATTATTGTCTAAGCTGCCAAGTTGCTACACACTAGACTTACATGTAAAGTCACCTTCTGTTTCACCCCCTATCTCCTCTGCTGTCGCCCCCTATCCCCTCATTCAGTGGTATCCACAAAGTAAGGAAATTTTATGAAATGCTGAAACTCAGCATTTAATGCACAAGGTTCAAGAGTAATCATAGTAATTGTACAGGTAGGAGCAGTGAAAATATATGTAGCAGCAGTGCACGCGCTCAAGAAAAAGGAAACTTAGGATGAAACTCAGTTTACCACCAAAATTGATGAAAAACTAGTTTGGGTCCCAGTTATTCCTTTTGTAAAATTTTCATTCCCAGTTACGCGTTTGATGGCCTATTATGCCGAAACTGGCGTTCTCGACCCCTAATCACCTGACTTTACGAATAACTCTAGTGTGTGTTAGTTTTTCTGGTTGCAAAGTAACTTAAAAGTCCGTTTTCTACCATAACTAGTAACTTTCACGCCTTTGGATCAAATGAATTTGAGCAGTTTTTTACTTGAAATTTATTTCATTGGCTTTTTGGGGGACCTGCGTTTCGCCCAAATCAGGCTTTTTTTTTGTTGGCCAGAGTGAACGGGCACCTAAGCTGGTACCTTCACCTCCTTCCAGTAGTCGGAAAAACTAAAAACCTGTCAGATATATTTTAATGAATTTGGAGATCACTCTACAGAGCACAATTTTATCTTTGATAATATGTGGGCATCTTGAAAAACGTTTCTGTAATGTGTTGATGGGTGTCACGAGAAAATGTAAAAATGAAGGATTTTATGACCTTTTTTTTACACTAGGTTACACCCTTGAATCCCGGTGTTCCCCCAAATAACAACCCCTTGGCTGCAGCTTGAGTGGGCACTTGCTTCAGGAACATCCCACTCCAAGGGCAGTTCTCCACACATATTTCACTCAGGAAATGTTAAATTTGGACTCACAGACAGTGATTTTGTTGTGGGGGAGGTTCCCATACAAGTGGGTTCTCCTGAGGGAGGGTCACATCAGGGAGGTAGCCTGAGGGCATTCCTGACCAATGGAGAACACACGAGTATGGGAATCTCCACATACTTAACAATCTCTTCTTTTTCTTTCCTCCATTCTTTCCTTCTTGTTTTTTTGAATTTTTCTGATTTGTCCATTTCCTCCTTGTGTTTTTCAATTTTCGTGATCCATCCCATCAAAAAATCTTTCCATGGGAACATGGGAAACATAGTGGGATCTCCCCCTCGCATAACTCCCTAGGGATCTTCTGCTGGGGAGATCCCTCAAAATACAAAGAGAAATAAAAAGACAGGTTTTCACATCTTAAGACAATATATTTACCATGGTTACACGCAACCTTTTTTTTTTTTGAATTTTTAACATTTTTAGTTTCTACCATGGTACCAGTCAAGGTACTGGTTCAGACAAGGCTTGTTTCCTTCTTGGGTGGAGGGCTTTTTATACTTGAGTACTTCCCCAAGTTGGGGGCAGAGGAAAGGCGGTTGATTAGGTCCTTTTTCTGACATTTAACACCATATTCGACAACGGTGTGTCTCTTGCCTCTTCACCTCTTGTCTCTCACCTCATCTTATCTTCCTTATTATCAAAGGCAAACTTCTACCGAACTCCTGCTTTGAGAGAGAGATGAATGGAATAAAAATGTAACTTATAGGTGAAGGCCTGGTCCCAATGGCCTCCCCTAAACTGAGAGTCATATTAGGGCAGGCCTGCAGGACCAGGTCTTCCCCAGTGTAAAGCCTGAAAGGGGTTTTAATCAAATAACACAAAGTCTGCATGTGATCAGCCAAAGGGTTGTTTCAATTGATGATGGAATCTTTGGCGTAGGGAGGTGCTTTCAAATGCAAAGAAACAATCCTTGGAGTGCTTTATGTGCCAGGCAATTCTCATATGTATCTTCTTTGTTTGTTCACGGATTTAGGGTTTGGCCTAATTGTGATATGGAATTGTGATGTGGAATGGAGGTTTGTTCAATGTGTATTCCAATATGGAAACTGTCAAAAAAATTTGGCAGAAATTATGATATAAAGATCAAACACCTACTATTTAGAGTGTGAAGTTTTGAAAATGCAAGGGCGGAATTCACATAAACTAAAGAAATTGAAATGATCCTGAGAGCTCTAATAGTGGTTGTTAAGATGACTTATTCAGTGATTCTCATATCACATTTGAATACCACATCTTTTGTCACTAGGGTAAAGCTGGCCATCATCGAACACATACCCATCATCAAACACTTTTCAATATTTTCTAAATTCCTTAGCCAAATTGAGCAATTTTTGTGTTATCGATGCCATCGAACACATACCCATCATCAAACACTTTTCAATATTTTCTAAATTCCTTAGCCAAATTGAGCAATTTTTGTGTTATCGATGCACAAACTGGAGGGCTGCAAATGTTCATTGAATGTCAGAAGTGATGGAGCAACAAAGAAAACACAAGAAGAGGATGAGTGATAGTTTTATTCAATTTTTTTGAAAAAATAGCTCTAGAACCCTCTCTAGTTCCAACTCCATATCTTCGTCAGTTTTAATCTGTTTTGAGTGATTGAAAACTTGATGGGTGTGTCAACTAGGGCTTTACAAAACTTCTTTGTATTCCACAAGCAAAGATGCAACGATTCAAAATCTTAAGCTTAAAATCCTAATTTGTTTTAAGTCACCTATCACCAAACATTGAGGCCCCTTACACCAAACACCCCATATGTTGCTCATTCCTTTATTGATTTGAATTTTTTTTACTACATTAGAAGTGCTCGATGGAAAGCTAAAAATGTTCTTTAGACTTTAGAATCATAAGAACAATGTGTGAAAATTTGATCTCGTTTGAATTCTTAAATGTTCACTCACTAGCTTATCTACCTTAATTAAAATATACAAGGTTCAAAGCCCAAACCATGATATTTACAAGAATTTTAATTATTCTTAAGCTTAATTCTACACCATATCACTTTATTCATTTCAGACACAATGATTTTGTATTCATTAACATAAAGTAAAAACACAATTTATTGAAAATTGCACAAGAGAAAACATAATACACAACAATAGAATAAATCCTTGAAATAAGTGAAATATGAAATCATTTTGCCACCCTTACCTACTTTTAGAGCTTTTAAGTTCAAAAACCATATTTTCAAAGTTTTTAATTACTAAGTATGTTATAGTAGTTATGTGGTTGAAAATCACATATATTTATTTATTCATGAGGGGCAAGCTATTTCTAGTGTGAAACTTTTGTAGATTCAAGTGAATGCATAATCCTTGCGTAAATGATGGCCCAATAAACCTAGAAATTATTATTATAAATATGCGAATGATAATATAAAGTTTACATTTTTATAAAAAATAAAAAATCATACCAGCAGACCTAACTAACAAGGTGTTAGCACCCCAAGTTGTCAAAGCTCAGGAGTAGAGAGCTGACAAGGCTTTCACTTGCACACTAGTGAGTTTGAATGATTGAATTTTGAACAAGTGAGAACCTTTTGTTTTGAGGTCCTCGAAAGTTTTAAGGTTTAGTTTCCAATCCTCTCATGTTCAAAATGTCATTCAATTTTTGAAAAGTGATAACATTCATGGTTTCAGTTTGTTGTTTTATCAATGAACATTGCACATGTGTACATTGTATCTTTAATAAATATTTGTCATAATAAACTTTTAACATGGTTCATTAATAACTGAAATTGAGAAAAAATTTGACATCAAAAACTCAATGTACCTCATTATTCTGTTAGACATTGAATGTGTTAATCAAACAAGATTGAGTGGCTTTCAATTAATGAATGAACTTCTATTGTGTCCTATAGTTTAATTTTGTTTAACAAAACCAATTTTGGTGAATTGATACTGACCAGTGTTTTTTTTTGGAGCGAATTTTCACCTTTTTGCCTCAAAAACATCTAGGAAATTTTGGGGAAATGTGTTTTTATAGTGTAATTTCAACCAATTTTTTTAATTTTTGGGGCAAAACTCACCAAAATTTAGACATCACAAATGTGAAAAAACCTTGGGGCCAACTTTGAGCATTTTTGGCATCTCGTTTGGCCTCAAGTTACTACTAAATGCTAGAACATCGACGTCAGGATATTAATAAATGCTGGAACATTGGCCTCAAGGGTTGCAAATTGGCTTCCCAAATTCATTCGTATCCTTCTTCTTAGCCGTGAGGGTCAGTACGAGGTCATAAAGTTGATCATTTGTTAGTAACTTGGGGCAAATTGAAAAAGATTTTTTCTATTTGAGCCTTGACTCCTTGTGTAAATTGGGCTTAAGTCATTCTAGTGACAAAAGATGTGGTAACTCATTATATTTTCCCTTGCTAAGCACTTCTTGCATTTTTTAGTCTAAAAAGATAATAATATGAATCACCAAATGCCTCTTTTATGATGTAGAATGTTGATGTCACATTCTCTTTCTTTTCCCACCATAATTGTTGATACCATTTTCACAACCTTGTCCTTGTGGCTCAAGCTAGATGATTGTTCTTTGATTATCAAACTCATCATGATGTTTCTTCCCAAATTGCTGAAATTGTTCCACGAAGTTATGTGGGTGCAATGCCTTGACACAATATGACTTGATTATGTATGCATTATTTTTTTTGAAGTTACAAGGTGAAATGTAAAAGGTGTTTATATTGTAAACATTTTTACAACATTTGTTGTCAAAATATTTATGTATTGCAACTTTTGAAAAGTTTGGTAACAAAAAAGACACATGTCAACATTTAAAATTGCCTTGATAATTATTTTTAATACATATGGAAAGGTTGGGCAAGGTATGGAATGAAAGGTGTTACAACAACATAGTTGCATAATAAATCCAACTGAATTGTGTATTAAAGTTTAAATGAATATAATGGATGTATTGGAATTTGTGTGAGCCCATTGTACATAATCGTGAAATAGAAATTTACAAATGTTTTCATAAAATATGATTAACAAGTAACAATTTTTATTTCAAGTGACATCTAATGTGGACATGAAAATTTGCAAACCTTTCAATCCAATCAAAGAAAGCAAATTTCTTAGGACAATATTTTGGAAGTTTACAAAATGTTTGTATGATGGGCATAAAAATTCCCATGACCAAATATTTTCCGATGTGCACAAAAGTTACAACAAACTATATGAAAAAAAAGTTCAAACCTAAAGTTAAGCAACCACACACAAGATTTTTTTTTAAAAACAATGTTATGAAATATGCAATGTCTAAATACTCAAGAACATAATTGTATCCATAACATAGAAAAGTTGGAAACCTGAAACAAAAAATGAAAAGGCAAAACCATAAGGTGATACCATATACTTGTGTGAAGGTAATTAGGGAGGGGATTGTCATTTGTATATGTTCAGGGACCTAAAAAAATAAGCATCTAGGCCCAAACATGTTACATGTACCAAAGTAGTTATAACCAATGTTTAATATTTCATAACTTAAGTTGGTGTTGATTTTTTGGATTTGTGTTTACATATTCAAATTCATAATATGTTATGGGAACATAACATGGATAAGTTTGAATACAATCTAATGAATTAAAATTATTTAAAAAAAATTGTAACCGATGTTTTTGTTGTTTAAAAAATTCTTAAAAGAATTGAAGAATATTTGAAAATGCATTTTTGGGAAATTTTTAATATCAATCTTAACATAATATAGTATATTGAAACATTTGATTAGGTCATCATAAATTTTTAATGATTTTTTCTCAGTTTATAAATGAAGGAAATAAAAAATATTTCAAGACAAGATGGTGACAAGAAATGGTGACAAAATGGTCTATGCCAAAATCAAATTAGATGATGAAAACATGGTCTACATGCATTTCCATAGTTTGCGATGCATGTGATAATAGATTTGTTTAAATCATATGTGACAAACTATTGAATGTAGTTGCTTTCTACATTTCATTTTCATTCATTACACTAATGACATGAATGAGATTTTTACCATATGTTCTTAGAACTATTTTAGTATCATTGGCCATTATTATGTGTTGTTCACACTTACGGCTAGAAATGTTGATAACAACACTATTAACTACTTTTATTCATATATAGGCACATGTTGTTAGTAAGTTATAGCTTACATGGCATGCTAATGTGGCATTTTATTTATAACCGTGTCAACAATAGTAAGGTAAACGGTAACTTATTTATGGTTCAAAAAAAATCTTCAAGACTTGAAGATTCTCATCTCTATCACTAGTGCTAACTTACCAACCTACATTCAAGGTAGATAACTTATTAATGTTTAAATATTTTCTTGTTCCATCCATTGCAACAAATATATTTTCAAAGCTTCATGTCATGAACCTCTTGCATTGCACTAGCAAAGCTCCAATACCACAACAACGCTCATCACCATCACCACACATTCTTCTATCATAACACTTGCACCATACACAACATTGTGACATTTTGTTGTAAAATTGAAGGATGTTGTTTAAGATTGTTGAATAGCAATTTGAAGCAAACATGGCCTTGCAACATGTGCTTTCACCAATATTCTAGGTATTTCTTGAATAGTAGTAGTAGGTTTTTTGGGTGGTGTTTTCAATGAGTAAGATCCTTGTTTTATTTCTATTTGATGAAGTAGCATTATTAAGATTAACTTTTTGGAGAAAGGAAAGATGCATCATCATTCATCATAGTTAGGTCTATGTCCTCTGCAATTTTCCTTAGCTTAAGGCCAATGTTGCTTGAAGATGCAAATCTGAAACAAAAATCCTAATTGGAGCCTTAATAGCTTTAATGATGAAACTCAAACATTTGTTTGTCACAATTTCAACACATACATTATTCAAATTGATTTTTTCATTTTTGAACATTGACACACATCCCTTACCCATTTTTTTTGTAAATTGTGACTCTCCTTACCTCAACAAGGGAAATGATTAGTAACGCTTGAGTTTAGAATTTGCGGACTCACAATCTTGATGGAACAATTTTTCTATATGTTCCTTTAAAGGTCAACTAAATTACAACCAAAAATAATAGTCTAAAAGTGCAACTATATATCCATAGACTTGATAATCCCAAGTTAACACTAAATTCAGGTTGTTGAATAATAAAACATAGAAAAAATGCCAAGAAAAATACCTACCATGGGTTGTTTGCCACTAGATAACGTTGCCTTCGAAAAACTAAAGCAAAAAATCCTAAACATAGCAAAACAAGTAATAAATAAATAATCATTGTTACAAAAAGGTAATTACCTTATTAGCCATGATTTAAAACCTTATTGTAAGTTGTTTGAAAAGGGATAGACCACCTTCACCATTTTGGGCCACTTCCACCAACATTATGACTTCCATGGTTAAAGCTACAATGCAAAGAATACAAATATAATATTTTATAATTTTATAATATTTTATCTCAAAGAAGAAAAACAAGTACATTCACTTGTGGAAACAAAATAAAAAGAATGAGGTTCCCCACTACCCATAAGCCCAAGGTCACCTCATTCTCTTTTACAATTGGGTTTTAGAATTGGGTGAAAACACAATTAAGTGGACAATATGGATTGCTACAATTGTAGTTTTTTAAAATTGCAAATGAACTTCAAGTGTAAAATTGTATTCAACATTAACATTGTCAATTTTTTAATTATCCATGTTTTAATAGACTTTAATGGGAATCATATTAGAAATTATGGATGAGTTTTAATAAAATAATGGATTCATAATAGACTTTTGAAATTATGGCATTATGTTTGTCACACAAAGAAAATGAAAAATATGAATTCAAAAAAATGTAATAATAATGTCAAAACGAAAATTAAAAATTAGGCCACCATCAAATGAGGAATTAAAAAATAATATGCATTGAAATTTTTTCAATACAAGACATTTTCATTTTTTTTTAATTCATCATTTTGAATTGTCATTTTTCTAGTTCACATTGAAATTTCCAAGCTATAACATGAATTTTTTGATTAATCACATGTCTCGAAATATCTATAAAATGACCTACCAATATTAGTGACCATAAACATAAGGGATAATTATAACTAGAAACATAATTCAATAATTATTACAATTGCAAGAATTTTAACTAATGTTAAATTGTGAACTTTCAAAGGTTGTTTTTGAACCACCCAACTCTTACTTTCACCCAATTATCATGATTAATTAAAATCACATCCGCAAGTTCCTAATTAATTGTTAATTTTTTTCTTCTAGAAACAAATTATTCCAATGGCTTCACCTCCTAGTATTAGGAGACAATAAGTATCTACACCTATCATTAATAACTAAAGAATTACTAGGAAGCCTTCTAAACTAACTAAACTAAAAACTTACCTTCTAACAAGAACAATGATGTGCATCCACAAGAAAAGTCATTTGGAAAACTAAATGTAAAAGAGACAAAAAGGGCAAACGAAGTGAAATGTTCAAATCACATGCAATGGAATGAATTGTTTCAAAGTGCATGTGCTTGTAGAGGTTGAAGGTTTCAAAGGCTTTCATTGTTTGCATTGCTAATAGTGAAGCCTTTCTTCAAATGACAATAAGATAGGTTTAGGTAAATACATTAGTTGAGGAAAAATTAATAGGTTGCTTGAACAATGTTAGCAAGTTGATGATACTAACCTTCAAATCCTAACTCAAAAAACACAAATAGGGGGTGTGGCCAAAATCACTATGAATTTCACTAGATTTTCAATGAATTTCACACAAATTTTTTAATGATTGTTCCTTAACAATCAAAACTAGTTGTTATAGACATAGTGAATTCACTATTTTTTAATAATATTTTAAATCAATATTACACATTGTTAATAATTTTGTCAAAATACATTATGTATAGGTCAACATACAATTCACATGTGGTTTTTACATGAAAACAGACAATCCATATATGGTTGTTGGTAGTAAGGTTCAACAAAGGTCCAACCTTGGTCTTCAAAGAGACATTGCATTGTCTTTGTCTACCACTTTGCTTTGTGATAAAAGGTGTAAAAATTTGGATATATCACAATTACACAAGATTATTTTACAAATTCAAACTTTAACATATATTTTCTTTTTCATATCTTGTTCAAATGAAATAATGAAAATTCATTTTTGAACTTTTTTCAAAGTTCTACACATATATTATAAAAAACCATATAAAATTCCAATCCGTTTAAAAGAAAACACATTAAAATTTTGTGAGAAAATATGAATTGGCAAGTGGGTGCAATTACATTCAAAGGAGCCCATGTTAGATAACTTGATAAAACGATTGTGAATCCTTTCTTAACAGTTTTCATTTTTTGATATGAGATTTTTTCTAAATGAAATTTTATATGAGTTATTAAAAATAAATATAATTGCTCCAATATATCACATGTTTTGTGTAAGTCGCTGTTGAATAAATATGAGTTTTTCAAAGTGTGTAGATTTTGTCAAATTATGCGTTTTGTTTTGAAAATTATCATAAATTTTGAATCATAACAAAATATGTTAACTATTTCAAATTCTAGTTTCTTATATCATAAGCTACAACTTTGTTTTATATGTCTCATACATTAAACCTTGTTTACATGCAGTAAAAGATTCTTAAAATTTTGAGATTTTCAAACACATTTTGAATATCTAAAAACTTCAAATTCTATAATTTTTTTTACTATGAGTGTTTTTTAAGTGTGTCGAGTAGTACTCTACCACCCAAAAAATTAATTATAAAAAGGTTTGTATTTTGCAAATTAAGGGGCCTTTTATTTTTTAAAAATATTTGAGGCTACACCTACCCAACTTTAATGGTCTTTTGTTCTATACAAATCTTCAAATTGGGCCCATTAGTAATTCAATTTATATTCATCAACGTCCAAACTAGTTCTCAGGATTAACATGACATTTAAATGACACCATATAAACATTTGTAAAAAAGTTGATTGTTCTCACCACTATTTGACACAATTTTTGGCTCCTTTGAACATATTTACACCCAAGTTGCAACATTTTTTTATGTAATTTTTTTTGACAAACATAAATAAAATATTTATAGAATTATTTATTTTAATTCATAATAAGATCGATATTGATATTTCAGTTTACATTATAAATTAACTAGTATAATATGTCAACAAACAATACTACATTCCCACTACATTATACTTTAGTTATAATATTTTATAATATATTGGTTATTACATGTTAAATATTAAATATAATGTATGAACATTGCATATCATACATACATATATACATAAAGACATGTACATTATATTTAACATCCTTACATATAATAACTTTATACATAATCATAATGCAATATATAAATTAATAAAAATTTATTTGATTAATTCAAAATTTTGACCTTAGTGAGTTACCTTAATGAATTGCTTTGACAAGAATGATTCAAATTTCACTCGAGGTGAAATGGAGCAAGGGTATGGTGACTTAGTATGATGTAGTGAAATGGTGACTTAAGCTCACTTTGAAGATCCCACGGTGAATTGGGTAGTTGAACTAAACCCCACTTTTGAAATAGTGACGACAACTAACTTTTAAAAACCCTAACTTTTGGTGACAACTTACTTTTGTAACCTAACTTTTTCAATAATTTACTCACGTGTGAATGAGGCCTTAGAATACTTAGAGTGTTTTCCAAAGGTGTTAGTTGATTTCATTTTACATTTGCTATTTTTTCTTGTAGGATGTATTAAATTTCATGTATATATATTTGCAATGCCACTAGAAAAACGAATTATCATTGTCCAATTGGCAATATGCCTATATTTTTAATTTTTAATTTTTTAAAAAAAAATTCAGTTTTTCCTATGTTTAGTCAATCATATTTACACAATATATTATGAACTTTACTATTGTGTGAGTCCTTATATTGATCATTTACCTTCATTAAGAGGTGACAATGGCGAGGGGATTAGAGACTGCAGCCAGCAGCTAAGTTGTTTTAAGTTCTCTTGAGATGAGTAGACTTTGCACATGGGTAGGATTTGGGAGTTAGGTTGAACTTGGAACTAATAAGGAAAACCAATTTGAGGTGACAATTGAAGATCTGGTTGTATTTTATTTATTTTTGTTGGTTCTTGGCATCAAGTTTATCTTGGATTCAAATTACTAAACCGTAGTCTCTGGTTTCATAATTTCTCATGATTGTGTTTGGACCTATCTCCAAGGGCACAATTTCTTACCAAAAGTATATACCCTTATTAAAAAAACCCAAATGGAGTTCAGCATACCCCAATTTTAACACTAGGAGCACAACACCCTCATTTGAACTTCTATTATTATTTAACTTGTCCAACTTGCAATGTTAATTCTTTTTGCATTCTCACCCTTAAGCTTGAAAAAGTGGACTGAATAAAGTGATGGACCCACCCTTTAAATTTTTTTACCACTTTGATTCAAAAGTCTTTGTTTTTTTATTAAGGTTATTGCTTAGCATGGGCATATTTACTAGCTCAAAGCAGTTTTACACTATTTGATTGTAAGGCCATTTTACTATTGCTGCTGGGCATGTTCTAAGGAATTCCCACAATTGTAATTCATGTATAATGAAATATAAACATATTTTTATCAGTAATACAGTTATTGAATTGGTTTCTGATTGACCATATTAGTCCCTACAGTATTCCACCGTAGTGTTTTATTTTTCAAATTTGCGATGTAGTTGAGGTGGTGATCATTCCATAAGCTAATTCAGCCAATTTCGGCTATTAAAAAAATATGAAAGGAAAAAAAAATTAAACATTTGGCTACCTACTTGAATCATGTGTTGAGATTTGGCAATTTTATCAATAAAAATTTATTTTTTCAAGTTTGGAAATTTGAAAAGAAATCCAAAATTGCACAGTAGTGTGAACAAGAAAAAGGGCTGCTCCACATTGGAAATAATATTTATATCCACCAGCTATTATATTATTTTCCAGTGACAAAACATCTAAAAAATTAGTTTCTTCAAGATGCAAGGGTACTATAATACTCCAGAAGGGCTGGATACATGGTTTCTTTTTCAATTTTGTGAGGGAAGTGGAACCCCGATCATCCACAACAGGACTTAGCCAAATTTGGCTAGACAAAAGTAGAAATTTATACTCTCTACATACAAGAACCTATGCTCTAAGCACGGTGAGTTCCAATTGTTCGTTCCTTGAAATATGGCGACTTTGTCTTTTTTTTTGGTGCTAAATTGAGTTCACCCTGTCTTTTTTTTCCCTGAATGCTAAATTTCACCCTGTCTTTTTTTTTCCCTCAATGCTTTCAACCAATCACTATTGCTGCTATGTGTATTGTAGCTATAAATGTTCTTGAGCTTCATGCATTTGATCTTGAGTCTCAATATTTCATACCGTTATTTCATAAAATTTCATGACTTCACGGACAACAACTAGGAGAGGATGAAACATCAAATGAGGGTGCAACTCAGGCCTAATAGGGCATGACTTTATGGATAATTAGTAAATTATCTTCAGATCCACCAGCCAATAATTAGTTTCTGTGCAAGAAGATTTTTGAAATAGATCTCGCTAGTGCTCATGGGCATGTGGAATACAAATAGGTATAGGATTGAAACTATGTAATTCAATTACATAATTATGAATATCAATGTTCTTGTTTACACAAATATTTATTCATCTATTTATTTTCTATGTATAATTGTTATCTCACAATCATCTTTTTACCATGTATTTTAAACACTCACAAACTTTGTCAAAACTTTTGAAAATTAAAAATTTCAATTTTTCTCACAAGTTTATTCTATGAAATTTTCCACTTTTACAAGACGTTTTCATCAAGTAAAAATAATTCCAAAGGTCCCAAATATTCATTTATATACCAAACAAAACAAACTAAATAAGAAAATTACTAAAGTCCTACACATCACATGTTTTTTTTCATGTGCAAGGACTTTTTTAATGAGTCACCATTCTTGAATTATGTAAATTAATTTGCACAAAAGATGTTTTTGTGAATGGTCATCTTTGAATCATGCGCATTAATTTGTGCAAAGAGATTTTTGTAAATCACCATCCTTAAATTATGCACATTAATATTTGCAAAGTCTTTTACAATGAATTATTGTGTTACATTCATGTGCATTAATTGAAACCATGACTAATTGGTGATGATTCACCAAACCATTATTAAACCCCACCATTTAATAAATTACCAATGTTAATACCTAAGTAATTACATAAATAACAAGCTCTTGATTTCAAGTTATATGCACATATGATGTTGTGTAAGAGTCAAATGTTGGAATCCACCCATTAGAAATAATTTTTTTGCACCAAAGGAAATGTTTGATTTAGTTTTCACTTAATACCATGGGCACATATTTCACCAACGGTTAACAAATTACATCCAAATCCACCAACTAAAAATTTCTTTTTAAAATGTTGGCAAAAAAATTCTAAATTAATTTTTACTAGACCCCATGGTGTGGTACCATGTTCCGCAAGGGTTCAAGATTCAAATCCATCAACCAAAATATACTTTGAATTTGACAACCAAATTTCCTAATTTGGATTGCACCCAACCCCATAGGCATGCATGTTACCTTACTCTACAAGACTTGGATATTACTTTTAAAACACCAATAGGAACTACACAAGGTTAGGCTACTTTAGGATTAATCCAATGTGTAAGGTTTAGTTGATGAGTTGTAACATGGTGTAAAACATTGGGAAGCACAAAAACAAATTCATTTTTTATTCTTGTGATAGGTGCTTACTAAGTATCACAAGAATTAAAAGAAAAAAAATTGAGGTTATTTGAAAATTCACTCACAAAAGTGGGGAGTTCATTTTTCAAAATATTTTATGTTTTTTATACTCTATAACATGACTTACGAATATACTAGGATTTTTTCCCCATTACTTATAAACATGAAATCCACAAATAAGGAAACAAAGATGGAATAACCACAAAACCTTGGAAGGTTTGAAGCTTGTTATGGTCACATGCCAACGAACTAAATAAGGCAACAAGTTAAAATTCCAAGCAATGCAAAAAATGATCACAACATTTGATTTCAACTATTAGTTAACACCTTTCATATCAATACACCAAAGACAATTTGGAATGTTTTGACTATGAAAACAAAAAAATCGCCTTGCAACACCTCATATGATGTTCAATTGATGTCATATGCTCAACTGATTAACATCATAAAATTGTGAAAGTGAGGATATGGGCTTGAGAGAAAAACCCCTCACCCTCTTCATGTAGAATAATAGTTTGTCAAACTTATTAAACATCCTTTAATCTGAAATAGATTCACAACATTTCAATAGGTAGGAATGCAATTCACGTGTGTTGCACTAGACAAGAGAGTTTCAACAAGTGTAATAAAAAATAAGGGTTTTACATATAGTTGTTTAGTAAATACTCCAACTTAAGTTTGATGTATGCTTTGTACCATCACTTTCAATAGGAAATTTACATGTGGCTATCCCAATGATCATGCATGCCACATACCCGTTTTCAAGTTACAAGAAATCCATAATGTTTCAAATGTGCCTTTCACATGGGAACATGCAATTGAATATCCATGAACAACAAAACTTGAAGTGGTTTCTTCCTTATGATATACATAGACAACCAGGATGTATTTTTTCTTTTTTCAACCCCATCCAAGCAAGTAACCTTGAAAAATTAAATAAAAGGAAAAACAACCACCTAGTTCAGGGGAAGGCAAAAACAAAAAGAGAATACCGATGTCCAACCAAGAAACAACACCCATCAACACAAAAACAAAGATGGAGGCCATAAGGAACAACCTAAATCTTAAACCTTTCACTAGGTGCATGAAGCAAATTTGACAAGGGGATTGGCACAAAACTTGAAAAAATATCTAACTTCAAAAAGGTCTCCATAATTATAATAGCTTGCATCAATATATAAACAATTTGAATTTTCTAAAAAACCATCGACACCTTTGTTCATAAAATGAATGTAATATTGAAAGAAGAAAGCTTTAAAAACCTTTAATTGACCATGCCATTTTGACACATTATGAAAAAAATTATTAATTTATTGGTGTAACATTATGAAAAACAAGAAATGTTGTGTAATTTGCTTTGCAACTCAATTTTTGAGTTGTAGAAAACATTTGTAATTCATTGTATTTATATGTTGTGAATGTTAATGAATAAGTTGCATTTCATTATATATACGGTGCAACTCATTACAATTCATTTGCAATTCAATAGAAACAACTCATTTTCAACTATTATGCAACTCCATTATAATTACACCCATGATGTCATGTTGATGTCATTGATTGTTATCCATTTATTAAAATTTGACACATGGCATTATGAAATTATTTTTTTCGAAATATTGATTTCCAAACACAAGATTAAATGAATTAAATAATAGCCATGAAATTTTATTTTATGTTTTGATTTTAGGTTAATGAAGCGCTCCCAAACTCCTTGATAGACTCAAATGTGAGTCTGAAATGAAAACAACGGAATAGTAAAAAGTTAGGGCACGTTCTTTGGTTCGTAGCATTTCGGGGGTAGAAGGGTGTGTTAGAGCTCCGGGATGGGACTAAAAAGATTGATAAGCGCTTCAATCACTCACACGGACCTGCACAAACCAAACAACAAGTTGGTTAGTGCTTAATTGGAACACTTTTGGTGCACAGATGAGCCATGGGCAAACTCAGACTCACAAAATTCACCATGGCCCGGACTTGGGGGAAACCACCACCTTCCCCCTTACAGTATACTCTGTGGCTGGCCATGGGACTAGCATCCAAATGGCATTTTGTCTCGGGACTCCCAAGTGCGAGTCCCTAAAAATCCCAAAGTTAAGATTATTGCGAGTTTGGGGGCCCATAACTTTGTCTACAGACCTCCGATTGAGATGAGGTTTGAAACAAAGTTGTATCCCTCATTGAGAGCTTTCCAACGATATGTCGCACACCATTTGCATGCAAGGAAATTTGGGTGATTTTCGACCTTTCTTTTGGCCATAACTTGTGTTTCGAGTGTCGAAATGGGAGCCCATTTTAGACATCTACGTTCCAAGAGCTTTCCAATGATATAAAGAACATCTCAATTCAATGAGTTTTGACCCCTATAATTGCCCTCTGAAAATTTGGAAGTCCATTTGGATTCCAACTCCCAAAATTGGAATTCACTTGGGAGTGCGAAGGTTCATTCCCTCACACTTTTTTACACTCCTGGGAACATGAAATGTGATCCCCAAGCTCAATATTGGCCCACACCTTTGCAAACCTTACTTTGGTTGCAAGCCCAAGGCTAAAGGTTGCGACAATTAAACCTTTTTGAATTCATCCCAAAATGACACTTGTATTTTAATGTGAGAATATAAGAAAACAAGTCTTTTTTATATAGTTTGTAACATGGGATTTGAAGACAAAAAATATGGGTTAAATTTTTTAATTGTTCTTTAGTTGCAAATTAAGTTGCAATAAATATCTATTACAACTATAACATTTAAACACTTAGTGAAGCTAGATCCAAGGGGAAGGTTCCATTGTTTCTAATGTCCAAACAAACTTGAACCCTTCTTATTGGCAACTTTGGGACATTAAAAATTATCAAAAATAGAATAAAATTGAGAAAGTTATAGCCCCCCAAAGTAGAGGGGGTGAAAAATTCAAAAAACAAACCATCGAATGCTACAAATGCCAATCCCCAAACACTTAAAAAAATTATGTATGTTGCATTGTTGTTATTAAAATTTGAAAATGATTTGTAGAACTTCAAGTGGCATTCCTATAACATTTTAAATCGTTGAAAATGAATAAAATATAGGAAAGTTATGAGGTTTGAAAGTAAAAGGGGTTCAAAGATAATAAAAAAGGAAAAAAATGTGTTTTGAAAACTAGAATTATTTGTTGTTGTTGTTGTTTTTTCATGACTCCTTTTCCTTTGGACTTCAAAAATGATTTCTAGAGCTTGAAATAACATTCCCACAACATTTTAAGTCATTCAAAATGAAGCACATATGATGAAGATATAAATAACTAATGAATATTTATATTTATTAAGTTATAAGTAGTTGTATTATAATCATAACATAAATAGTAGTATTTAGTAGTGGTGCATTAATGTTCATACTAATTATATCAATGGGAATCATAATAAAAAAACTAATTGTAAATGTATCCCATAATGGGTGATGGAAATGTGAACATGTGACATCATTGCATGTATGTACACGTACCTAATGTATAAATTATTTTATAAATTATCCATTTAAAATTCACTTGCAATTATAATATAACTAACTAATTTTCTGACATGACAATTTATTTATTAATACATCATATTTCTAGGGGGATAATTGCACAATAATTATAATGCCCAAGATATAGTTACACAATAGCTGTATATGAATCGTTTTTTGAGTTTTAGTTACAAGGTAGTGTGGTTTGATGAATGTGATTTATCATAGTGTAAGCACCTAAATATATTTATGATGAGAAAGGAAAACATATCCTTGTGGTGTTGATTATGATATAATCCATCATTATCTTGGGTCACAATCGTCACAACCACTATTTGAAAAATGATTATTTGTGAAATTAAATTTGCTTAAATGGGGACAATGATGATAACATTAGCTTAAATGTGAACAAACATTTAAAGTGAGCACAATATCCACCCATCAACATGAATATTAGAAGGAGGGTGATGGGAAAACATGTAAAACATGGAACCCAACATCCTTGGCAATGGACACAAAAACATCTCGAATGGCATCATGGGTAGCAATGGATTCCTTCATGAGAATGCCAAAGCAGATGGATTCCCATTGAATCTATAGGTTGGTCAAAAATGAAATGGGCCATGTTGCAAGTTGTAGGATGGAGGAAACCCAACTTAATGTTCAACTTGGAGGAGAAGATATTTGAAACCATACAAAAATAATGGTGATATGACTATGTGAATGGATATCCAAACATTTGAACCCAAGCTTGTAGGATTTCAACCAAGCACAATGAAAATAAAAAAACATGTTAGATATGATGATGGAAAAAAATGTTCATGCAAACTTTCTAAAATGTAATTTTGCACACATTAATTTACGCCCTTTTCAAAATTGTTTGAATGGAAGGATGTAGGCCTACATTATTAGAAGAAGAAGGTCACATGTAAAGCTTTAGTCTAGAATGGAAGTAAACATAAATTGCTAGCCTTTATAACTTTTTAAAAAAAATGTAATAATTGTGCAAAAATTTGGAGGAATATTGATTGAAGCCATAAGCCCACACTCCCCAAATAGGTTGCCAACAAAATGATTTTTATGGAAATAAGACTTCTCCCCTTTCAAAGTTAAGGAGAAAGGATAACCAACAAATTAGAGGAACTTCAAACACTCTAACAAGCTTGGACCCAGAAACCCTGATGAGGGGTTGAGCCAAAAGAAACCAACCATCATTGAAAGTCAAAGAATGAAAAGAAGGGACGATGAAAATAAGGTGGCCTTTGGATAAAAATCAAGACATGATCCTTTAATTCACTTTGACATCCCCTAGCTTAATGAATATTTTCACATTGTGCACATTGTCATCCAAAGCATCTTAGAGAAAGGAAGAGGTGAAAAATAGAGAGCCAAATAGAATGTCCAAAACCCTAATGCTATTTGAAAAGGTATAAAATTTGATAGGAGGGGAGAAACCAAGAGGTAGGCCAAAAGGGGACCAAGTTGCACATTTTATGGGGTTTGCCTACTATGCCCACCAAAATTAATTAAGAGGCAAAATGGTCATAAAGGCCCAAGGGACAATAAAAACAAAGTCAATGATATGGATGTCATTCGCCACAAAAAGGAACAAATAAGAAAAAAAGGTTCATTGATTTGTGCAAGGCACAAAAATGAACAAGGGCAAAAAAAAAACCCATATCATGAATCTTTTTGACATTTGTTAATGGGGGAATGGATAATGCTTAGGCATGTTAAAAGGGAGTGATGACAAAAATAAAGTGATAATCATATGGCATAAAAGGAATAGATGAAAAGAAAAAATTGGAACAATTGACTACATATTACATGACACTCCTAAAATATGACCATGTGGGAAATTATGTTGAAACTATTTGCAATGTTGTCCATTCAAGGTGAATGTCAAAGGCCACTTGCATACGATGCACCATTACTTGGCAATCTCCTTTAATTGCAATGCATAATTATTGAGATGATAAGTGAATTAGAAAAATCATGAAATTAGAGGCAAAAAACCCTTTTCACCAATTGATCTAAAACCTTGCCTATTGTGATTGATTAAATGCCTTTAAAAGGCTTGGCAAATATTAATAGCATCATGGCACCAAAGGTCCGTACTATGTTCCCAAGGAAACAAAATGTAACAAACATATGAACATACAAAGAATAGTTCGAAAAAGTTGTTGATTGAGTTTTTAAGGTTGAACAAATCTCAAAGGTGCTCAAATACCATGCATAAGGACTTATACATTGAAAGATGAAACATATAGATGAATGTTGATCTAAAAGAGTCCAAGAGGAATTCTAAGTCCATATAATCTGTCAAGGAGTTTGAACATTGCAAGGATAAATTTGGTGGGGAGGGGAGAGCTGTAATGCATTGATGGATTTAAAAAAGGTTTGGGCCATGGCAATAGTAGCAAGGGCTTTAGTGACATAAGCCATATTCTCCAACATGTTTCAAGACTAAACTACGTAAAAAATGATGGGGATGGGGAAAGGGGGGAGCGGGGGGGTGGATATTTAAAGAATGGTCACTTTAGAGGGGGGTTGGTCCAAAGCTAACATTACAAAAAAGGCCTATGTGCATGATAAATGTTCAATTTGAAGTTCTTCACGATTACATCATAGAAACTGTTGGAATAAAATATCCAAGGTTTTTCCAAATTACATACTAGATAACCAATTAAAAGCTATTGGTTATCTATAATAAGTTTGACATGCTAATTGATTCCCTGTAACCAGCAAATCTGAACCAATTATCAAACATAACTTCATTATTCATGGGATCAAGATGATTAGTGTGATCTATTAATGTTTCTAGCAAAAGTTCTGTGCATGTATCAAATTGTTCATCCATGAAGAGGCATGATTATTAAAGATTTGATGAGGACAATTAAAAATTGGATGGATATGATGAGAGTTCTGGGAATGTCGTCCCAGAACTCATCATGGGCCTTACACATTCTACAACTTGAGACAATTGTTATCATAAGGCTGAACGTGCTTAGAACCATTTTCTATTAAGCCACTCTGATCACAAATTCAACCCCAACAACAACATTCTTATTCCACCACATTTTGATTATTGTTGCCTCATAGCTCTATAGGTCAAACATTGACCAAATGCAAAGTTGTGTGAGTTGTGAACGAAAAGATGACATGTTTTTTTAATGAGATTATGCTTTCTTTTTCAGTTCTTTCAAAAGTTCTTTACATATGAAATGTTTCTAATGGTCTTAACATTAATTACCTACATATTTCTAACCAAGCCAAGTTACAACTATCAAATGAAAAGTGCTTGGTCATGCAACAGAAAATAAGCCTCCAATTTTAATGGCTTTCCCTCAGGCTGCTATGATTGCATTTCACAAGAAGTAAAGGCTCCATTTATAATGCTTTTTTCTTAGGCTATTGCGAGCACATTTACAAAGACTGTCAGCACAGTAGTCTAATGATAAGAGACCAGTAGGAGCTAGAGGCACATTCCACATAACATACAAGGGGCCTCTTGTAGGCATAAGGCGCATTCTCTTTTTGAGGAGACATTATTAATGTATTTAAAGTGCCCTCCAAATACACTTGGAAACTTCTCCAATGCTTCATAGATATAATAATCCATGCTTCCTGCTTTTTCTTCTTCAACAACCACCACCTCATGGCATAACGGCTTTGCACCTTATGGCAAGGTTGAAGTAACATTTGGCTGAACATTCCTCAAGATGTGGGACCAAATGAGCTCTACATTGTTCCCAAGTCGATCCCTAAGAGGCAGAGCCCACACACAGTAGTGAAGCTAGTAACTTATGATGACACACATATACGTCTCTCACCAAGGAAAACGTGTCATATGACCAGAAGTTGTTGATGCAAAACAGACCGTGTGTGCAGCTGAAATCACAGGAAACTGAGAAGCCATGAAAGTCCCCCCTAACGCATTGCTAGACATTAGAAAAACAACCTTGACAAATTTAGTAGTGCCCCCCTCCATTTTGGGATGGAAGAGTGTCTTTATTGCAAATTAAAGGATATGGAGGCAAAATATGACGACAACAACAAAAGCTGCTAAGAATTTCTTGATAAGAACTTTCATAACAATAGAGTTTTGCTTGGCACCAATGAAAACTGAAATTCTGAAAGTCTTCTTCCCTCACTCAGCGACACGTTGTTCCAAACTTCTCGTCTCTCTGGTTATCGGCCCTTTCAACACCTCCGGACCAACGCTGAAAAGAACACATCCACACAATCGACTTGGCCACATGACCCTCAACAACGCCGCCTAGTAACTTCCGTGCTGCCAAAACAAATATAGACTGAAAACAAAGACAGCAGTCGCCGCACAGAGCAGCGCACACGGTATGACAAAAAAGAAACAGCCACAAGCAGAAGCAGAAAAAGAACAAACACTTGTCGCTTTCTAAAACAGGTAAAACCCTAAACCCTGTTTCAATTCACATTTCTTGGCTTGATTCGTGTATGGGAGACCTCAACCATCAATGCTTATCGCGCTCATGTTCAGGTTTGTCACGCGTAAAATGGCTGGAGTTGCAGGAAAGCTTGGACGGGAATCCTTCACTTCAAACGATATGTCACTCAGCCTTGATTTGAAAATCCTTGCAAGGAGCAAATTCTTTGCAAAAGTCTTAGGAATGAATGCTTGTCGTGCGCATTGGCGAGAGTTGCCATGAATTTGGCAGCCAATTTTTTATAAAAAAAATCGCTCACTCAGCCACGGTTCGTAGCCTGTTTCGTTCAGTTATGAGCGCAGGAGGAAATTCGAAATTGCGGGTACTGTGGAGGCTAGAACGGCGAGGAGTAGCGCGGGATGCTGCGGCTCCGGAACTGACGATCATAACACCACACACGCTTTGTGAATCCACGCGTTTCGATTCATGATATCCTTTCCAACGCATACATAGCCAACCGGACGTTCGGGATTTTTTTTTTTTTTTTTGGTTTTTTTTCTCTCTCTTTTGTTTTTCATCCAAGAATTTCCGCATCAGGAATCATCGTGGGAAGCGGCAGCACGGGAGGGATGAGAATGGGGGAACATACACGCGTGGTTGGCTGCTTGTGGAACTCATGTTGACAACAGTAAGTGGGGTGCCCGGGAAGCTCCCCGAGCGAGAGCATCTATTCGATCCACGGGACCTTACAGGTTTCTGACGAAATCTCGGAATGGGGTATGATGGAGCTGATGAAGTTTTGATCGCGTCTGGAGTTGGTCATGTTGGGTGGTCTGTTAGCATGCTTAGTTTTTTTCATTTAGTTTTTGGTTTTGGGGTTTCGTACCTCATTTGCAAGAGGCGCGGATGAGGTACGAGTCCCCTCGGGGTGAAGTGTTTTTGAATGGACTCTGTGTAACGTACGTTAAATAGGTTGTGCGCGCGCGCGCGAGAGAGAGAGAGCCTTATTTGACCTCTGAAGGCTTTTTGGGTGGGAGCTAAAGGTTTTTATTAGTAAGGATTTGTGTCTTTTGCTGGAACCCGTGTCTTATATGATAACAAAGGCCGCTCCTTTCAAGCTACAAAGCGAGAATCGATGGGAAACTGCTGTGGAGGATCTTCGGGAGCGAATTCTAGAAAGGAGCGGAGACCGAATCCTTTTGCGCAGGATGGATATCACGTGTCTGGGAACCAGATACTGGTGAACCAGCCGAAAGCTTCTATCGCAGACAAGTATACGTTAGGAGCGGAGCTTGGTCGAGGGGAGTTTGGCATCACCTATTCGTGCGTAGACAAGGATACTCAAGAGGTTTACGCTTGCAAGTCCATCTCCAAACGCAAGTTGAGGACTGCTGTGGATGTGGAGGATGTCCGACGCGAGGTCGCCATCATGGGGCACTTGCCTCAGCATCCCAATATTGTCTCTCTAAAAGGTGCGTATGAAGATGATGAAGCTGTCCATCTGGTCATGGAACTGTGTGAAGGTGGTGAGCTTTTCGACCGAATCATCGCTCGGGGTCATTACACTGAGCGAGCTGCAGCTGGAGTGACTCGCACAATTGTGGAGGTTGTACAGCTTTGTCACATTCACGGGGTGATGCATCGGGACCTGAAACCTGAGAACTTTTTGTTCGCCAACAAGACTGAAAACTCGCTTCTCAAGGCCATCGACTTTGGACTTTCTGTGTTTTTCAAGCCAGGAGAGAGATTTTCTGAGATTGTTGGCAGCCCGTATTACATGGCACCAGAGGTCTTGAAGCGGAACTATGGACCTGAGATTGATGTGTGGAGTGCAGGTGTCATACTTTACATATTGCTTTGTGGTGTTCCTCCATTCTGGGCTGAAACAGAACAAGGAGTTGCACAAGCTATTCTTAGAGGAAATCTGGATTTTAGGAGGGAACCTTGGCCCAAGGTTTCTGACTCTGCAAAGTCCCTAGTGCGGCACATGCTGGAACCTGATCCAAAAGAGCGATACAATGCTCAGCAGGTCTTGGACCATCCATGGCTTCAGAATGCAAAGAAGAATTCTAATGTTCCCCTTGATGCAGTGAGGTCAAGATTGAAGCAGTTTGCTGCCATGAATAAGCTCAAGAGGAAGGCCTTGCAGATCATTGCAGAACACCTGGAAGGAGATGAAATAGAGGGGTTGAGGGACATGTTTCAGATGATGGACACAGACAATAGTGGTGCCATCACATTTGAGAAGTTGAAAGCTGGTTTGATACAGATTGGTTCTCATCTGACTGAGGCAGAAGTTCAACTGCTGATGGATGCAGCAGATGTTGATGGCAATGGTTCCTTGGACTATGGAGAGTTTGTTGCAGCAACAATTCATCTTCAACGGCTTGACAATGATGATCACTTACATAAGGCTTTTACCCACTTCGATGCAGATAATAGTGGATATATTGAGATGCAGGAGCTCAGAGCAGCTATAGGTGACAATTTGGTGGCTGATGAGATGAGTGTGATCAATGGGATTCTAGAAGAAGTGGACACTGACAGGGATGGCCGCATAAGCTTTGAGGAGTTTGCTGCTATGATGCGAAGAGGTACAGATTGGAGGAAAGCTTCCAGACAATATTCTAGGGATCGATTCAACAGTCTCAGCATGAAATTGTTCAGAGATGGATCAATGCAACCATCCAATTACTCAAGGAGATAATGAGCCTGGACTTGTAACATTGGCGAGAGTTGTGTCCAAGAGTTTTTCTGTCAGTGTCTGCTGGTTGCAGCTTTTTGACCAGAGTCTCATGTCAGAAGAAACAAGAAATACAGAGATTTGTAGTTGGTAATCTAGAGAGGCCTGCAGCTCAGATACAGCACAAATGGAGATGTTTGGGTTGACTTGTTATGGTGCCATTACAAGGATCAGGTTCTGCTCCACCACTTGGGTTCTTTGTCAGCAGCTTAGGTCGACATTACTTTTCTGATTTGTTCTGAGCTTTGAGTCCACAGGAAGTAATTTGAGGAGGTGGTCACAGATATGTGACATTCGACAATTATCACACACCATGCTGGAGTCTGAACTGGTTGTGTATGTAGGGAGGCTGTGGTTGGTGCAAAAAACCCTTGTCAATTCAATGGGCAACTTTTTTGGTATTTTGTTGGCTGTCAACTACAAATGCCATGAATTCAGGAAGTTTCACTTGTTCTTATAGCCAACGCCTCTTTGGTGTACATTGATCACTTTGTGTGCCAGTTTGCACTTTTGAGTGGCCTTCCAAGCCCAAGGGTTCCAAGCAACAGAGCCTTGTGCATCTGGTTGGCTCTAAGAGGCTGGAACAGGCCTATTCATTGATTGTAGGCCTAGGCCTAGTATGGTATGTCTCTCCCTGTGTCTCTTTTTTATCACTTTTGTGGCTTGTAGGTAAAATTTAGGAGTCTCAGAGGACATGGAGGATGGGCTTCTCTTCTAGAATTGTTGTCTCAAACTCTTCACATGCTTGAAGATTGCAGCCTACAGATGGATTTTTCACTTGTGTATCAAATGTTGACTCTCAATCATATAGTTTCATTCCCTAGAACTGGCAGTTTGTTTCATGGTGACTTGTGAGAAAATGTCCACCACTGATAAGGGCTTTGCTTATGCCTGCACATGTTCCTGACTGTGCCTGCATAGCTTTGGGAGTGCATGAGCAGAGACAGCATAACTTTCAGCATAGCTCTGGTCCATATTGTTTACCTCCAAATCTGGGTTTGGGAGCATGAGTTGCTTTGTAGCCTGAAGCTAAGAAAGCTCCTCCAAGTGAAAGCTTGTCAGATAGGTGGAGTCTAACTCAGAGAAATTATGGTATTGTTAACCAGATACTGACATGATGACTGAATCTTCCCCTTGTCTCTAGAAACCAGACATACTCAGAGTGTAGATTTTTGTACAATTATTTGCACAAAAATTCAGAACAGACTATATGTAATTGTACTGCACTCACTGTTAGGCCCACTGTTGGGAGCTGATGAAGTCATTGGGGAGTAGTGATAGCTAGTTACTGCCATTCATGATGAGGTGAGGGTCTGATACTGTGTGTGTGACAGTCGTGACTCCACTCATTCTTGGTATGTTCAATCTGGTTTTGCAGGAGCTGACACAACCATTACCATCAAAGGGTTATTGTCAAGTTTTCTCTGCATTCTCATAGATACAATATGGTGTTGCCTGCTGGTGCTTGGCCGATGTATCTGTTCTTCAGTTTGATTTACGTGATTGTCCTTCATGCACATCACACTGATATCACCAGTGCATGTGGTATTGTGTTGTGTGCATATGCGGATCGCTTGCATGTCCTCTCACAAGCTCTTTTTGAAGTTCTGGTATCTCTGTGCATTATGGGCTTGTGCTTTCTTACGTACTTTCCATGCAGCCTTCCTTCATGACATTGCAGTTGGAGGAAGGCACAAGAAGTCAATGGTTGGACTCAGCTTGGTTTCAGTTGCACTTCTGAGGCACTATAAAATGCCAATGCCTAAAGTTTGAAAATTTTGGCAGTGTTTATTGCAGAGACCAGTAAGCAAGTGATAAGCAAGAGAAAATGGAAGGCAACAATAAACAGTTTTGGTAACAAGATTGATTTTAGGCTTTATGTCACCAGAATAACTGATCCAAAGGTATATGACCATCTAGCACTTGTATATCCATTTGGTAACAAGGACTTAGCTGAGGTGCAAGAGAAACAAGATGGGTGAACTTTTGGAGGATAAAGTGGGTGTAGAAAAAAAAAGGCTCTTGGCCAAGGATCAAGAATCCTTTGGAATACCATAGTACCTTGGCAACTTTGACACATACCTATCTGTTGAATAATCAGATATTTGAAATTCTCATTTTGAATAATAGAATATTCCTGAAGATTCAATATTTTCATTCACAAAATATTGCTCTTGGAAAATTGGAAATTGAAACATTTTGGACAATAATAGAATTAGTGGATGAAAGCTGCCAATGTACTATGCTAATCATCTTGAAGATTCCAAATGCAGGAATACCGAGCAGATAATGGCTAGTTTCAGTGTTACTTCAAAAATTTGAAACTCCAACTATTGGGTCTTGGAGATGCAAAGAGGGTTCACCACTTGTGTTTGTTTGGTTGGGATGGTAAAAGTGTAAGCAAATAGCTAAAACAGGGTCATCATGCTTCCAGGACTTTGGAGGACCCTAAAACAGGGATGTCTGAAAGTTGCTTCGAGCACTTTGGAAGGGACAAAAACAGCAAAATTGATGTTCAACAACAAACCTGGATAAGTAAGTGTGTGGATTCACCAGACCACTGGAAAGTGAATTAGGGAAGTTGGGATACTTAGAAATTGAGAAAACTGAGCCGATTTCTGTGGCTGGCAATGACTGGAGTATGGATCATTGCTTTTTCTGGACAAATGGGGCCCCTCTATTTGATTGCATTGGTGAGTATGGAAATCTTTAAACGTGCAAAATGTCTTTTAGGCCTGCTATATTAATTTGGCCATATTTAGATGATTTTTTATGAGAATTTTGATATCTAGATTGAACAAAGAACACTTGGAGTGCTAAAGTCAGATTTGTAATATCTTGGAACGGCAGTTGTGACAGCAGGAAAGGCCTCTTTTAAGATTGGTGTTCTTCCAGGTCTTTCGCCCATCTCCTTTTCATACTTGCTTCATTCTAGATGGGTTTAGGTCCTAGAGTTCGTGATTCTCCTCTTTGGACTCCCCATTGTGTGTTCTGTGCTTTTGGGTGTGGTCTTTTGTTTGGACTTTGATTCTTTCTTATTTCTTCTCTTGCCAGGTGTTTATTAATTAATTAATTTATAATTATTTATTAGGTGCATGGGTCATACTGAGATCTAATTAGCTATGGGAGCTTTGGAAAGTTAGATTTTCAGTGGGATTTGCTTCCCCCTTACTTGTTGGAGCATGTAAGGAAGGTGAACAGGCAACAACATATTGTGGGTGGCATCGTAGAATAGAATCATGGTTGGGAACTTTCTCTCAAAGGTGGTCATTTCGGAGGTACAAGTATGTCAAGAAGCATTGGCTTCCAGGATACCCGGTATGTAACAAGTCCAGAGCAGGGTAGGTATATTGGAAAATTTCTTACTTCGTAACAGACCTGGCAGCCTGCATTCTTTTTCCTTTGTCATCTGATATCCATTGTCTGGTGGACGATAGTGACACCTCTTATGGAAAAGGATACCTCTTATTTATCCAAGAGAGGGTTGGGGCCCTCAAATCTTCCTTTGACCGGGGCTACTGCCTTTGTTGAACTTTAGGAGGCAATAGTTTCACATAAAGCACTGGGCGGATTTTTGTTGTGTAGTTGGAGGGCATCTTACTTCAGAGAACTTTTCCTCTGTGATGAGCAGACAATCCGGAAAACATATTCCTTTTCCTGCCTTCCTTTCATTTTTCAAAATGCCTGCTTGTGTTTTTTTTGTTTTTCTGTGATACCCACTGGATATCACACAAATCACCAAAAATAATAAAAATCTGCTTGTTGCTTTACACTCGGTAACACCCTTGACCATGGGCTTTTGCCTACACTAAGGTTTTAAAGAATGGTGATTCTACATTAGAATCAGTATTTTAATTTTGAGAACTGTGATTATATATCAGAACTGTTTTGAATCCGTATTTTAATTTTGAGAACCGTGATTATATATCAGAACTGTTTCTTTTATTTTTTAGAACTATGGTTACAAATCTTTACAAACCACCTTGAGGATTGCAGATTATTAGGTGCCATTTCTAATAGCTGCCCAAATATGGTATAAATGCAATAGGTAGTATGGATATGACATTTTAGTCATTGCAAGTTGCAACCTAATGATATATGGCTCATTGCACAATGGCTCTTCCCTACATGATAAGTTCAAACCAGTGTTGGGTTGTTCTTTGAATTTTTAAAGAACTGTCGGTTCTGGTTCTCTAAATATTCCAGAATTAAAAAACTGCTGACTCTGGTTCTTTGAAGACAAATCAGAATTAAAGAAGGACTGGTTCCTGTTATTTCAAGAGCCTTAAAGAAGTGGTGGTTCTCTGGCTGGTTATTTGACTTTTTCATATTTTTGAGAACCAATGATAGATTTTGGAAAACCAAAATCAAAACCAATGTGGTGTGCTCTTGGAACCACACCAGTTGAGCTAGCCTCTTGTTGGAATTAAATGAAACTGAAAATTAGTTGTAAATATATTTGTGGATGTTTTAATTTTCTAAGAAAATAAGCATTACTTTTTGTAGTTTTCCAAGGCTAAAAGGTATCACTTTTTGGACAAGGTTGTATATACTTTTGTGTTTTTGAGTTAGGTGACCATTTCTAAGTAGCTATACAACTTTTACAAAAATTGGTTTGATCAATGAAGTTGTATTTAAGAGCTCAACAATAGTGAGGTGCATCTCTATTTGAAACCCATAAACCCTAAACCCAACTTGCACCATTTGGCTAGTTCTTACAAATCATCACCCACTTGTCACAATCATGTAAATCCAATTAGTTGAAAGAAGAAAGGAAGCCCAAATTTTGGTAACCCTAGAAATCAATATTTGAAGATCATGACACATTCTCTTTCCACCATAGCAAAAGTGACATCACGTCATTTTTTTCTATGACAAATGAGTTGTACAACATTAGCTTTGATTTGAACAAGTTTTCACTATCTTTTTATTTTGCAACAAGTGTCCCAAATAATAAGAAAATGGAAATTGATAGTTATGCAACACAACCATTATCATCATGACCATTAATTAGAAATTTAAAAGCATTGAAGAAAAGTGGAATTAACACAATTCTTTCATGATATTTCACTAAAAGCTTTTAATTTGTTAGAAATCTTCAAATATATGACTGAGATTATAATTAATATTCCAATCATAAAGAACAAAAATGATCAATAGCCTTAAAATCATTATGGACGAATTGTTTAAACCAATAGTTATTTAGAACATGATGTGACACATTTCATTCATTAGTGATAAAAGACATATATGAAATCATTAATAATAGTTTAATCATTGTGTGATTTTTATTATTATTACTAATTGGACCAAAAAATTGGCCACTGTTAAATTTTTTATTATATAATATAAATAATAAGATATATTTTTAATTTCATTATTTTTTATCTTATCAATTGTTGACATGTGTCACCACCTCAGTTAAGTTAAAAATTTAATTTAAATGGTCAAGTATACCACCTAATCTACTTAAGTAGTCTAGGTAGATAATGAATATTCTATTGTTGACCACAATGAATGTCAATTGTGAAATTTAATCTTTGAACCCAAGGATGGAATTCAACTTTTTTATCACCAAGCCACCCCACTTATTGTGTAAATAATTAAGTGCTTATTCTTTTTGGACCATACTTCATTTAAACATTGCACAAAACTTCAAATTTAATAATTCATATCTTATTGATAAAATTTCCCAAAAAAATTGAATATTTATTCGTAAATTTCCTTCAATGATGTCATAGTTATATATATATATCAATTTTTTTTATAAAACATTTCAATGACCACTATTTGGAAAGAATCAATTCAAACACATGATTTGTAAATGGAAAAACAATTATGGATAATACAAAAATAAATGAAATATATCTTTCATAGCTTAAACCTTCATTTAATTTAGGAATTTGTTTTATAAAAATTTATTTCCAATATATATCATAATTTTACTAATCAATTTTAATTTAAACATATGCCTCCATATAATTTATCCACATAAAATATTTACAAATGGATCATAAATCAATTATGTATTAATCATATTAAGTATGATGAATATATTTAATCTAAATATTTTAGTTATTTTTCAAAATAATAATTAATATTATAGTAGTATTTAATTCTTTGAAATTATACATTTCCCACATCTTATGTTTCTATTTTATTTTTAAGTTAAAGTACACAAATTTATTTATAATATATCTTTTTATACCATTAAAATTTATTTCAATGTTTAATAATTTATTTACTCACATATAATATTTGAAAATGGATCATATATCAAGTATACTTAAGAAAAATGTAATAATTTTTTTTATATTACTTATACATGTACAAATATCAATTGAAATCAATTATTTACATGCCATGGTTCCTTATGTCTATTTATTAATATTAAATGACTAATAGTCATTTTTGAATCATTGTAAAGTAATTTTATGATCACATTTTTTATGCAATGACACATCATTTTATCCATATCCTTTGCATAATCATTTTTTAGTTATATTTGAAATGACTTTATCTTGGTTACATTTTCAAATGATATTTTGGATATTCACATCATTTTTTCATTAATCATGAATGCCATATGGATGAAAAATTGCAATGAAAACACATCATCATTTATTAGTCAAATGCACCACTAATATATGACTATAAACTTTTTACACATAGGATTTGAAGTAATATTTTATGACTATAGTCAATGATATGGTCATTTAGAATATCTAGTCATTGATGTTTTGGTTGCAAAGAACAAGATTTCTTTTAGTAAAAATAATTAATGACACATTATAAAATTTCCTTGAATTTGGGATAAGCATTAAAATTATTATGATATGTGTTGATGTTGCCTTAAAGTCCACACAAAATGACAAGAAAGTTGGCAACACATGAATCACCATTTGTAGTGCAAAATTACAAGATCCTAACTGAACTTCCCATAAACTAAAAGGTCTATAATTGCATATAATCATATTCATTTGGCAAGTTCATAGGGAAAGTAATAAATATTGCATCACCCCCTTGTTTGGTTGAGAGTGCACTAAAGCTCAAAGTTTGTTAACTATTTTGGCAATGGCCTATGTGAAACCATTTGGCACTTGAACATATAAATGCAATGATTTGCAACTTTGTTAGAGTGGTGATGGTTTGAAATTTTTTCAGAATTTCTAAAAATGATGCCCATTTATGTCTTTAACTTCCTTATATTCAACCAACTTCAATGCACAACCCCTTCTTTTTGCTTATCGTTGTTGTTTTTTTTGGTCCAAATAATTGTAATCTTTAAAACATTATGTCCTTTTAAATAATCATGTTTTGTGCCAAAACATACCTTGGCATCATCTATTATGTATTTTCACATCTTGGACATGGCAAAACATGAACTAAATAATGTTGCATCATTTTTAGTGGTTCACATGACACCACATTAAACAAGGCAATTCAACAAGGATGTTCAAATTTTAGCTTTCATATTTGGTCCAAATGTAATAATTACATATGATAATTGAAATTTGGAAAGCAATGACTTCATTTTATTAAAGCAACTCTAACAATGTTTGGATTTTCAAAATGATCAAAAGTTCCATGACAAGGCACCCTTGGACATAATTAATAAATTTAGTCCTACCAAATCTAGTTCTTGACATTTACAAATGGAATGTGATACTAGATGTTGCAAATTGAATAAGTGTGAACATATCATTTCATAGTCTTTTATTACCTTGCAAGGAGCTATTTTTCTTACAAGTTTTTTCCAAAACAGGAAACAAACATTACTATATTCATGCATAATTAGCCTCCACATTCATTAGATCTTCACTATAATAAATTTTCATATCTTTTCATTACAAATAACACTAGATTTTCAGAAAATTGTTTGAGTATGAGTCAATGAGTCAATGTTTTTTTGTCATGAATTTTTGCATTGTGGTGACAAAAAGAAATCCAATGTGAATTGAGCAAAGGGTTTTTTTGGAAAAAGAATACACAAAAGTTGCCGTGTTTTGAGGCTAAATAGTTAAAAGTTGACATATTTAGACAATGAATTTTTATAGGTTGTCAAATCTAGGTAGGATTCTAAAAAAATTTGATTATCTTGTTTGATTTTTAGGCAAATTTGGCTCATTCCTCTTTGGGATGATCACCAATCCACCTACTTGACAAAGTTGAAAATAAAATCCTTAGTATGAGTTTTGATAAGACTTCCACTTCCAAAAAACGTGTATAGTCTTTTATTGAGGCACAATTTTCCTCTTACTAGTCTTCCATTGACTTTTACTAGATTCCTCTTTTGCTTTTTAATGTGCATTGTATTTGGTCAAGTTTAATTCATGTTCATTTGCCACATGTTCTTTCATGGATGTGCATATTCCATGTTGAGAAATGCAACAAACAAGGCATTTTCAAAATTTAATATGACTATGCGAACTTTTTGATTGGTTAATCAAAATTTGGCATATGATGCACCTCATCAATGATTGTCGAAATGTTATTTTGTTATGTTCAAAAGAAATAATGCCCAACAAGAAATTGTATAATGATAAGAGTAACAATAAGTTGCATTGGCGAATAGCTACATAAGGTGAACCTTCCATTCTTATTGTCATGGATTTTGTGATTGTTGATGAATCCTATGGTATTTCTTCCATACCCCTACATCAACAATAGGTCATTCAAAATCACATAGAGACATGACATCAATTTCCTCCATACAACATGGTAGCAAAACCTCCTTGTAAGATGTCTAATTCATTGCAAACAAGTCATGAAATCACAAGCACAACTTGCTTTACAAGAAACCATGTTCATCAAATTTGAATCATGTATATTTAAGTTCCATAAATCAATAACTTTTGGGTTCATTAACATTTTTTGGTTTCAAAGTTATCTAATGTGTGCATGTGGATGCATAATGAAACCCCACGAGATTCAAAAAAGGATGAAAACTATTATACAAGATCACAAAACAATTAAAAATACATGCAACCTTACAAAAGATTTGTGAAAACAAGGTTTAGGTTTCACCGAATAATAGTTTATTGTTGTTTCAAGCTTTGCATCAATCTTTTCCAACAACATTGAAAATGGATGGCAATGGCAACAAAGAATTACTTCACGTTCTACACACACACCTCCCAAGCTTTGTTAATTTGTTGTTATTGCCTCCACCTTAATGAAAAATGCGAAGTGTAAAATGCAACTATATACCCTCAATTTCATACTCAATGAAAAAAAAAGCTAAACAAATGAAACAACACTATTATTGCCATGTAAAAACTTACAAGGAAATTTTTAATGTAATCGGAAGTATGTTTACAATGTGTAGGATCCTACAAGGCATTTCATTTTTCAAAATGCCTCATGAATTTTTTTCTCATGATACCCACAGGTACCTATTAGGTATTATGAATGATAATAATAATAATAAATAAATAAATAAATAAATAAATACATTATTTTTTTGGTCATATAACACCCTCAACTATGAAGCATTATTAGAATCAAGCTTGCTTCAACTCTACCTCATGTGGGCCCTTATTCTGGTAATGCTTGCAACCTTAGGCATTACCCAACACAAAATGCTTGAATGCATACTTGTTTGGTAAGGTTTGTGTGAGTAGTGTTTTGAATGCACATTAAAGGCAAGACTAATACAAGGTTGGTATTTGCTTGGGTCAAACCAACTTGGTACATGTTCTTTCACATGAGTGTTCATATTTTCTTGTGAGGTCTTATATATATTAGACCAACATTGGTTTAAACAAAATTAAGCTAGTTGGATGGTGTAACTATACATGGTTCGGTAATTTGAATGCAAAGTGAATTTGATAAAAACAAGTAGGCTTATAAATATAGACTTGGAGAGTCCATTCCTTGTATATTTTTTAAAAAACCTAAATAAAAGGCTGTATTTTAATATGCTATGCAATAATGAAACATTTTAATTATATTTTCATAATGAGTTATAGGCACTTTATTTACATATAAATGAATTATAAACTATATATATTTGAATTAATCACATCCTATATTTTTTTGCACCCAATTTGGAATAAAATGGAAGTGACCTTCCTCTAAATATAGGGAGGTCTCCAATTGTTGCCCACACATTGGTTCCAAGTTCTAGCCAAAATTGTATCCCAACATCCTCTAGATATGCAAAGTCTCTTTCCTTTTACTAGAACCAAGAAACCTGTAACAATTTGCAAATGAAATAGTGAAGGTTTGTGCAATTGGATTGTTTGATTGTCAAGGAAAATAGAGAGGTATCTAGCCATGTGATCAATTGTAAGCCTCCCAAAAAAAGAAAAAATGTAAAGGGTAGGCCCCTTACATGCCAGAATTGTAGGGTCAGATATTGTGCTCCTCCAAAGGAATTACATTTTCATATTGGCCTCTATATGGGCATAAAAGCTTATCTTACATACTCATGGAATCCGGACCATTCATTATGCCAATCTTGATGGTTGAGCTTTATGTATAGTATTGCCCTTAGAAGGGGGCATTCTCAAAATGCAGGTCCACCCTCTGTTGTCACCTCAGTAGTTTGCCCACATCTTGTAAAAGGTTAGGTACCACTAATGACATATTGAAGGGAAAGAAGTATGAGAATGAACATGTGCAAATGACCATTTGATTGTTGGTTTAGGATGCCATGATTGTAGTGCCACATGATGCCCATTTGCTAATTGGATCCATCTATGTACCATCAATCTTCCATCCTTAAGTGAATCCAGCTCTTCAGGTTCAATATTTCACCCTAAATAGTGTTGCCTGTGTCACTTGTCCAAGTGTGAACATGACCTTGAAAATATAGCTCAATTGTGTTTTTAAAAAAAAAAAAGATTTCCAATGACAAAAATAATTCAATATCTCCCCAACCTTAGGTGTAAAAATTATGCAATCAGTTCAAGGAATCTCACTTATCAAGGGATTTTCAATAGTATCAAGAGCTTGCCCCAATTTCCCTAAAATATTTAGTTTTTATTTTGTTGAATATTCTTTGATAAAATTGTTCAATATTTAATAACTCTTGTACCATAGGTATGAACATTGCCGAACCATCTTGATGCACCCATACTCATCAAGGGCTTTCCAATGGTACTAAGAGCACATCAGGGGCACTGTGGTTTGGGAGATCTCAATGTGACAAACAACACATAAAAGATAAACAAACTACCTTCCTTGATAGATTTAGGCTGAAATATGATATCATCTGTGTGCAATTTAGTGATTTCTTTGGTGGTGAATTTTGTTTATTTTGCGATATTTAAGAAAAAACTTGGAAAACCCTGCATTTTCTGTGTAAAATGTGTTTTGAAAACCAAAATTCACCATTTCTGTGAAAGTTTTTAAAAATTGAAATTCTTTTTTTTTTGGGGAGGTTTTTAAAATTACAATCACAAAGAGTTTGGAAATGCATGGGGTAAATCATGTGGACAGCTTTGACCAAATACATGTTAATTATTGCAAGTATTGAGCAATGTTTGTCAACTTGGCTTGTGCTTATTCTTAGTTCTTACTTTGCTCAGCTTTTACATTGAAAGGAGGGTATTTCTGCCATCATGGGTGCACAATGAAATTGTTGTTACAAGTATGCTAATTTCTTTGTATGGTGGTCTGGGGAATGAAGGACTGAGATTTTACAAATCAGTACCTGCTGCCCTCCCACCACCCTTCCTGCTCTGAAAACTTCCTCTACATGATGGATTCTCTGTAGGTCCTTCCAAGATTGCAGTTGTATTGGTTGATCTGAAGTCAGGCCAGTAGAATTTTTGTTCAATTGGCTGCAATGGCATCAAATCTTTTGAGGGTTTCATTCTTACCTTAGGTTTTTCTTATAGCACATTTCATGCAATACTTGTTGAATTATGTCTTGTCAAGGTTGTGATGGTAGATGTACTGCCTACAAGTTTCCCTTCCTTAAACTTGCTAAAATTTCTTTTGTGGTGTATTATTGCAAGGGACGGTTGTAATTTTCTCAAGAAACATCAAACTTGCGATGTTGTGTTGGAATTATGGACATTGGTACCAGATGGATTGTGAAAGCATTTTTTAGAGTAGTACCTTACTTTTCTACAAATGTTGCACTGGGGTCTGCAGGTGCCACAGGAGCTCTTTGTGGACCCTTTCATGAAGGTGTCAATGAGGTGGTCCTTGATCTTTCACACAAATATTCAGATTGAAAATCATCAATAGCCATTTCTTAAGGACAAGGAGTTGAGGATGAACAAAATTTCACCATGGATTGGTATTGGTTTATGTGGGGTCATCCTTGTGGCGATGATGCTGAAAACTATTTAGTTCCCCAACAATATTGGAAACGTTGGCTGGAAATAGGCAGCAGATTTGAAAAAAATCCCTCATTATTCTATGGAAGGCATGAGAAACAGGTCTGTAAAACCATGGATCTCGACTCACTGTATATCTCCACTCTTCATGTGTTTTTTTCATGGATGGACAATTAGACTGGTGCAAAGTAGTGAAGGGTATTTCTTTAGGTTTTGCTCATCATATTTTCAAAAAAATATGACCCTCATGTTAATGTAAGCAGATGGAGATTCATTGATGCATTCTTTGTCACCCTCAGACATGTATTGTCAACAAAATGAGTATTTAAGATAACATGTACCCCTACATCTAAGCAGTGTGACTTAAAGAAATTAGACATGGTGTAAGTGTTACATCTGTGGCTTGAAATTGTTAGCCAACATACATAATAATACAGTCAAAATCCTAAGTATGAGGAATATGGCTCCAATGTTGATGGAATGTGCAATTGCAAGTCATAAGATCACTTGTGAATGAGATGTTCTTGATCTAAGTTCTCACTGATGAGTATGCCTGCCCCTTTCTTGCCTCCAGAGAGGCACTCTGTTCGCTTCACAGTAGCACAAATATTATTTGTGCACAGTACCTTCCCTAGAAAAAGATATCCAGTAGTATAAGCCATTGTAGGTTTGGACTACATGGTATTTTCAAGTGCACTTCATCCCAGATGGAAACAAAAGTGGTACTTCACTACAAAATATAGCTTGACACTTCTGGTTCCAACTTCCTGCATTACCTGGGTGGGGATAGAAGACACAAGTGAAAACACAATTGTGTCATATAAGCAAGACAACATATGGACCAGATTGTATGAAGCTGTTACTTCTATTATATCTTAGGAAGATCTCTCCTGTTGAAAGTATGGCATAATTCTCTAGAAACATATTCTTGTGTTGCCAAGTGGCAGTTGCAATGGAATTTGGAGGAGGTTGCGTGCTTGTTGTGACAATTTATAGAAAGAAAATTTCATCCAAATTACAGCCGCACTTGGGAAGTGATCAAGCTTGGAGCTCTATTGAAGCCTGAACCTTGTCAAAGAACTTAGACCAATTTTTGGTTATACATAAATTGTGATTTCTGATTCAATCAGAAAGTCATTTATGAAGGATTTTCCTGCCCATTGTTGTAGGGCAATTGATTTTCCAACTGAAAATCTCCCAATTTTGTTGGGAGTCCCTTGCATGGTTGCATATCTTGCTCACTAAAAGAAATCAATTCAAGATGAAGACACCAATCTTATGTAGCTTCAAGGGGTCATGATTTTCCAAGCCTAGGTTTTCTGTGGCAGTTTCTGGTTGTGGTGGATGCGGTTATCAAATTTGCAGACTCCATAGTGATTTATGACACTTGTGTCATAAACCTCTAAGTTTTAAAGTCTTTCAACATGTCACTGACCAGTCTTTTCCATCCTACTATTAAGGAAGGTCCTTTGTTGTTTTGTCATGTTGAGATCTCCCAAACCACATCACTCCCTACCTTGCTCTTGCTACCATTAGAAAGCCCTCAATGAGTAAGGGATACACTGAAGTGGTTTTGTAATATTTAGACCTATGGCTTACAAATTATTGAATCTTGAACAATTTTCTGCCCACTACATTGTGCCTCCCTGTACATTTGAGACCCTCTATGCAACTTGAAGGAGAATCTAATGGTGCATCTGCCTATAATGTACTGTGGAATGGTCAAGCCCCTGCCTGTTATGGTGGGCAAAAGCAGGTCCATTCCATGACATTAAGGTCTGGGATGGCAGATTCAACAATTTTCACAAAAATCATGTTCAACAGGGATTTTGGTCACTATTTCCAGTGTATTATCATCACTGGAATATTATGTCATATAACGTGGTCAAAAAAATGACACAATCTGCCACTCATTAATGATCTAATCTGCAACCTGACTAAGGTCAACACAGCTTCCAAAGTTGGAAGTTGTAGTTACATTTATTTCTTTGCTTGAGATTTTTACTAGATCACTTGTTTGTGGGTCAATCTTAAAGGAATCAGTTGTTGTAATTGGCACTAGTTGTGCAGTTCTACCTCTTCAAATATGAGTTCAATTGATTAATTAAGCTCAGTTATTACTTTTTTAAAGAATGTGACGTTGTTAAGGTGTGTAGATAGTTTACTAGTTCTTCTTATTCTCAATTTCCTCTAATTTATGTATGTAGGCAAACTCTATTGGTTGTAAGATTTATCCCAAATCATCATATGAGATCTACTCCATTTCTTTGCTTGAAACTGCTTCGATTTGGATTCAATCCAAAATTCAAAAGGTTTAACATATTTTTTTTTACAAGAGTGCTCAACAAAGATGTAGATATCCAGATGATTCATATGGCTTGTGTAGGATCTCATGTTTGAAAAACTAACAAATTTGGAGGTCTGAACTACTAGTTTTGTAGGCCTTTCAAAGGTTTGTTGTTCCAAAGAGTTCTTCCCAGCTCAAGTGGTGAGTCTAACCATTGTTTTGAAGAAAGGTTACTCTTTGACTCTTTTATTTAAATTACAGAAATGTTACATTCAATTTTTAAACAAATCTCTTTTAGTCTTCTTCTGAAGACCTTTCAAAGGCTCTTTGATTGTGAGTAGGATATATTCTAAAGACCACTTTGTCTTTTAATGTTGCAACCTTGCAAATTTTAGCATGGTCTTTCTTTCATTTTCCCTTTTTTTTGGTTGCCATTGTGGTCTCCTTTAATTTTTGAATTAACCAACTACATGTTTGTGTTCCTTGTTACTTCTAGACTTGTAGCATGAATAAAATATGTTGGTTCTTGTAAGACCATGTTAAGCTATGATCACCATGGGACATGACGAATAGTTATTACAATAGAGTCATGCATATCTGTATTGGTAAATCAAGCAACAAGAAATTGTTGTTATGGTTCATACCACTACTTTGATGTTTTGTGTTCTCATACAAGTACATTCTCTTTTCTAATTTGTTGTTTTTTTACACTTCTTATAGTTTGTTGTAACTATTGCTTGATAATCGATTGGAAGTTGCATCGACATTTTTATTAGGTCATCTATCAATGTATATCTAGGTAAAACCAATAAGTATTTATAGTAATCAATTTTGATGAAAATATCCTTTTAAGTTTAAGAACAAAGGTTATGTGATAACAGCCACATTTGAGCACTTTGTGAAGGGATGACGAGAAGAGTTTAGTAACGATGGTGCATTATTGTTATATCATCAATGTGGAAAAAACATACATGATTTAGATTGATAAGGCAACCTTGCATCTTAAACATCAACTTGCCAATTCAACAAATTTTGGAATATGTAGCTCAAAAAGAAGAAAAGGGAAAAGAAACCAAAGTTTGGTTATAAGGAATATGCTCATGTCATGGAAAGAAGGGGATATAGACAAGTCCTATGGAGATTTTCACTTATGCTTTGTGAGCACATGGTGTTGCATATTGGTTCAATATAGCTTGAGAAATGCCTAAATCATGCATGAGCTCTATCCATAAAGCAAGATAATATTAACATGAGTTAAAGGCTTTGATGTTGAAGTTTGAAGATTGGTTGGAAAGTGTGGAGCAAGGAGATCTAATTCTCAATATCTATATATACTTAGAAAATAATAGCAAAAATAGGGCTTGGGTCTCAAATTTGGGACAATAAGAATTGTAGAAGAAATTATGTGTTTTATTAATGGTCATTTACAAACGAGATTTAGATTGAAGAAAACTTAAGAAATTGTTTTATGTAGGGGTGAGTGCAAGGTTGAATTGTGTGCAATAGAAAACAATGGATAAAAAGTCCTAAACAAGTCCATTTGGGTAGCATTTCCTCAATATTTTTTTTAACACTAAGAGATTTAGGTAATAGGGCAACAATAATTCCTTGAAAAAAGAATATAATTGTAGAAAAATATTTAATCTAGTATTACATATAGTAACATTCTATTTTGTGAAAATCATTATTTCAATGATAAAAAATGTTCACAAAAAATAGCATACAATTTGCATGATTTGTAATCCTTGAAACTTATTGGATACATTATTTAATTTAGTTTGAGGTCCCTACCAACCATAATCCAATGATTGGACCACTTTAAAGTCCATTTTTTTGGTCACTTGTATAATCCCTAGTGTTCATTTGAACTGACCCTAGCTCTTTTAAATAGATGTATTATGCATTAAAAAAAAAACCTAGATCATACAAATACTAAAGTTAATAATTTCAAATTAATTTCTTAAATTGATAATTCCAATTTTTAGAGTACCATTTTCTAATTTGAATCACATTCACATTACAAAATATGTGATCATTACATCCATTTTGGTCCATTCAACCGTACATTGGCTTGTAGACATTGTAATATGATTCCAATCTTCAAATCTACAACTAAGGTTTGGTCCTCATGTTGTTTTATTTTAAATACATATTGTGCTAATGACAATGCTTGTTAATTTGTGTTAGATGTATGCCTAGTTAGCACCATTGTTACTGAGGCAATTTAAAATCATGTTATGGTAAAGATGGAAAACATAAGATGAGTTCTTTCACATGATAACTAATAAAGTGAGCTAGTTGTGCTAAACACAAGAAGAAATCTTGAAATTTGTTATGTTGATCATGAATTGCAGTCCTCCCCCCTTTCTTAGTTTACTTTACAAACAAATAAATAATATTAAAATAAAGGATTATTCATGAAATGGATGATAAATACATTATGTAATATGTTTCCATCAAAATTTGGGAGAAATTATTTGATACATGAAAATCACATGAATTATGTTTTGTAAAAAACATTATAACCTTGGTCTAGTTGTTTCCTTTTATTACTTTTTCACCTTGGGATTCCCTTTCTCACATTTGTGCAAAAGTGTTTGAGTCATAGGACACTCTTTTAGCCTGTTCCCTCTTTCATGCTTTGGCCTTGCTTCCAAGCCCAAGACTATGCCATTTTATGTAGTCATTTCTTTAGTCATATATCCCTTTTTTGGTATAGTGCAACATGTCAAACACCTAAACATGTTAATGTTATTATTTAAAAAAATAAGTTGTTATGAAATTTATAAGATAGCATACTAGTCATTTTAGACATGTCAAAATGATTAATTGTGTCCATTGAATCATCTACATTTTATTGCAAACTAGTATAAAATACTTGATGTATTGGCTTGTTTATTCAAATTTAAAAATGACATAGTTATTAATTGATGTTGATTATTAGGTAACATAAATTGTGATTGCAATTTAAAAATTACAACTAGTCAATGAGGTTGCCTAGGGTTGCAAAATGGAAGCTTAACATTTAATTGTGTTGCTCTCCTATGCATGTAAACCCCCTTAGCATGGCATAGGTGTATGTAGGCCTCTCATGCATGTAGGCATGTTGGCCACTTAGTCATGGAGGTCATGTGTAGGCATGAAATCATGAACAAGGTATCACAAGAGAAAAGTAAACCTCTTACCTATGTGGCCACAAGTCTTTGCCCAACCTATTATACCTTCAAATTGTAATATATTATGTCAATGTGCATACTTATAAAAATGAGTCCATTTCAAATCTTCTTGTGTATGTCCTACACACCTACATGCCTATCGAAGGCTTATACACTTACATGCTTAAAGGGCCTACACATTAACATGTTTAGAAAAGCCTATTACACATCAACATCTTTAGGAGGCTTACATGCCTACATGGTTAGGGGAGGCCTAAAGACATAGCTAGAGGGCTTACACGCTGACATACTTTAAAAAAAAAGGAAAACCTACATATATTGGAGGGGGATAGGGGGGGTCTACACACTTACATGAACTTAGGCACATCAACTTCTCAAAATAACATTATTAATGAAATAAATTTAGTAAATGTGACATGTCCCAAACCACATTGCATTTGGATTGGCATATATATATAACATAATATTATATGCACCAACACAATGTAAGCATCACACATGCCAAGTGGAATTGGTAATGTCCAATATGACTGAAATGGGAAATCAACTGAGTCATGTCAAACAATGACATACTTATGGGGATCCAAGGACAAAAATGAATAAAAATAGTCCCTTCATATCATTGTGGCCAAGTAGCTTGGTCACCTTAGTCATTGAAATCACAATGCTAGAGGCAAAAAAACATGTAATGTTCATATTTTTCATATTGTTTATTCGCTTATAATAAAATTTGGAAATTTTACATTGAACTTAATTATTAGGCACCATGTATATCCTTGATTAAATCCTATTTTATGTAATAGTTAAACTCAATTTATGGATTAGGCCCATGTTTAGTTTCAAAATTTTAACAATCCACTATTGACCATAAAAAAACAATGGAATGAAAGTCAAAATTGTCTTTTATAGTTGAAAATGTGGCCAATCCTTTTCCAAGCTATTTTAAGCTTTTAAAAAGTCCATCTTGAGTTAAGAGATCTTCATTATGAATTGTGATCAATTCTTATGTTAAATCATTTTCACTTTTTTATGATGGGATGGACATGTGTTTGTCAGTTTACATATTTAATGAAGGTTTTGAAGCTATAATCGTTGGATAGTTAGGTTTAAAATCATTTGAACCCATTAGAGATTGAAACCCAGTAACTGGGCTTTAAATCCATTCAAAAAAGTTGAAAATACAAAAAAAATGCACTTTCAAAAAGGACTATGACATAATGCTTTGATTCACCCTAATGTGCTTTATCCCATTAGTTTATAAAACAAGGACGGCCCATTTGATGAAAATAACAACTAGTGCTTTTGTGAAACCAATTGACTTTAAACATGTTTATGCTCTATTGCCACAAATTTCTTCATTTCAACTTGGTACTAATGAAAACATTTTTTTCTATTTCCAAGTGATTCCATAGGCGTGTCCTCATTTTGCAAAAAACTTTCTACAAACCTTCCTAGATGTATTTAAACTAAAACTAGTTAATCAATAATGATACAGTGTTGATTATCGTCAATTGACAATTAAACATAGATCAACTTTCTAAATAAAAACTAATACGGATTATCAAAAATGAACATGTTAACATTAGGAATATCCATATTTAAATCAAAAGGATCAAAGAAAAATTGCACATAAGTTTTGGTGATGCCAATTTATTAAAATATCATAAAATATTTCTTTTTTCCTTTTCTTTTCCCAAGGCTTAGGACATGAAGTAATATGGATCTTCCTTAGTTTAGTCCTTACCAAATTCAAGTGCAACACCATTTGGTGTCAAGCCTTATCTACTTCTTGAATTATTAGGCATGTGACCATTTTAAGAAAAATATCTATAAAATTGTCTGGATTGGTACATTATCCTTATCTCCAAGGGCACCATTAAAACAGACTTTCTGCTTGCTCTTTGACACAACACCAAATTCATATTTTTCCACAAGTAGGTTTAGTTAGGATAGGTCCAAATCTATCAAGTTTATGCCTTAAAGATTTAGATTTCGATTCATGGATTACCTGCAAGATCTTCCATTCTTGATAAAGTGTTAAATCCATATAGAATTGATTCTTCATTAGGCTGAATTTGTAGTGATATAAAGGATAATTCACACTTTTAATTCAATGCCTTGAATTTGAAATGCAATGTAAAATTAAAACAAGGTTGTGAAAAAAGGCATTGATAGGTTGATGTGACAAATCCGGATTGACTGTTCACTCATTTTCCAAACCAATTATAATGCTCAAATTGTGTTTCAATTCATTGATTATTGTTTTAAACATTATTATATTTGATAGATACATTTCAAATTACATGAAATGTTATATTGGCAATAGATTAAAAATTTATTATTTACAATTATTACTACATTTCAACGTTAATTTATTTTATTGTTCAGAAACATGTAAAATAAGGAATGGTCACAATAGTTTGTGTGTACTATCCACCCCCCATTTATTTCTAAACCTGCACAATCTAGGCTTGATCATAACACACAGCCTTGTGTATTTTGACATAGTGAAACTTATTGGTGTGTATTCTAATGTTATATTAAAAGAAACCCAAAATTGGGAGCCTTGTGTCCCTTTGCATGTTAGGGTCAAACATGAAAATTATACAAGTGGCACTCATCCTTCTATGGAGTGGGCATCAAGACTAATTGTTGCCATAGGAAACCTTACTTTTTAAGGAAGGAAATCCCGCACACCATGTTCATCTTTAAATTTATATAATTGGTTTCACATTTTGATTTACACTTTAAATCCAAGCAATGAGTTGGAATGGGAGGTGTGAAGTGCGTTTGCAATGACCATATGATCTTTGAAGTATGTTGCATCTAGGTCCACCTTGTCAATTGTCAATGCAAAGCCTTTTGCTTCAATTGGTAAGCCATGATAATTTTTGAAGTACATAGGAGGCAACACCTGCCCTTTAGTAGCCTTGAATATGATTTTATATCAATAGCCTTCACATTAGTGCTTTCTCTCAATATTTCAACATTGAACTTCTAGCATCTAATCTTTAAGGCTTGGAGGTAATTGAATGCCTTTCTCAGTGGGGTTTCCACTAAGGTTTGCACTTTTTGTTGGAGGAGCCATTTGTTGCTTTGATTTTTCCCAGGGAAGAGGTGGAGGGCCAAGTAGGGCCCCAATCTTATCTGTACTTAAGAAGAGTTAATTGAAAAGTCTGTTAAAATAAAACAACAAACCCCTGAATTGTAGTATAGCACATTAGTAGAGCAAGCACATTGATAGGTTATGAGTGGCGCAATTAACCAAGCCTTGGACCAATTCTTCAACTTTCAAAACACAATAAAGCACACAAGCTATGAGTACTGCATGGAATGACCACTGAAACAGATTGAGTGATGTGGACCCAAATTAATTCTGAAACTGATCTACTGAGTAAAATTATCTTAAGCATAGGGAGATCAAAAAAGCAAGGAACAAAATAAGAATTATATGCAAGAGACCCCAACTACTAGTGACATGACCTCATGAAGGCAATGCACTTTCCCATGGGCCAAGCACCATACAACACCAAAAACGCCTTCACAATCTAAAATCACAGTAATTAGATAATTGTAGCATTAGAACTCCCTCTTTAAAGTTATTAGAGTTGCAGTAGTATTTTCCCCTTGGGAGGCCCCTCTGTTCTACACCATCCCTAGTGAAGAGCTGTAATTTTGACTCCAACATGCATTCATTTCCAACCCCTTCGACATGGGAAACAAATTTGACAAAATGTCATATTTATTTCAATTTCTCAACAATTATCATAGAATGATGGAAATCAATTTGAATCAACATCTTAATGAAAAGATCTAACACTTCCCAAAGCTTTTCCAAACCTCAAAATAGGCTGCTTTTTTTCTTTGTTAGGCTTGTTACACTCTCCCACATCTCCTTATTACCTCACTTTGTACCTTCTGTAAGCTTTGTCAAAGTCACTTATTAATCAAAACTAGCTGGGCATGATGATCTTGGCCATGTCTATATGTGTATGTGCTACACTTGCATGATAGTGAATCTTGGTTTTAAGAAGCTAAATATCTAACTAGATGCATGGGTTGATACTTTGCAGCAGTATCAGTTATGTGACGTTTCAGTTATTTTATTAGATCTTTGATTATCTCGATTGTATCATACTACATATAAACTCTTTGTGAGCATTTATAGTTTTGTCTCAAGTAGCTCGGTTTACAAATATTGTTTGGTTACAAGGTATGGACAACTTAATTGGACCCTTGGGCCTAAGAGAAAGAGGTGGTGGCAACAACACCATGCCATTAAATGTTCACTCAAACATTGAATTGCCCTTTCAGTAGCTAGTACAGCAGAGCATAATGATCTGATAATCGATGCAAGGTTCAAATACTCGTCCAGAGGTTGCAGTGCAAACAATTCATTGTCTAGGTGGGATTGAAACATCCGCGCACTTCAAATTGTTTTTGTTTTGAGGAGTCTGCTGATTGGGAACAGAATGAGAAACCTTAGAACCTTGTACGCCACTAAGGAACTTAGTTTTAAAACTGGCTACCTACTAAAGGGTCGCAGACAACAGAAAGCTGTCGGTATGGAGTGCATGGTACCTAATGAGCACCCCCAACAGGACCTAGAATACGAGCAAAAGATGAAGAGCCAATCCTCTGACCACTCTGTCTGTACGATTCAAAACTGATGTCGCATGGTACCAACGTGACGAAACCATCCTTGCCTTTACTGCAACAATGACTGATGCGCCAAGACCAAAATGAAGGAAGATGAAATGGTCGCCACATTGAAAATCCTTTCATAGGGCTGTGGGCTTCAGTGTCTTGTCATAAGGTACTTAAGGTACCTATGCCCCCCCGCACAGATTCATCCTTGAGATTCACAGGTTCACCTGCAGTTCATGTGGCCATGCATTAGAGGCATTTAAACACCCTAGACCTGCGAATTGGCTGTATGTACAACTTTCAGGGAACATGTAATGGAAAGTTACGGTGTTGTGCGGTTATAACCGAGGGATCCGGTTCTTTAAAAAATAAAGGAACAGTCAGTTCTGGTTTTTTGAGAAAAAGTCAGAATCAGAGAACCACCAGTTCTGGCTATTTTCAGAAACATCAAAGAACTGGGAGTTTTCATGAAAGAACTGGACAGCTAGAAAGGTTATTGTTTGAATTTTCAAAAAATTTGAGAATCAAGGTACTATACCAAAACCAGTTTTGTTTTCTTCACCCCGCTGAGTAAGTGGGAACGTATCATGGATGATAACCGGCGGGTATATGTAGCAGATTCTATGCGGCGCACAACACTGGCCTGTTATCACAGGAGCAAGTCTTGCAGATAGGGCCAATAGAGAGGTGCCTAAGAAATTAGAAGTGAGTAAAGGGAATCCATGGCCAGTACTTTCACTAGATTTTGGAGATTTTGGTCCAAAAGGCCGTATGGCCCCTATTTTTCAAGATGAGGCTTTTGAACTTTGGCCTTTGTTTTCAAGTTTCCCAAAATCTGGAACTGCACGCACATCCGAAAGATTAATCATTCATAAAACAAACATTGGCTAACAAAGTTATTACTAGCCACCGAATCGGCAGCAGCACCTGAGAACATGATTTGGGGGCTTTAAAGGCGTCGAGACCTTTCAATGTTGATACCAAGTAATTCAATCCTCACAGGTGATAATTTTGCTGACTCCTAGACTCTCTGATATTACACTTATAGCTCATTGATGTGATGTATTTTAAAGCAATGAAATGAGAGGCTACAAAGCCATAATAGTTGGTGTAGGCGACAGGCCTTCTTGAAAACTTTTTGGGCTGCCTTTCGCATCTATTAGCCTCACATGACAACTACTTTCAAACAGTCACTTATTACTAACCCACGCCTGGGGTCACCCCACCCATGAAATGTTGTTTTCATGAAAAAATAGATGGTGTTTGTTGATAATCCCATATCCTAATCAAATTAGGTGAAATGTTTTCAAATGCAACCTTGACGAAACATCATCTTTGGGAAACTATGAAATACATTCCTAATAGTTGGAGCATACGCCTCCTATTTCTAAACAGGTGTGAGACATGCATATTAGGAGTGGGCCGCTTCAGCTTCCCAGCATGGATGCCACCACATAGGGCGAAGGAACCTCTTGCAACCTCTTCAATATGACAAGTTACAAGTTACAACCCCTAAAGACAAGAACCTTAAAGACATAGTATGAGTATTTCCCTTTCTTAGGGTGGGCTTTGAAACTCTACACACAAAACCTAATTCAGACAAACGTACCATCTTGCCCACCTAGGAGCCAAGTATTGCACCGAAATAACTCATATAGAAAGGTACTGCCTACTTATTTTGTTAATAATTGAAAACGAAAATAGCGTGGGAAAAAGAGGCAACGTGGTTGGTTGAATTTTATATAGCACGAGCAAGCAGCAGACGGGCGCGCAGGATCTCGACTCTCGAGGTTAACTTAGTGATTAGGCTTCTGGGGTACCCAGAGAGTCGGAAGAGACTTCGCGGGCAGGCTACCGCTGTTGGTGGGTTAACGCATGGATTGTGGGGTCGGCTGGTCTGCCCTGCTTGCACGTGCATTCCCGGGGGACCCTCCAACCCGATTCCCAAGGCTAGTATTAGGTGAGGAGTCAGGAGGAGGGTGGTGACACCGAGCAGTTTACCGCTCATTTCTCTAGTCGGCCTCCACTAGTAATCGCTTTACCATTTTGTCTCGTGGATCTTAGTACAAGCCGACATCACCACAACAGCTGATCTATGATCAAGGAGCTTTCTATAATTTCTGTGACGTCTCTGCGGAGGCGCGGCAGCAGCATTTAGATACGGCCTAGTTTATTAGCCTCCTATTGGTGGTGGTGGTGGTAGTTGCCTTTTTCATTAGAACGGGGGTAGAGTCGGGTAGCTGAGTCACTGTTGCAGTCGTATGTAGCGAGGAAACCTAAAGAGGAGGGGATCATTACAGGACTAGATCTAGGCGGGTTGAGACTTGGGTGTGGGACAGGTTGGTGTAGAACTGTAGGGGTTGGAAGTCGAGACTGGGACGGTGGTGGAGGGGAAGAGAAAGTTGTGAAGCTGCTACGGATCTGCGTAGCTGTTGTTACGCAGCAGCAGCGTCTAAATAGTCAGTCATGTCTGACAAGCGCTACTAGCTTTTTCCAACAACCTCATTACATAGCTGTGTCCGTTAGTTGCTTCTTCTTTTTCATTTTTTCCTTCCTCTCGTGTTTTCTCACCTCTACGCGGCATGACTATACGCGCGATTCACCTAGGCATGTAGCAGGTATTATGCTGCATCGATCGTGTAGGAGCGTTGTGGCAGTACTAGCAGCTAGAGGTGAAGTGTCGGGAAGCAGCTACTTTTGAACCTTGCTCGAGGGTTAGATAGTGCGAGTCTGGTTTCGTCGACTCCTACATCTCAGGAGGCGGATCAACTGTCATCTGGCGCAGTGATGGCTTAATTAGCAGTTTGTCCCCGGAAAGGACGTCTCTTTGCTGTGCTTTAAGTGTTAGGACTTGATTAAAGCCTCTGTCTGTTTTCTGGGTGTCCCACTTATGCCAAGCAGTGCAAAGAGACGACGTTGTCCCCAGACGTGTAGCCACGAGCAGTGGAGATTCAGTAGTGTGAGGGTTGTAACTAGAAAAGCTGTCAACTGCACACTGACTCCATGTGACCCGCTGCGAATAGCAATAGAGCAGCTTACAAGTCGCAGCTTAGGGTGCTGGGTTGGCGAGTTACCGGGGGTAATTCGTGACTCATGAGTGGCGACCCGGCCGGAGTGGGCCGAGGATTACTGGTCGATCATGGGACAGGAACTTCGATGATGCAGGGAGGGGAGGCCGTTCATGGCAGTGGTGGTGTTATAGCGCTCGGCCATGATCAGCTGCCGTCGGCGCAGGACCAAGAATCTACCAGGGCACCTAGCCGCTACGAAGCTCAGAAGCGGCGAGACTGGAACACGTTCGGCCAGTACCTGCGCAACCATCGACCGCCTCTGCCGCTTGCAAGATGTACCGGCACACATGTCCTCGACTTTGTAAGATACTTGGACCAGTTCGGCAAGACTAAGGTGCATCTGCCCACGTGTCCCTACTACGGCCTTCCGCAACCTCCTCACCCTTGTTCATGCCCGCTTCGACAAGCGTGGGGGTCTCTCGACGCGCTTATCGGCAGATTGCGAGCTGCGTTCGAGGAGAATGGCGGGAAGCCGGAGTCGAACCCCTTCGGGGCACGGACTGTGCGTATGTACCTTCGTGAGGTGCGCGAAATGCAGGCCAAGGCTCGAGGCATTGCTTACGGAAAGAAGAAACGCAAGCGGCCTCCTCCAGGTTCCTCTGATCATCATGCACTCAGTGTCGGCGCTGTAAACGCCAGTGATATGCAAGTAGAGATGCCCGGCGCGCACTGAGATGCGCCCCTCACAATCATCCAGATTCGTCGTCTCCGATCACTCTATTGACAAAATTCTTCTCGACCTTCCCTGAAAAGAATACTCTCTAGAACAGGTCTTTTTAAGTCTCCTGATTATGGAGGAGCACTTTCTTTGTAATTATTCCTGCATTCCAGTCCTCTTGTCGCTAGCTAGGTGTATATACTCCGTAGATTCCCGACTACCCAATCACGGTGTCCTTTTTCGCTTCTTGAATGCAGAGCTGCAGCTCTCGTGTCTTACATATGAAAGGTACATTTTCAAGCATGAGGGCTGTGGGCATGCGGTGGACGCAATGGTTTTAAGAGGGCGGCATCGTGATTCTGCTTTGGCTGCCGTAGAATGCACATGCGTTTATGATCATAGACGAGATGAGAATAAAAGTTCAGAGGTAAGTGCATGTTTGAAAAGTTCTTCCAAGTTCATGAGTTCGCCGACCTTCGGCAACCTCAAGAGCTGTTCGAATACCTAGTCATGTGTAAAGAACATAGGGAGAAGGATACCCTTGATCTGGAGGTACAAATTTAAGCTAGGTTTTCAACATTTATGTCATCAAGAGCAGTAACAAGAACAAAATACCTACTACTTAGATTGTCTGCAAGCTCAAGTGAGATCTATCGAGATGGAGCTCGATTATAATGTACAAACTGTCAGGACTCGGGAGTCAGAACTCCTTATATGTTCAGAGGAGCTTCATTGTAAAAGTATTGGCTTTACGAGAGAATTTCGTCATGCTTTTTAGAGGCATATTTGGTGGCAATGGCACTGATCTCCTAATGTGACCAGTGCAGATATTATCACCAAAGTGATGTTCAGTTTTTACAAGGCCTTCTCTACCTTGTTTTTGACAGATTCCTTCCACCGAAGCTTTCAGAAAGTAACCATCTCATGCTATGGTGTCATTTTCTCGCATAGATGTATTGTGCAAAAGCCAGTTCAGACGAACAGCAGCTTTTCAATGTATTGTTCAGCTCCTAAGCTTGCATGCGGCAAACTGATATCATTTCAATCATTTGCTGCTTGCTGCTACAATATCAAAGGGATATCGTTTACCTTATGAACTGGGTTCCAATACCTCAACGAACTGAGAACTGCACTACACCCCTGCTCGACAATCTCTCTGTCTGGAGGATCTGAATTCCCTTTGGTTGCACTTGCTCTATACTCCAAACTAAGTGCCCTATGTTGGAAAAGAACAGACATCTCATACGAGCGGACCGCTATTTCTTCTCTAGTAAAGCACCCCAAGAAATTTCCAGGGTACATGAAGGACACCTTAAATCCATGGAGAGCCGTCCAGGAAAATAGGTGGGATTCTATGCCTGCTTCTTAAGAATGGCAGGAAGTTATGCCTACGTTTACTTGTACGATTTCTTGAGGAGTAGGTGTACGAACCATCCCTGTCCTATGTGCCATGATCTATCATGTGTTTAAGTTCATGATAATGTTCCCCTTGTGCACAAGGAGAACATTATCATAAAGCCCACAGGCTGGGAATGGTCCAAAAATGTAGGGTCGGACTTGCGACTACTTGGTCCTAGGTCCCTTATCTTGGGAATGCCCACAACCTGAGGCTTTACCCTACACATTCCAACAACCACCCATTCTATATCAAGCTTTGTTCGCAAATCGCCAGACCTGCAAAAGAGGCTGTTCTGCCATTTCTCTGGGCATTGATTCAACCGTGTACAACGGGTATTAATTGCAGTGGTTATTGTGGGCTGCTTGTATTGCATAAGCTCAAAGCTGAATGCATATTTCAAAAACAAAGCTTGTGCAGTTTGAGTAGGAGATGTCAATCATTTGGCAAATGATGAGAAAGCAGAGCTAAAAAATATATCAAATGGAAACCTTGCTGCAGGGATTCTAAAGGAAAAGTTAATTTGGGCAGCTGCAGTCCTGCAGATCTGGTTCCTTGAGTAGTAACTTGAGATATTATTTACACCGACCCCATCCAAAACCTCCAAACTGGTTTGTATTGAGCCTGTTGTCTGGCAAAAAGAATTCTAGAATGGGTGATCAACTGTGAGGTCCTGTTCATGCCATGGACCATACCAAGTCATAGCATCCTCTGAGAAAAGGACCCTCCTGAGAAGAAACGTAGCCAGAAAGTCTAATGCGACCACCATGTAGAGCCCACCTTCCAACAAGAATATGTAATATGCACTTCTCTACGGATAGGGACAGGATTCTCAGTCTCTTGATGTAGTAAGGACAAGTTTTAATCTTTTAGTGACTAGCTAGCTTCACAGTTCAGTTTTATTTGCTTCCTCTTGCCTGGTTGAGGGAAGGGGCCACAAGGAAAGAAACATAGTGAGTTCTACTTTACAAATAATACACAAACATTCATGACCTCCTGAATATCTGCTGGGATTTTGTTCGCTTTATTATGGCGGACAACAAAACGTGTGGGGTTAGAAGGGAATCATGAACAAAATGTAGGAATGAGGGAATTTACTGGAAAGCAAGCATTGCTTGGTTTGTTCCGAGGGAAACAAGGGGAAAGCAACCCAGAAATTGAAAGGGCCTAGTTTCCCTCAGTGACACTTTTGAACAGGGGTCTCCGGGTGCAATGCCCTGTGGCCAGGTCATTACCCAGCGTAATGATCAAGGCAGGCAAGTACTACAGCGCCTCCTGCCTTTGCAGTGGGGAATTACAGAACTCAATTTCTGGCTATAAGGGCTCACCTTGCACCCATTTTTGCAATAGGGAATGCCCAACTGCAAGGTCATTAAGCTTCACAAAGGCCTCTTTGGGTGGTACTATCCTGGTAAGGCCCCTTGGCAGCTGACTTTTACTCGTTGTACTAGTTTCAACAGGCACCTATCTTTTGACCATGGTCAGTACATACCATGTGGCACTCTGAGCATTTTCTGAAATAATCAGAAAAATTAACCCTAGTAATTGGTTTCAAATATGCCCTCTCAGCTATTTGAACCAATCAAAGAGTTGCTTCAAAAGCCTTCCCAGGAAATTTTCCTTAGATTTTATTAGACTAAATTGAACAACCTATGTAAAATTTTGAATTTTAATTTTATCAATTTGATGTGCTCAATTTGTAATATTGGAATCGAAGTTCCAAACTATTTGTTTACCTCCAGATAAGTTTAATCTGATATCATAATAATATATTTTTGAGTATTGTGAATCTATATTCACCTTAGCATTCAACCAGTAACAATTTTAGATGTAGTAGATAAATTGTTTAATTTGTTACTGAAAACTTTGGCTAGATGAATCGGTGAAATATTACATTTCTCCTAACTTTGCTTGTAATTGTACAGCATAGTTATTTTGTGGCATAATCAACAAATGTAATTCCAAAGGTTTTTTTGGCAAATGATGGGGTGGGCAAGGTCGCACTTAAGGTCCAAGTAAACAAATTCAAAAGGGAAGATTAATCACATAATAGGGCTTTAGTGTTTGTGAATAGCACATAATGAGTTATTGAACAATATCCAAATGCCCAAAATTAGGCTTTTAGTGACTAATTTTCCAAATACAAATATGTCACATCTTTTGTTTTCAAGCATTTAAACTAATAAATTAATTAGTTAACTAGGCTAAGACATTGGACCCATGGACTATTTAAGGGTTTAGGCCATGCGGTTTGACTTGTTTGAGGAGATATTTTGGTATTGTATCCTGGTGTATGATATAGTAAAGGATTTAGAGGGAATACTATGCCACTTTGAGGGTTCCTTAAATTACATAAATCTCATCCAAGGTTAAGACTAATCACATGTCTCTATCTTTTATCAATAATTTAACATAATAATCAATTGTCCTTGTCATGGATCATAATTTAACATAATCATCCTTTTTCAAAGGCATAATGAGGCAAAATCCTTTTTAAGTTAGAGAGAACGGCCATGCCCCTAAGTCCTGACCATTGTGCAGGGTAAACCTGCCCATTCTCTTATTTGTACAGAATAGCTAAAAAGTTCCAAAAAATTTCAAATCAAACATATTTCTGTGAAATTGTTTTGTTTTGGAACATTAATGGCACTGCATATTCCCAAGCTTCCAATGCATTCACAGAAAAATATAATAAGGATATTGATACGAAATAACCAAAATTTGAGGTTTTTTTAAGGGATCAGAAAGGAAGATAGGATTCTAGGTATGCTAGCTAGGCTCTTCAAAGGGGATTATTACCATACAAGCATGTCCACCACATCAAATGGTGGACTAGATGAAAATTTCTTGAGTCTGATGTGGTAAGCAGCACATATCAATGTACATATGTACAAACCAATTAGGAGTGACATTAACAATTGATGATGAAACCCTACAAAACTCAATTAAAGAACAAACACCCATCCAAAAGAGGTAAAAAAGAAAGGACCAGCATCCAACAAGAGACAACATACAAAAGCACAAACCCAAGAATGGGAGCTGCAAAAGAGAGCTAAGGAACCCCCTACCTAGAGCATCACAGGCCACTTCACAAGCCTATCAGGTCACTAAGTGTATTACTGGTGAGGGCTCATTCCTAAGAAAGTAATTTTACTCCCATATGGACATTGGTGGTAGAAGTCAGAACCTGTCCTAGACATGGTATTAGTTTTCCAATAAGTTCATTCTCTCCCTCCCCCTAATCCATCTCAGTGGAAGCTTCAACAAAACAATTGTAGCATTCCAGTTTCACCTTCCTTGTGTGCATCTATCTTTCAAGATGATTATGAGCACTTCACTCAAACTCCCAGGCCAGCAGTCAAACCTGATATCTTTGCTATTCTACATTTATGCAAACTTTTAGCTCGAAATCTGCTTGAGAGGCGATCCATCATTACCTCAATACCAGGTGAATATTCAACATCATTCCAGCATATTCCCACATCCAGCATCATTTCCTTTTGAGGGGAAGAATAATTGGATGTTGGGATCATTGCACATTGGTGGAATACAGATCAAAGCCCTGAAGTATTTTGTGGAAGCCAGTAATATAGTTGAGTAGTACCAGATTCCAGCAAAACAACAAGCTTATTCAATAAAGGTATACATTGTGCATGTAAAACTAAAAAAATTCATGTCAACACCAGTGTCAAGTGGTTGTTAGAAATGGCACCTAAAACTGGTGGTTCTCATGGTGGGTCTTTAAGATATATAAACACAATTCTCCAAAAAAATCACTCTCTTTAATTCTGAGAGTTTTTAAATGACTGGAACCAGAGGTTGGTTGATTCTGAATATGTTCATAGAACCAGAATCTACGATTTCCAAATTTTCATAAGACTGTAATTGAAGGTTATTAAAAAAAAATCAAATAACCACCCAACACTGGTCTTGACTCTTGACCCATTAGGCATCAATCATGGTAAAGGAGGAAATCCAACAATAGATTTGGCCCATACACTAGGTTCCTTTGCAAACACCAACTGTGAATGAACACAAGAAGTACCAAGAGCCCTTGGCCCCAGATCAATCATTAACTATCCAACAACCCTCTGCTAGATCGACACCTGCCATGTAGTGATTTTGCAAACACAAGGGGATGGATGACTTATTCCACAAACTCCTACAAAATGGGGGCCAAGTAGGACAGCAGCAATTATAGGTGACTGACTGGTCCATTTCAAACACCAAATATTTGCACTCGTCTATTTTCTGAAGTTTTGAAATTAGTATGACTGACAGCCTCTTCCTCACACCATAGGCACTCATGTACCTACTGGCATCAATTTGCATGCACATTACGCACAAATTTGAAATCTTTGATATCCTGCCACATCGTAGTGCTTTGGAACATAGCAGCAAGGCCCAAGAAGAAAAGCATCTAAGTCCCAATGACAAAGGCTAACAGCAAGTAAGCAATAAATCATTTGCAGGGAGAAGTGGGTGGAAGCCAACCTATTGTCACAGGCTACAGCTCCCCATATAATGGAGGAGGCTTAAATGTTTTTTGAGGGCAACTGATATCCCTGTAATGACTGAGAAGGCACAACCATGTAGTCCCAAACTTTGTCTTAGTAGCCAATATCAAAGAATTTGATCAGGATGATCGACAGTCCAAGACATCTACCATTTGGAATGGTCAGTGAAACGTTCCCTTGACTCGATCTTTGTGCTCCTGCTCTTTCTAAGGCTTCCCTCACTCTTAATTCCTAACTAAATCTGTGCATCCTGTGACACACAGGGTTAGCTGGAGTCTTCTCGGACTCAATCCAAACTCAACTCACTAATTAAGTCTAAACTCACTAGGACTTAATCTTAATGTGACTTCACACAAAGCCATTCTTGGCTTCCAAAGGGACAACACCAAGTGATGTCCCAAGACAACGGCTGGAGTGAATTAGCACCCACCAATGCACCAGTTGCAGATGAGCCCGTTGAGGCCGTTTTCTGGATGGACGAAAACCCCCCCCCCCCTTCCCGATTTTTTTTTTTTTTTTCCACCTCTTCTCTACCCCAAAATTTTCCCCCGTCCTACCTACCACCTACCTCCCCCTGTCCTACCTACCACCTACCTCCCCCCGTCCTACCTACCACCTACCTCCCCC